>ERZ724519.1065-NODE-1065-length-11597-cov-7.241119_pt1:0-10000 | contig 11597 bp, 6 predicted proteins | sample MGYA00376052_ERZ724519 | MGnify/ENA primary metagenome ERZ724519 (study PRJEB28724, sample SAMN07190883) | activated sludge metagenome | isolation source: activated sludge of sewage treatment plant in Hong Hong | place: Hong Kong | collected 2016-03-17 ... | reverse complement strand
CCTTCGGATAGACCGCCGCTGCGCACAGGTGCTGATCGAGCGGCTTCTGTAGCTTCTTGGCGGCTAGCTCGGACTCGCTGATCGGCTCAATGGCTGCGGCGGCTGGTGGCTTTGCCGTCGCACAGGCACCGATCGAGCAGCCTAGGCCGATCGCCATCAAGCCGATCAGACATCGCCCGCCCGATCGCGATCGCGCAGCCAGTTCAAGCGATCGCAGTCCAGGCCGCGCAACCGAAGCGATCGCCCAGCGCGATGGCAGATCGGATGCCAGCGTTTCCGTGAGCGTTGCGACCATCGTCCGTCGCTGTGAGGTCTGGTCTGTTGGCGATCTAGAAGTCGACTGCGGCATGAACCATCGCTCCCTGAGGGACAAACTGAGGAACCACACGCAAGCTGATCGGCTGCGCGCTTGCGGAGCTAGACGTGGACGTGCCGGCTTCGCTCTTTTTTAGAAAGTGCGAGGCAAGCATCGTCGCCACACCCGCAACACCAAACGTGCCGGCAGCCACCCACAGACCGGTTGCGGCGCCAGCGAGTCGATTGCCAGCCTGGCACTCGCTGAGATAACCGTCGTAGGAGGCATTTCCGACGAGTGCCACTGGACCTTGGCAGCTCGACAGGGTGCCTCGATTGGAAAAGAAGCTGGCGTACTCGCTGGCGCGCGGTCCCAGCTCCGAAAGCAGGTTGTCGATGTGACCGTTTGCGCGGTCTTCAGCCTTGCTCATCGCGCCCCACGATCCGAGCGCCGCGATCGCTGAAACGCCTGCCAGTCCATAGAGTGCATACGAGGTGTAGCGAAGAATCGGCATCCAGCGGATCGGACGACTTGACGCTGCGGTCGACGGTGCTTGCGCCCACACCTCACGACTTTGCAGCCGCTCATCGATCGTCGCGGTCTGGTTGCCTTTCACCGAGGCCGTCTTCACAACTTGCTCGTAGCCAGTCAGTTCCAGCTTGATGACGTGGTTGCCGACATCGAGCGCGCCGTTTGAATACGGAGTCCGACCCACCGCCTGTCCATCAATGGAAACCAGCGCGCCAGGTGGATTGCTATGGACGACCACGCCACCGCGCAGACCTTCTATGAGCAGTGATCGCAGCCAGCGCTGACACAGCTCATCGAGGCGCAGACTCGGCTGCATCAGGATCTGTTTGGGCACCGGCTCGCTCAGCGTCTTTTCGACCGTTCCATCCGACACGTTGAGCTGACGAATCACCACCACATACGAACCAGCCTGACGACGAATCGATCCGTAGATGAGCCGACTGACCTCGAGATTGCGTCCCACTTTGGTCATGCAGTCGGGACGCTCATCACTACAGCCAAACACCATCTTGAACTCGGCCAGGTCTTGGCTGCGCGGCTCAATCCGCATGTCGTGAAGCTGCGGAAGGTTACGTCGGAGCGCATCAGTCAGGATCGCGCCCATACCGGGCTCCACCGCCGAGCCGTCCACCGCGAGCAGCCCAACCGTCGTCGGTGCAGCCTGCGCAAGCTCCGCAATCCCGAGCATCACCACCGAAATCAGCCAGCGCTGATGGGTGCGTAGAGGCATCGACTCGGTTCGCAATTTTAACTCCCGCTGGATTATATCCTGAGTCCTTCACAATTTTTCCGATGCAAGGGGTCGGGAGTGCTTCGGCTGTCGATACGCAGCAAGATCTTGCTTGGTTTTGTCGTGGTGCTTCTCACGTTTGGAGCGGCCACGGTCTACGGCGCGTGGGCGGTTCATACGCTCGGGCAGCAGCTCCGCTTGGTGGCGCTCGGGTATTCGAACCTGCGACTGGAGCTGCAAGATCAGCAGACGATCCAGGCGAACCTACAGCGGCGGCTGCTCGATCCAGACAAAGGACGGCGGCTGAGCGAAGAAGTGGCGGTCGATCGCAAGCTGCGACAAGTGCGACTGGCGACGACTCAGCAGCATGTCGATGAGCTACGTCGCAACCTGCCCAGTGCCGATGCGCTGTTTTTGGAACAGGTGCAGGCGCGGCTTCGGGCGCTGTCGGATCTGTATAGTGCGACCGATCAGCTCCCGCTTCCGTCGGCGGTTCAAGGGGAAGAACAAGCGGCGCGACTGCTTCAGCAGCTGTCGTCGAACCTGACCAACAAGGTGATCGAGGTCGTGAACGCGGGATCTCGATATGAAGCGCGCGCAGGACTTTTTACCGTGGGACTGGCGCTGATGGCGACGCTGTCGAGCCTGGTGGTGCTGTGGCTGGTGCAGGCAACGCTGCGTCCGCTGCGACGACTGTCCGATGGTGCCAAAGAAGTTGCGCGCGGCAACTATCGAGAGCGGGTGGCAGCGGACTCTCCCGATGAGATTGGCGCGCTCGGTCGCGAGTTCAATGCGATGGCAGCGGCGCTGGCCGAGCGTGAAGAGCGACTGCGCCGATCGGAACAGCTTGCGGCAGTGGGAAAGATGGCCGCGCAGATCACGCACGAGATTCGCAACCCGCTGACCTCGATCGGACTCAATGCTGAGCTGCTCGCGGATGACTTTGCTGCCGACGATCCCGAAGCACGCAAGGTCGCGCAAGCGATCGTAAAAGAGGTCGATCGCCTGACCGATCTGACCGAGCAGTACCTGCGCTTTGCTCGCCTGCCGGAGCCACGTCTAGAGCCGGTCGAGCTTTCGGCGATGCTCACAAGTCTGCTCGGCTTTTTGCGCGAAGAGCTGGGTCGTCGAGAGGTATCGATCGCACTCACGCTGACCGAGTCGCAGCCCAAGGTGCTGGCCGATGACAACCAGCTTCGACAAGTGCTGCTCAACTTGATCCGCAATGCAGCCGAAGCCATGGCCGATCAGCCCGCGAGCGAGCGCACGCTCACGATCGGCAGTCGGCTGCTCACGATCGGACCCAGTGAAAAGCCGGGCATCGCGGTCGACATCATCGACAACGGTCCGGGCATTCCCAAAGAACGTCAGCGCCAAGTGTTCGAGCCCTTCTTTACGACCAAGAAGGGCGGCACCGGACTCGGACTGGCGCTCAGCCTCGAAGTCATCTCTCGTCACGGCGGCAAGCTGCTGCTCAAAAGCCCGCTTGGCGACAGCGGCGGAACCTGCTTCACCGTCGAGCTACCGACCACCTAAGCGCGGATCTCTCGGCCAAGCGAGCTGTTGCCAGCGCAAGCCCGCTCAAGGCATCGTCTGGCCATGGCGACTTGGGTTCTACGCGACATTGGAGAGCTGCTGACCATCGGCGGTCCACCATCGACGGGCACAACACGATCTGAACAGCTGCACAGCGCGGTGCAAGCACTCGGAGTGGTTCACGATGCCGTGCTGATCGTTTCTGACGGCAAGGTGCTGTTTGCGGGACCAAGCAGCGACGCACCAGCCACGCACTTGCTGCCGCAGCCCGTCATTGTGCAGACAGCGCGCGGTCAGCTGGTGACGCCGGGACTGTGCGATCCGCATACGCACCTCATCTGGGCCGGTGATCGCAGCCGCGAGTTTGATCTGCGCAACCTCGGCGCGAGCTATCAGACAATTGCCGAACAAGGGGGCGGCATCACATCGACGGTAAGCGCAACGGACCGAGCCAGTGACGAAGCGCTGATGGAAGCGATGCGCGAGCGGCTCGATACGGCGCTGCTGCACGGCATCACGTCGATGGAGGTCAAGACCGGCTACGGACTGCTTCCAGCGGCGGAGCTGCGACTGCTCCGGCTGATTGTAGCGACCAGCGCACAGCATCCGATCGCGGTGTCACCGACGTTTCTATGTCATGTGCTGCCCGCGTCAGCGAAGGAAGGCGCCGAGCGCGAGCGCTTGGTGGCTGCGCTGGTCGATACCCTGGCAACAGCCCAGCAGCAAGGAGCCGATGCGATCGATGTCTACTGCGATGTAGGCGCCTTCACGCTCGAAGAGACTCGCAGGCTGCTTGCGCGGGCGAAAGCCGTCGGGCTGCTTCTTCGCTGTCACGCCGAGCAGTTCACGTACACCGGGGCAGCGCAGCTCGCGGCAGAGCTGGGTGCGCGCTCGGTCGAGCACCTGGAACAGCTCGATCCGCCAGGACGTGCAGCGATGGCCGCGCATCAAACGATCGCAAACCTGCTTCCCGGCGCGGCGCTGACCTTGCGACTGCCATGGCCCGATGCGGCACAGCTACGGAACGCTGGGGTGACGATTGCGCTTGGGACGGACTGCAATCCGGGCAGCTCGCACACGCCGTCGCAGCAGCTGATGATGTCGCTCGCGTGTACGCAGATGGGCCTGTCATGCGCGGAGTCCTGGCTGGCGGTCACTCAGCACGCGGCACGCTCGATTGGCTGCGATGCGCGCGGTCAGCTTGTGCCCGGTGCGCCCGCTGACTTTGTGCTGTGGGACGCCGATGGATTCCAGCAGGTGTGCCAGCAGCTCGGTCACAACTTGGTGCGATCGGTGTGGGTGGCAGGGACCGAGCAGGTTCTAGACGGCGTCCGCGTATCCGCCGCTGAGTAATCATCCGCACGCTTTCATGCGTGTCAGCCCGTCGCATCCGCCAGAAAATGACCGCCGAAGCCGTGCGCGAGCCTTGACGGATCTCGCCAGGCTGCATCTAATCGGGCCTCATTCCGGGGACACTTTTGGATCGTCGACCAGCAGTCAAATCTCGGTGGTTTGCGCAGCGTCTGTGGGCGGCTTTGTGGCTGCTTGGGCTGCTGCTCGGTGGACTGCGATCGCCTTCGCTGGTCTGGGCCCAGAGCAGTGATGCGGCGCTGATTCAGACGTTACGCACCGGCCAAGAGGTCGAAGCGCGTCGTCAAGCAGCGGTCCGGCTGAGCAAGATCGATGTAACGATCGCGCTGGAACCGCTGATGAAGGCGCTGCTTGCCGATCGCAGTCCGCTCGTGCGCGCGGCCTGTGCGGATGCGCTGGCAACGCTCAGTGCACCAGCGGCCCTGTCGGCCTTGCGCGCAGCGACCCACGACGAAGATCCAGCCGTTCGCAAGAAAGCGGAAGCAGCCGTCGAGAAGCTGGACAAGATCGCTGCCGAGCCCGTCGAAAAGATGGTTGTGTTCGTCGTTGCTCCACCTGCAAAGCCCAGCAAGAGCGCCGCTGCCCATGCGGCCCTTCTGACCCGTGCATACGAAGAAATCACCAAAGAGCTGCAAAACAGCGGCGACATCGAGCTTCGCGATGATCTGAAGTCGATTCAGTCGTCTGACAACGCGTTTTCCATCGAGAGCAGCATCAGCAACCTGTCCCGGCGCACCACGCCGCGCGGCGAGCTGGAAGTCTCTTGCGATCTCAACGTCACGATCTCGCTTTTGCCCGGAAAGCGGGTCGTCGGCATTGTCTCGGGTGGTGCCAGCACGTTTTCCCCGCGTGATAGCGCCGCTCGCGTGACCAAAGCGCAGGCCGCTGAGCTGGAAAGCCAAGCGCTGACCCAGTCCGTACAAGCTGCGACTGAAAACCTGCTGTCGTTCCTTCGCGGACAGCGGAAGACCAAGACGCACTAGTCGTTCCCCGCTCGACGAACGCGACTGGCACTTGGCTTGCTGCGGTCTGAGAAACCGCCGCAATGTCCGTACTGTGCGCACTCCTCCACCAATTGACTTAGCGGTGGCGAAGATGCGACGGTTAAAGTGAAAAGTTCCGCTTGCTTTCCGAGCCGCTGATGGGGACAGCCAACGAAGCCAAGAGCAACCAGCCTCGCTACTGGTCGCCACCGAAGTCGTTCGACGAGTATCGGCTGCTCTGGCCGCTCGGTCGCGGTGGCATGGGCGCTGTCTACCTTGGCCACGACATGCTGCTCGATCGAGCAGTCGCCATCAAGTTCATCTCGGCGATCAATCCTGACTCGGTGTCGCGCGAGCAGTTTCTGACCGAAGCACGCGCCGCTGCCCGACTGCAACATCCCAACGTCGTCACCGTCTACCGCGTCGGAGAGATCGAAGGCCGCCCCTACATCATCCAAGAGTACCTACGCGGCCAGAGCCTGGAGCGGATGAAGAAGCCGTTTCAGTGGCAGCAGGTCCTGGAGCTGGCGATCGGACTTTCGCGCGGCTTGGCCACAGCGCACCGACGAGGCGTGCTCCATCGCGACATCAAGCCAGGCAACGTGATGCTACCGACCGATGGCGGCGTCAAGCTGCTCGACTTCGGTCTGGCCAAGCTGGTCGATGCCAACCAGTCGCAGTCGATGGATGTGGCCTCGATCCTGTCGGTCGACGAAGCCAACCTGCAGCCGCCCGCTGTGACGCAGTCGATGGATCTGCTCGGCGAGACGATGGCAGGCAACAGCACGCCCGATCAGAAAGTCGGCAAGCTTGATCGCAAGAAGGTCGAAGCAGAAGCCAAGGCCGCACAGCTCTCGCTGTCCTCGCGTGAGACGCCACCGGCAAAGCTGCGTCAGAGTCCGTCCGATGTAGAGCCCATCACGCCGTCTTCCGACCAAGACGCATCGAAGGCCCAGCGCTTCGCGACGCAAACCCGCTTGGCTGCTGCGTTTGGCAAAGACCACAGCGAGCAGCTTCCAGACGAGATGTGGCGCGCCGATCCGCTCGAACGATCGAGCACGATCAAGGGCACGCCGCTCTACATGGCGCCCGAAGTGTTTGCCGGCGATCCGGCGTCGCGTCAGTCCGATCTGTACTCGCTCGGGGCGGTGCTGTACGAGCTGTGCGTCGGCAAGCCCCCGCACTACAGCACGTCGCTCCTGGAGCTGCATCGCATGGTCACGAACATCGATGCGGCACCGCTGGCGTCGGTGGTTCCGTCGATCGATCCGCGCTTTGCGGGACTTATCGATCACTGCTTGTCTCGTGATCCGGCGCGGCGCTTCCAGTCTGCCGATGAGCTGCGCGAAGCCCTGGAACACCTGACACCGTCCGCCCAAAACCAGGCCGTGCCGGAAGGCAACCCGTATCGCGGCCTGCTCCCCTTCGAGTCGCAGCATCGCGCCCTGTTCTTCGGTCGTCAGTCCGAGATCGGCACGCTGGTGGATCGCCTGCGCACGGAGTCGTTTCTGGTTGTAGCCGCCGACTCTGGCGTCGGTAAGTCATCGGTGTGTCGCGCTGGAGTGCTGCCGGCCATCAAAGAAACCGGGCTCGGTCGAAACCTGACCTATCAAATCGCGACGCTGGTGCCCGGCAAGCAGCCGCTGCGAACCTTGTGTGAAGCCATCGCGCAGGCCATCGGACGCGAAGAACAGCCGCTCATTGCCGCGCTCAAGACCGATCCGCAGTCGTTCCCGCGTGTCCTGCGGAACATGATTCCAATCGGTGCCGGGCTTCTCATCTTTGTCGATCAGATGGAAGAGCTGGTGACGATCTCCGACCCGCACGAGGCCAAGCTCGTGGGAGAAGCGCTCGGGGCACTGGCCAACAAAGCGGGCGAGCTGCGGCTGCTCGGGACGGTGCGCGCTGACTTCGTGTCGCGGGTCGCGACGGTGCCAGGCATTGGCGACGAGATCAATCGCGGCCTGTACTTGCTGCGTCCGATGGGTCCCGACAAGCTGCGCGAAGCGGTCGTCGGGCCCGCGCAGCTCAAAGGTGTCACCTTCGAGACGGAAGACATGGTGAGCGAGCTGGTCGCCACCACCGCCGAGAGCGATGCCGGTCTGCCGCTGCTCCAGTTTGCGCTCGCTGAGCTGTGGGATGTCCGCACGGGAAACTGCATCACCGCCAAGGCGCTTGAGTCGATCGGTGGTGTCATGGGCGCGCTGGCACGCCACGCCGATCACCTGATTGGCTCGCTGCCGCCCGAGCGCAGGCCAGTGGCGCGACGGCTGCTGATGTCGCTGGTGACCATGGATGGTACCCGCGCCCGACGCACGGCAGAGGAGCTGACCTGGAACGATTCGAGTGCGCGCAGTGTGCTGGAGCTGCTGGTGCGGGGACGACTGCTGGTTGCCCGTGAGACGCCCGAAGGTGCAGCGTATGAAGTGGCCCACGAAGCGCTGCTCAAAGGCTGGGGGACACTGCGACGCTGGCTGGAAGAAAACGCCGAGCGCCGCGCCGTCAAGCACCGCCTAGAGCAAGCGACCGGAGAGTGGAACCGCCTGCACCAGAGCCGCGAAGCACTGTGGTCAGCCAAGCAGCTGGCCGAGCTGGCCCTGCTCGAAGCCGAAGACATAAGCCCCAAAGAAGAAGCGTTTATCAAGGCGTCGCGGGCGGCGATGCAGCGGCTGCAGATCCTGCGTCGGGTGGCGCTGCTGATGATTCCGGTGCTGATGATCTCGGCCTACGTCGGGGTGCAGCTCGCGGCGAAGCGAAAGCTCGAGCGGCAGGTGAGTGTGCTGCGCGCACAGGCGGAACAGACGCTGCGGGAAGCAGCCCAGGTCGATCAGGAAACGGAGCGGCTGCGCAAGGAAGCGTTTGCCCAGTTTGACGACAAGCACAAAGACGACGGCGAAAAGGTCTGGGCCCAGGCTCGCCAGGCCGCACAGAAGGCCGATCGCATCTACAACCGGGCCTCGCAGATCTTGGAATCGGCGCTGACGCTCGATGCCTCACGCGCAGATGTCCGCGAGCAGCTGGCCCTGGCGCTCTACCAGCGCGCCCAAAACGCCGACCGCGATCGTCAGCGTCAAAAGCGCGACGACCTGCTGGAGCGGATGGCGCTCTACGATGCGAGCGGGACGCTACAGCAGCAATGGAAAGAGCCCGGAAAGCTCACCATCGTCAGCACGCCGATTGGGGTGCTGGTGCAGCTCCAGCGCTACGTCGATGAAGACAGCGGTCGCAAGTCGCTCACGCCCATCAAGAGCCTGGGCGCTACACCAGTGTTCGAACAGCCGCTGGAGCCTGGCTCCTACCTGCTGACGCTGAGCGCCCCCGAGCGGGTCGAGGTTCGCTATACGCTCGTCATCGGACGAAGCGAAGCCCTACGCATCGAAGTGCCCCTGCCCGCCCGCAGCGAGGTTCCCCCGGGCTACGTCTTCATTCCCAAGGGACGCTTTCTGTTTGGCTACGGCCAAGATGAAAACCTGCGCAAGGTCTTCTTTGGCACCGCGCCGCTGCATGAGGTCGTGCTCGACAGCTACCTGATCGCGCAAAACGAGACGACGTTCGGTGACTGGATCGAGTACCTAGAGTCCCTGCCCCCGAAAGAACGCAAGCAGCGAATGCCCAGTGTTGCTCGCGGAGCACTCGGGGGCTCACTGGAGCTAAAAACAGATTCTGCTTCTCGCTGGGTTCTTCACCTACAGCCTCAGACAGAGAGTCTAAGCGCGCTGGCAGGTGAACCGATTGTTTATCCCGCCAGGAAGCTTCGCAAGAACCAAGACTGGCGAAGGTTTCCAGTCGGAGGCATCACCGCAGATGATGCAAACGCCTACGCTCGCTGGCTGCACCAAAGCGGAAGACTCAGAGGCGCACGTCTATGTACGGAGTCGGAGTGGGAGCGAGGCGCCAAAGGAGCCGACGACCGTGACTTCCCACACGGTGATGCACTCGCAGCGGAAGATGCAAACATAGATGAAACCTACCGGAAGGATCCAGGAGCGATGGGCCCGGACGCCATCGGGTCACATCCTACATCCAGGAGCCCATTCGGCCTTCTAGATATGGTGGGAAATCATTGGGAAATGGTTTCATCTACCCTGGAGCCAGATGGACAGCTTGGCCGAGGCGGTAGCTACTTCTTTGATGCACTGACCTGTCGCATTCCAAACCGAAACTTGTTCGCTGAAGCTCTGCGCGGAAATGACGTCACACTCCGCATCTGTGCGTCCTGGCCCGCACTGTCACCACAAGCCAGCCCGACCACTGGTCGCTGATTCCCGACGTCACCCCGAGCTTGGCACAAGATATGCGGAGGCTTGGTGCAGGAGGGGTGGATGATGAAGGTTGCAAATGGATTGTTGGGTGTGGCGGTTGGTATCGTACTGGTGAGTGCCTGCGGGCCGAACGATCTCAACGGCATCTCGGAGCAGGACATCGCGTCGCAGTGGCTGAACGCTGCGCATGACAACAGCAGCCAGACCAACGGTGTCGCACTCAACGGCGTCCGCTATAACGGCGTCCGCTACAACGGCGTCCGCTACAACGGCGTCCGCTACAACGGCGTCC
>ERZ724519.1058-NODE-1058-length-11626-cov-8.547662_pt1 | contig 11626 bp, 5 predicted proteins | sample MGYA00376052_ERZ724519 | MGnify/ENA primary metagenome ERZ724519 (study PRJEB28724, sample SAMN07190883) | activated sludge metagenome | isolation source: activated sludge of sewage treatment plant in Hong Hong | place: Hong Kong | collected 2016-03-17 ... | reverse complement strand
GCCCCGGCGACGACCAACGTGCCTGTCTCCCAGAGCATATTCTGGCGGACGGTGTGCAGGATGTGCTGCCCTTTCTCGGTCGCCACGGTCACGGAGCGGGTGACTGTCTCTTCGGAGCCATAGCTGACGTTGTAGTGACTGGCAACGGCCGCGCCCACGCCGACTTCGCCCACACCGGGAATGCCCGCCCGGCCACCGGCGTCAACGCTGATCGCCGCGCCCAGTTCCAGGGTGCGGGAGACGGTGTAGGATCGTTCGACTGTCTGCGACATCATCGCGCCGCCGTTGCAATTATCTTGCATGATCTCCTCGTTGGAGAGGAGGATCGTCTCGGGTGGCCCCGGCGTGATGAAGATCTCGGGCGCGAGGCCGGGTTCAGCGGCCGTCGGTGCGCAGGCCGCGGCCAGCATTAGTAGGAAGAGAAATACCGTGAGCGTAATGTTGCGACTGGAAACCATGATAACCCTCCCCAATCCAACAAGACAGAACCATTCTAGACGATGAATCTATCCGATAACGCCACAAATAGCACTCCCGTGACGGCATCAGCCTGCGTCTGAGGCTTCCGAACGGGCCGCTTCAACGTCGGCGGCGATCTCCTCGTCGGGGAATGCAACGTTCCGCGCTGATAGTCGCGTCCAGGCCCGATCGAACTGGGCCGCCACCCCGCTTTCGTCCACCAGGCCGTCTAGCATCTCGACCAGTTCATCCATCTCCTCCCAAAACCCCTCCCCCTCGCCTTCCCACTCCGCCCACAACGCCGCCAACCCGCGCTCGGCCGCGTCGCCGTTGCCGCCGCCGCGCTTGACGTACAGCGGGATGGACAGGCTATACTCCCGCGCGGCGATCTCCTCCCGCGTGGCCACGGTGGCGAAGCCGGGTTCGTCGCTGAAGGCGGCATAAGCGGCGACGATGCGATCCTGATGCGCCGGCCGCAGGAAGCTGAGCGACCGCTCGCGAGCCACCTCGCCCACGGCGTCGATGAACAGCACCCGCCCGGCCCGCGCCAGCGGCTTGGCCGCGCGGCAGACGACGACGCAGGCCTCCATCGGCGAGTTGTAGAACAGGTTCGGCCCCAGCCCCAGGACGCACTCCACCCAATCGCCCTCGATCAGCTTGCGCCGCATCTCGGCCTCCTCCTTGCGGAAGAGCACGCCGTGGGGGAAGAGGATGGCGCAGCGGCCGGCGCGCTCGTCCAGGCTGCGCAGGATGTGCTGGAAGAAGGCGTAGTCGGCCCGGCCCTGCGGCGGCGTGCCCAGGAAGACCCGCCCCCAGGGGTCGCTCTGCCAGGCGGCGCGGTTCCACTGCTTGATGGAGTAGGGCGGGTTGGCCAGCACCACGTCGAACGTCGCCAGCCGGTCGCAGTCGGTGAAGGCCGGGCGCTCCAGCGTGTCGCCGCGGGCGACGACGAACTCCTCCACGCCATGCAGCACCAGGTTCATGCGGGCGATGGCCGCGGTCATGTGGTTGCGCTCCTGGCCATAGAGGCGCAGTGTGCGGTGTTCGCCGCCGCCGCGCCGCACCGCGTCGAGGGCGGAGATGAGCATGCCGCCCGTGCCGCAGGTGGGGTCATAGATGCTCTCGCCCGGCCGCGGGGCCAGCAGCTGCACCATCAGGTGGACGACGGTGCGATTGGTATAGAACTCCTGCGCCGTGTGGCCGCTGTCGTCGGCGAACTTCTTGATGAGAAACTCGTAGCCGTTGCCCAGTTCATCCTCGGGCACGTTGGCCAGCGACAGGGTGTGGCCGGAGAAGTGCTCCAGCAGATTCTTGAGGGTGTGGTCGGGCAGGCGGGCCTTGTTCGTCCAGGGCGCGTCGCCGAAGATGCCATCCAGCCGGCTGGGGTTGGCGGCCTCGATGGCGCGCATGGCCGCCTGGATGGCCGCGCCGACCTCGCGCGGCGTCTGGCGCACGTCGCGCCAGTGCGCCCCGTCGGGGATGATGAAGCGGTCGTCGGCCGTGGCCCGCGCGTAGGCCGTCGCGCCGTCGGCCGATGGGGCGTCGGCCGATGCGGCATCGGCTCCGTCGTCGCCCGCTTCGGCCAGCGCGGCGGCGTACTCCTCGTCCCACACGTCGGACAGGCGCTTGTAGAACAGCAGCGGGAAGATGAACTGCTTATAGTCGCCGGCATCGACCAGGCCGCGCAGGATGACGGCCGCGCCCCAGAGGTAGGACTCGAGTGCTTGTTGGGTCAGGCGGTGGGTCACGGTTGATCGGTCCCCGGTCGCCACTCGTTGAGCCAACGCACGCGGCCGGGCCACTCTTCGGCGACGGTCCGCGTCAGCAGGCCATCCACGGCGGCGATCAGCGCCGCCAGGCTCCAATCCTTCTGTTGCGCCAGGACGATGCCGCCGTGCGTCGGGTGCGTGCGCGCCAGATGCATGAAGTCGCCGACGTTGAAGGTCAGGATACAGCGGCCGCGGGCCGTGGCCTGCAACAGTTGTTGTTCGTCGCCGGCGTCCAGGGGCATCCATTCGCAGGGCGTGCGGGTCACGTCGTGGCCGCGCTCCAGCAACACGCGCTGCAAGACGCGATAGGAGACGTCGGCATCGAGATGCAACCGGGGCTTAGCCATGCGCTTCCCGCGACAGGCGCTCTTCGCGGGCGATGAGCGTCTCGATTTCGGCCCGATGGGCGGCCAGGAAGGCCAGCGCCGCCTCGATCTGGGCGGTTGACAGCTCATACTCGGCGGCGATCTCGGCCGGGCTTAGGCCCCATTGCTCGTGGGCGATGGCGATGGCCTGGACGCGAATCCCCGTGCCGCGCAGGATGGGGGTGGGAATGCCGGCCGCGCCGCGCCGGTAGGTGACGTGGGGGAAGGCCGGGTCGTCGAGTTGCTGATTGAGCGCGCCAACCTTCTCGGCTGTGGCCCAGAGAATGAACTGGTTGAGCGAAATGCCCTGCTTTTGGGCCAGCGCTTCGGCCTCCTGCTTCAATTGTTGCGGCAGATTCAAAGGGTAGCGGGCCATCTGTTCACACCTCGCGACGCTGGGATTGGTATCGTTAGAGGTATCATATAACACATCATACCCTGGGTCAATCCTCCAGCCAACCGCCCGCGGTCATCACCCGCCGCAACTCATCTTCGGCATCGCGGACATGGGCCAGCGCCGCCTTGAACGCGGCAATGGCCTCCGGCAGCGGCGGGATGTCCTCGCCCACGGGCGGCAGGACGTAGCGCGAGATGTTGAGCGTCCATTCCTCGGCGGCAATGTCGGCCATCGTGACCACTCGCGCCCGATCGGGCGCGTCGGCGAACGCCTGATACCAGCCCAGGATGGCCGCGGCGTGTTCCGGGTCGAGGAAGTTCTGCGCCCGGCCCTTGCGGAAGAGGGGCGCGGCGTCGACGATGAGCACCCGCCCGGCGCGGGCCGGCGCCTTGCGGCGGCGCAGGACCATGATGCAGGCGGCCAGACCGGTGCCGTAGAACAGGTTGGGGGCCAGGCCAATGACCGCCTCGACCAGGTCCATCTCCAGCAGCCGGCGGCGGATCTGCCCCTCCACGCCGCCGCGGAAGAGCGCTCCCTGGGGCAGCACGACGGCCATGCGGCCATTGGGCCGGGCCATCGAGGCGACCATGTGCTGCACCCAGGCGAAGTCGCCGCTGCTGTCGCCCGGCAGCCCGGCGAAGGCCCGGCCCCAGGGATCGTGCTCCCACACCTCGCGGCCCCACTGCTCCAGCGAGAAAGGCGGGTTGGCGATGACGCAATCAAAGGTGGCCAGGCCGCCGGTGCCGGGGGCGGTGAAGACCGGCGCGCGCAGCGTGTCGCCGCGCTCGACGGCGAAGTCCTCGATGCCGTGGAGCAGCAGGTTCATGCGGGCCACGGCGGCGGTGGTCAGGTTCTTCTCCTGGCCATAGAGGCGGCCGAAGAAGGTGCGCGGGTCGCCGCCGGCGGCGCGCACGTGGCTGACCGCCCCCAGCAGCATGCCGCCGGTGCCGCAGGCGGGGTCATAAACCGTCTCGCCCTCGCGCGGGTCGAGGATGTCAACCATCAGCCGCACGACGCTGCGCGGGGTATAGAACTCGCCCGCCTTCTTGTTGGTGGCGTCGGCGAATTGCTTGATGAGGTATTCGTAGGCGTCGCCGATGATGTCGCTGGTCACGTCGCCGTTGCCCAGCCGCAGAGCGGAGAAGTGCTCGATGAGGTCTTTCAGCAGCGCGTCGGGCAGGCGATCCTTGTTAGTCCACTGGGCGTCGCCGAAGACACCGTAGAGGTGGGTCTGGTTGGCGGCCTCGATGCCGCGCAGGGCGTTGTTGAGGGCCGTGCCGACGTTGGCCGGCGTGCGGCGGATGTCGCGCCAGTGGCCGCCGGTCGGCACCTGGAAGCGGTGGTCGGCGGCGAACGCCTCGCCATAGGTCGCGACCATCTCGGCAACCTCTTCATCCCAGACGTCGCAGATGCGCTTGAAGAACAGCAGTGGCAGGATATAGCTCTTCCAGTCGGCGCGGTCGACGGGGCTGCCGCGCAGGATGTTGGCGGCCTGCCAGAGGTGGGCTTCGAGGCGGCCCAGAGTCAAAGGTTCTTCAGCGAAGGGAAGTCGATTGCTGCTCATAGGCCAGAACCGTCCATGCTTGCCATACAATCATAACCTTGCTTTTTCGATTGCGCGCGCAAGTAGACACGGCCCACTGCTCCTGTTCGCTACGGCCCGTTTGACACCCCCCTCCCCTTGTGCGACAATCCTTATCAGTCTACTCGCCCTCGTAGCTCAGAGGATAGAGCACTGGCCTCCGAAGCCAGGTGCACAGGTTCGAGTCCTGTCGAGGGCATTCCCCCCAATACACGCGGCTCCGGCGCGCAGATGAGAGTTCTCGTTCTGCGCGCTGTCGTTTCTCTGCCCACCGCGCCCTATGACACACTGCATCATGCCTTTTGACCCCGATTTACATTACATTCGTCACTAAAAGTCATGGCCCCCTTGCCTTAGAATGGTGGCTAGGCACATAGGATACGGACCTAACCGCTCGCCCTGAGCGAATGATGGTACCCTCCCAGGTATCGCCGGCCCGTCGTCGCGTGGCCTCCCAGACTGCTGGGCCCCCAGGTAACTGGGCCACAGGTTTACTGAAGGAGAATAACATGGCTGGTGCAGGATTAGACAGCGAGACCCGCGAGATGATCCTCGATACCTTGCGCAAGTATGCTGAGCGCAAGCTGACAACCGACTACCTGCTGGAGTTGGATCACGAGGATCGGTTTCCGGAAGAAGTTCTGAAAGAACTCAACGACCCGATGCAGCTCGGTCTGCATCTTTTGTTCATCCCCGAAGCGTTCAACGGCCTCGGCGGCGGCGCGTATGACATTTACCGCGTCTCCGAACTAATGGCCAGCATCGACCTCGGCGTGGCCACGGGCGTCCTGGCCACCTTCCTCGGTTCCGACCCCATTCGCGTGGGCGGCACGGAGGAGCAGCGGGCCTACTGGATGGGCCGCATCGCCGACGAGGCCCTGCTGATGGCCTACGGCGCGACCGAGCCGCAGGCGGGCAGCGACCTGGCCGCCATGAGCACCAAGGCCGTGCCCGTCCAGGAAAACGGCAGCGTCACCGGCTACCACATCACCGGCCGCAAGCAGTGGATCAGCAATGGCGCGGTAGCCGACCTCTACACCATCCTCGCCCTCGCCCCCGGCGGCCCGTCGTGGTTCGTCGTCGAGCGCGACGCGCCCGGCTTCAGCCACGGCAAGCCCGAAGACAAGCACGGCATCCGCGCCAGCAACACCGCGGCGCTCTTCCTGGAAGATGTCTACGTGCCGGCTGAGCGCCTCATCGGCGGCGTCGAGGGGCAGGGCCTGGCCCAGGCGCAGGCCGTCTTCGGCTACACCCGGCTGATGGTCGGCGCGTTCGGCCTCGGCGCGGGCTGGGAAGCGCTGCGCCGCGCCATCCGCTACGCCCACGAGCGCATCCAGGGCGGCACGCCCCTGAGCGACAAGCAGGGCTACACCCACAAGCTCCTCGTCCCCAACGCCGCGCGGCTGGAAGCGGCCCGCACCTACATCGAGTGGGTCGCCGAGCGCCTCGACAGCGGCGAAGCCGGCCTGCAAACCGAAGGGGCTGTGGCCAAGTACATGGCCACCGAGTCGGGCAACCGCGCCGCCGAGGACGCCATCCAGGCGCTGGGCGGCTACGGCTACACCAAAGAGTACATGGTCGAGAAGATCAAGCGCGACGTGCGCATCACCTGCATCTACGAGGGCACGTCGGAGATCATGGAGTGGACCATCGCCCGCGACCGCTGGCAACAGCACCTCAAGACGCAGGGCGTGTTCTACACCGATTGGGCCGCCCGCCTGGACACCCTCCACGCCGCCGAGCCGCGCAACGGGGCCAACTACGCCGCCCTGGCTCTGCGCGCCCTGGCCGTCATCCTGGAACGCGCCCGCCTCGACCGGCTGACGCGCAACCAGCACGTCCTCTTCCGCCTGGGCGAACTGATCGCCTGGGCCGAGACGGCGGCCGTCTTCGCCGAGCGCGTCAGCGCCAAGCCGACGGAAGCCATCCCGCTAGACGTGCCCGCCCGGCAGGCGTTGGCCCGCATCCACGGCCGCAACGCCGCCCTGAAGGTGGCCACCGACGGCCTCGCCTGGGCTATCGGCGCCGGCCAGACCGACCCGAACCTCGCCGCCTCGCTCAATCTGCCGGCCATCTACGCCGCGCAGACCGGGCTGATCGACGACATGAACGACGCGCGCGACGCCCTGAACGGCGCGTTTAAATAACGAGGGAATGCCATCATGGAATCAACTGATCGCGCCATCGCCATTGTCGGCGTGGGGGCCGTCTTGCCCGACTCGCCGAGCGCCGCCGCGTTCTGGAACAACATCGTCGGCAAGCGCTACAGCATCACCGAGACTCCGCCGGATCGCTGGAGCATTGCCGACTACTACGACCCCGATCCCAAAGCGCCAGACAAGACCTACAGCAAGATCGGCGGCTGGGTGAAGGGCTTTGAGTTCGACTGGCGGCGCTTCCGTCTGCCGCCGCGCGTGGCCGCGGCCATGGATGAGGGCCAGCAATGGGCCGTCACGATCGCCGCCGAGGCGCTGGCCGACTACGGCTACCCCGACCGGCCGCTCGACACCGAGCGCACCGGCGTCATCCTGGGCACGGCCATGGGCGGCGAGTTGCACTACATCACCAACCAGCGCATCTCCTTCCCCGAGTACGTCGGCTGGCTGCGCCGCGCGCCGGAGTTCCAGCGCCTGCCGGCCAACACGCAGGCGGCGCTTGTAGAGCAGTTCCACGAGGCCATGACGACGACGCTGCCGCAGATCACCGAAGATTCCATGCCCGGCGAACTGCCCAACATCGTCTCTGGCCGCGTGGCCAACGTCCTCAACCTGCGCGGGCCAAACTTCATCACCGACGCCGCCTGCGCCAGCAGCTTCGCCGCCATCGAGGCCGCCGCCCAGCTTCTGGCCGACCACCAGGTCGATGCCGTCATCGCCGGCGGCGTCGACCGCAACATGGGCGCGACCACCTTCGTCAAGTTCTGCAAGATCGGCGCGCTAAGCGCCACGGGCACGCGCCCGTTCGGCGACGGGGCCGACGGTTTCGTCATGGGCGAGGGCGCGGCGGCCTTCCTGCTGAAGCGCCTCGACGACGCCGAGCGCGCCGGCGACAAGATCTACGCCGTCATCCGCGGCGTGGCCGGCTCCAGCGACGGCAAGGGCAAGGGCATCACCGCCCCCAACCCGGTCGGCCAGCAGTTGGCCGTCCAGCGCGCCTGGGAAGCGGCCGGGCTGGACCCGGCCACGGCCACCCTGGTCGAGGCCCACGGCACGAGCACGCGTGTTGGCGACGTGGTCGAGGTGGAGAGCCTGGCGACCATGTTCGGCGCGGCCTCCAAGAGCAGCATCGGCCTCGGTTCGGCCAAGAGCAACATCGGCCATCTGAAGGCCGGCGCGGGCGCGGCCGGGCTGCTGAAGACGACGCTGGCCCTGCACCACAAGGTGCTGCCGCCGACGCTCAACGCCAATCCGCCCAACCCCAACATCGACTTCAGTCAGTCGCCGTTCTATCTCGTTCATGAGCCGGCCGAGTGGACGCCCCGCGCCGGCGCGCCCCGCCGCGCCGGCGTCAGCGCCTACGGCTTCGGCGGCACGAACTTCCACCTGGTGATGGAAGAGCACGTGCCGGGCATGCTGACCCAGCGGCAAAAGCAATACGCCGGCGTCGATATCCGCAGCGTGGGCGCGCAACCCGCCACGGGCACGCCATCGGCCGCCCCGGTCGCTCGCCCCAAACCCGTCCGCGGCATCCTGGCCCTGGGCGCGAACACGCCCAACGAGTTGAAGGACCGCCTCGATGAGGTCGCCAAGCGCGTCGAGGCGGGCTGGGCGCCGCCGTTCGAGCTGCCGCGGGCCGTGGACATCCGCGCCAAGGAGCGGCTGGTTATCGACTTCGGCAACCACGAGGAACTTGTCGACCGCGTCCAGAAGGCGCGCAAGGTCATGGGCCTGGACACGCCGTCGGCCTGGAAAGCGATGGAAGCCCAGGGCATCTTCCGCGGGCGCGGCCCCAAGCCCGGCAAGCTGGCCTTCCTCTTCCCCGGCCAGGGCAGCCAGTACGTCAACATGGGCCGCGAACTGGCCGCCGTCTCGCCGACGGTCAAGGCCGCGCTTGACGAGGCCGACGCCATCATGCAGCCCATCCTCGGCCGGCCGCTGAGCAGCTACCTCTTCATCGACGGTAACGACAAGGCCGCCCTCAACCAGGCCAACTACGACCTGATGCAGACGGAGATCACCCAGCCGGCCATGCTGACCCTCGACGAGGCCATCCGCCGGCTGCTGGCCGACTACGGCTTCGCCCCCGACATGGTCATGGGCCATTCGCTGGGCGAGTATGGCGCGCTGGTGGCCGCGGGCGTGCTGCCCTTCGCCGAAGCGCTGGAGGCCGCCGCCGGCCGCGGCCGCGAGATGGCGCGGGTCAAGATGGACGACAACGGCTGGATGGCCGCCGTCCTGGCCCCCTACGAGGTCGTTGAGGCCACGTTGGCTGAGGTGGACGGCTACGTCGTCCCGGCCAATATCAACTCCAACACGCAGTCGGTCATCGGCGGGGCCAGCAAGGCCGTCGAGCAGGCCATCAAGCTCTTCCAGGAGCGCGGCTACCAGGCCATGCAACTGCCCGTCAGCCACGCCTTCCATACCCGCATCGTCGCCCCGGCCAGCGCGCCGCTGCGCAAGATGCTCGACCGCATGCACATCGCCCCGCCGCGGCTGCCCCTGGTGGCCAACGTCACCGGCGACTTCTACCCCGCCGGCGTGACCGAGATCAAAGACCTGCTGGAGAAGCAGATCGCCTCGCCGGTGCAGTGGGTCAAGGGCTTGCAGACCATGCACGCCGCCGGCGTACGGGTTTTCATCGAGGTCGGCCCGAAGCGCGCCCTGCGCGGCTTTGTCAAGGACGTGTTCGGTGACCGCGAGGATGTCGTCGCCCTGCTGACCAACCACCCCAAAAATGGCGAGTTGCCGAGCTTTAACCAGGCCCTCTGCGGTCTGTTCGCCGCCGGCTTCGGCGCGGAGGAACCGGCTGTGCCCGTGACCGCCACGCCCGTAGCGACCTCCGCCCCGGTGGCCAACACCACTCCGGTGGCCAACGCCCCGACCCCCACCCGCGAGACGAGCGTCTCCGCGACCGGCGCGCCGGTTGCCGAAGGGAACAACGACATGAATCAGACAGCACAACCACAACCGGCCGCGTCGTCGCTGGAGGCCCTGGCCCAGGCGCTCACCCAGGCGCTGCAAGCCAACGGCCAGGCCCACGCCGCGCCCCAGCGCGCCTACGACCGTAACGAGACGCCGCTCGGCTCCGTGATTATCAGCGGTACCGGCCTGGGCCTGCCCGGCGCGAACAAGCCGGTGATGGATCCCGACAATGCCCTGCGCATCCTGCGCGGCGAGCAGTTCGTCGATCTCATCCCGGAGCGCTTCCGCAATCTCATCGTCCAGAAGCAGATCACCCGCCTGGTGAAGGGCGAAGACGGCAGCGGACGCTTCGAGACCATCAACGACCCGGCCGAGGTCATCAAGCTGGCCGGTCGGCCCGGCCCGTTCGACCTGACCGAGGAGTATGGCGTGCCCGCCGAACTGATCGAAGCCCTGGACATCACCACCCAACTGGCGATGGCCGCGGGCATCGACGCCCTGCGCGAGGCGGGCATCCCCCTGGTGCAGACCTACAAGCGCACCACCACCGGCTCCTATCTGCCGGAGCGCTGGCTGCTGCCGGAGAGCATGCGCGATGACACGGGCGTCATCTTCGCCAGCGCCTTCCCCGGCGGCGACCGCTTCGCCGAGGAGTTCACGCACTACTACACTTGGCGCGGCCGCAAGCAGCAGTTGGAGACGCTCGAAGACCTGCGCAACTACACCAGCGACGTGGCCACGCTGACCGAGATCGCCCGGCGCATCGACGATCTGCGCGACCAGCTGGAGCGCGAACCCTACACCTTCGACCGCCGCTTCCTGTTCCGCATCCTGGCCATGGGCCACAGCCAGTTCGCCCAGTACATCGGCGCGCGCGGCCCCAACACCCAGGTCAACGCCGCCTGCGCCAGCACGGCCCAGGCCGTCGGCATCGCTGAGGACTGGATCCGCAGCGGCCGTTGCCGGCGCGTGGTCGTCGTCGCCGCCGATGACGTCACCGGCGAGCACCTGATGGAGTGGGTCGGCGCGGGCTTCCTGGCCGTCGGCGCGGCTACGACGAAGGACCAGGTGGCCGAGGCCGCGCTGCCTTTCGACCGCCGCCGCCACGGCACGATCATGGGCATGGGCGCGTGCGCTCTCGTCGTCGAGAGCGAGGACGCCGTCCGCGAACGCGGCATGCGCGGCATCGTCGAACTGCTGAGCAGCGAAACGAGCAACAGCGCCTTCCACGGCACGCGGCTGGACGTGAACCACATCGCTATGGTCATGGAGAGCCTTGTCGCCGCCGGCGAGCGCCGCTTCGGCCTCAACCGCCACGCCATCGCCGCGCAGACGGTCTTCATGTCGCACGAGACCTTCACCCCGGCCCGCGGCGGCAGCGCCTCGGCCGAGGTCATGGCCCTGCGCCACACCTTCGGCGAGTCGGCCAACAACATCATCGTCGCCAACACCAAGGGCTTCACCGGCCATCCGATGGGCGTCGGCGTTGAGGATGTCATCGCCGTTAAGATTCTGGAGTACGGCATCGTCCCGCCCGTGCCCAACTTCCGCGAGGTAGACCCCGACCTGGGGCCGCTGAACCTGAGCCGCGGCGGACGCTACCCGGTGCAATACGCCATCCATCTGGCCGCCGGCTTCGGCTCGCAGATCGCCTTCACCTTCACCCGCCGCATCCCCGGCGGCCCCGACCGCGTCGATAACAAGCCCGCTTACCGGCGTTGGCTGGCCGACATCAGCGGCTACGACGCGGCCGAGACGGAGGTGGTCAAGCGGACGCTGCGCATCGTTGCCCAGGGCAACCCGCCGCGCACGCCCATGCCCAACCGCTGGCAGCCGGGCACCGGCCCGACGGTACGCGCCATCGTCAGCGGCGAGACGACTAACGTCGCCTTCCCGGCGCGTATGGTCATCCCGCCGGCCGCGCAGCCGGCCCCCGTGGCCGCCCCGGCCAATGGCAAGCCGGTCGCGCCGCA
>ERZ724519.1048-NODE-1048-length-11648-cov-5.319676_pt1 | contig 11648 bp, 9 predicted proteins | sample MGYA00376052_ERZ724519 | MGnify/ENA primary metagenome ERZ724519 (study PRJEB28724, sample SAMN07190883) | activated sludge metagenome | isolation source: activated sludge of sewage treatment plant in Hong Hong | place: Hong Kong | collected 2016-03-17 ... | reverse complement strand
GACTCCGGTCGATTATCAGGTCGGAAACTATCCGCGTCGGGTGATCACTGCCGACATAAACGGAGACGGAAAGCTCGATCTCGTGTCTGCCAATCAGACCGGAAGCACTGTCACCGTCCGTTACGGAGCCGGAGACGGAACCTTCCCGATGGACAAGTCTGTCACCGTTGCAATTGGTGCAGCAACGGTTCCGATGGATGTGATTGCAGTGGATCTGAACGCAGATGGGAAGCTTGATCTGGCGACGGTGAACGCGGGCGGAAATGGCTCTGTCTCTGCGCTCATCAATCAGAGCGAATCGAACTTCAAAGCAACCGTGACATCAACAAACGTCAGCTCCTTTTCCAGCGGAGTTGCGCTCGCGAGCGGAGACTATAACGGAGACGGAAAAGTCGATCTGGTCGTCTCGTCAAACGCATCGCTGTATGTCCTTCCGCTGGCAGGAGACGGAACCGGATCGTTTACCCCCGGAACGATTCGCGCCGTCGGAGGAATCACGTCCGACATCGCACTGATTGATATGGATGGCGATGGCAAGCTGGATCTGGTCACCGCAAACTTTAGTACGAACAGCGTCACGGTGGCGCTGGGAGCGGGAAACGGAACCTTCAGCAATCCGCTCAATCAGAATGCATCGACCCGTCCGGGCGGACTGTTTGTGACCGATCTAGACGGAGACAAAAAGCTCGATGTTGTGGTCGCAAACACCATCGGCAACAACGTCAGCGTACTGCTCGGAACCGGCGGTGGACTGCTCGCCAATCCGGTACAGCTTCCGCTGGGAACGAACTCTCCTGAGAGCGTGTGGGTCGCCGATTGGGATGGCGATGGCAAGCCGGACATCGTGACCGCAAACAGCCAGAGCAACAACTGGAGCTACTTCCAAGGAACGAGTCCCACCCAGTACGCAGCGCCGGTTCACACCATGACGGGAACCACTCCATCGGGAGTCGCTTCCGCAGATCTAAACGGAGACGGAATGCAGGACTTGGTGCTGGCCAACGCCGGAAGCAACAACCTGCAAGTCATCTTGTCCGCGTGCAAGTAGTCAGTACGAGCGCAGCACCCGCGCCGGATTCCCAGCCACAATCGTGCGCGGCGCCACCGACTGCGTCACCACCGCGCCAGCCCCCACCTGCGCGTTGCGACCAATCGTAACTCCGGGCAACAGCACCGCGCCCACACCGATGTCACAGCCCGCTTCCAGCGTCACTTTCGCAAAGCCAATCGGTCGATGCAGGATCGGCTCCCACGAGCCATCAGGAGCCTGCGGAAGCTCATGCGCAGAGGTCAAGATCATCACGCGCGGACCGATTCCTACGTCTTCACCGATCTCGATTCCGCCTGCGGAATGAAAGAACACATCCTGACCGATCCAGGATCCGGCCCCGATGCGTAGCTCGTTTTTGTAATAGCCCTTCAGGATGGCGCGATGTCCGACGTAGACACGCTCGTGAAGGTAGACGTGTTCGGGATGGAAGATGAGCACGCCCGGCTCGATCACCACAGAGTCGGGACAACAGCCGAGCGCGGAACGAACGAACTCGCCGCTGCCATGACTGCGCGGCGGCGGTCGCATCAGAACTGGTAGCGCACGCCAAACTGTGCGCGGAAGGGAGTCTGACGGCTGAGCACCGTTCCAAACGTGGTCACAATGTCGCGGTTTTCAAAGCCCGCTTGGTTGCTTCCGCCCACCGGCGTCGACAGATCCAGCAGGTTGAACAGATCGACGATCACCGACAGGTGCTGCTTGATAAGCTCGTGCATGTCGTACTGAAGTCGGACGTTTAGCTCGACCAGATCCGGGCTGCGCAGCTCGGTCCACTTGCGGATGTCGTTCGGGTCCGCCGCTGGATCGAGTCCGCGCCAGCTATAGCGACCGACATAGCCCGAGCTGTCCGGCTTGTTCTGACGATAGATGCGCGTCGCTGGAGCCCCCGACATATACGTCATGTTCACGCCGCCGGTCAGTCCGTGGAACGTATAGCTCGACTGCACCTTGAGCTGATGACGGTGATCATCGGCCAGGTAGCCATAGAAGCGCAGGTCGCGCGGCATGTCATTTCGCAAGAGCGAGATCTGATCATCCGACGTGCCGTCCAAGAACGACAGCGTATAGGCAACAAAGACCGTCCAGTTGGCGCTCGGGCTCCCGGACACCGCAAAGTCCACGCCGTTATAGCGACGGAATGCGGACTCCGACGGACGATACGCGTAGACGTTGCCCTTGGTCGGATCGGCGAAGTTTACGTAGCGGCTTCCGTCGAGCGAGCTCTGTGCGTTCAGCTCAATGTCTTCCCACTGGAACGAGATCTTCCGATACGAATACGTGATGCTGCCGATGAGGTTGGCGAACAGCTCGCGCTCGACGGACACCGTCACAGAGTCCGAGTGCGGCGGCGTCAGGCTCAGCTTGGCGTTGCCACACTCCATGCGCAGGCTGCCGTCGTCGCAGCGTCCTCGCAGATCGTAGCCATCGCCACCTCCCGACGAGGTCACGAAGCGATCAAACCGTCCGGTTCCGCGCGTGTACTGCCACGTACTCGTCTGATAGGTCGCATCCGCCGAAAACGTCGGCAGCAGGCTGACCACTTCGTTGGCGCGACCGTACGCCATCTTCAGCAGCGTCTTGCCGTCGCGGGTCAGATCAATGTTTAGACCCAGGCGCGGACCAAAGCCAAGCAGGTTCTGAACCGTTTCCCCGCGTGAGTTTTGGGTATAGCCGTAGTCAACACGCAGACCCGGAACCACCGTCAGCCACGACACCGGCTTCCAGGTATCTTGCAAAAACGCGCCGACCGCAAAGCCGTAGCGAACCTGCGCCACCGCCGGATCAAACGTGTTCACCTGGTAGCATGGCGTCGCCGACGATCCCATCTTCGGGTTCGGGTCCACAGGCACACAGCCGTACGGACGCTCCGTCGAGGTCGGATCGCGCGAAAGCACCGTTCCATCCGCCGAGGTATCGTCGAGATACGTCGAGTTTCCCGGCGTCGCCGTGTAGTAGTAGTGACGCAGGAACTGACCCTGCAGACCGGCTTTGAACGTGTGCTGACCGAGCCAGCCCTTCTTCACCCACGTCACGTTCGGGTCAAACTGCACACGGATTCGCTTGTCGTCGACAAAGCGCGCCTGTCCAGCGTTGTTCCACGCGATGTTGTTCGCAGCGTCGGTGTGCCGAGGCGAGACACGATCGCCCGCAATCGGCTCGACCGCGATGTTGCTGTAGACGACGCCCGTCTGAAGGTTGAAGATGACGTTGTCGGACGCAAACCAGTCGTAGTTCAGCGACGCGAAGTTGCCGCCCTGACGCTGGATCGTCTCTGCTTCATTCGCCGTCGAGTTCGTCTGAACCGTGTTGTAGATCCAGGCCGGATCGGCGTTAAACGACAGCTCCAAGCGGTGACGCGCCGACGGAGCCCACGTCAGCTTGATGCGAGGATACGCGCCGTAAAACTCCCGCGTCGCGTGCTGGACGTTCAGCGGCGGACCTGGCACCACCGCCTGTGCGGTATAGCGAAGCTCCGTCGAGATATAGAACCACAGCTTCTGCTTTACGATCGGACCGCTCACGTTCAGGTTGAACTGATAGCCCGCGTTGGGCGGCCTCGGATCGCTCTGATCGAGCAGCCGTCCTTCATACAGCTGCGATCCCGCGCGCGCGCCCGACGACAGCGCTTGGTGATTGAAGTAAAAGCTCGTATCGACCGAAAACTTGTCCGACCCGCGCTTGGTCACCAGGTTGATGACACCGCCGAGCGAGTTGTACTGCGCATCGATCGCCAGCAGGCTGGTATCGACCTGACCAATCGCATCGAAGTTGAAGTTCGACGAAAAGGTATTCGACACCGGATCGGTGATGTCGAGTCCGTCGACCAGATAGCGGTTGTGACGAAGCGAGCCACCGGCCATGACAGGATTGCCGCCACCGACGACACCGGGAAGCTGCTGGACGATGTTTTGATAGCTTCGCCCGGTCGCGATCTTGCTCTGCTGCTCTGCCGTGAGCACGCGTCCCGTCGAGACCTTTTCGCTGTCAATCCGCGTCCGCTCTTCGAAGATCTTGGTCGTTTCGCCCTGCGCAAGCTCTGCCGCAAAGTCGAGCTTGAGCGTTCGCGTCTCACCGAGCTGAAGCTTCACCCGACGCTTGATCGGCTGAAGCCCTTCGTATTCGACGGTGACATCGTAGCTACCGTGCGGAATCGACAGAAAGTCAAACCGTCCGTCGTCGTCCGTCATCGTGGACTTGCTGCCGCCGATCATCGCCTCGGAGCGGATCGTGACCTTCGCGCCAGGCATCGGCACGCCCGTGCCCGCTTCGAGCACCGTGCCCGACAGCCGCGCGTTCTGCTCGCCCACCGCGTAGGCAGACTGCTCCGCCACCGCCGGAGCGGCGCACGCCACCGCCAGAACAAACAGTCGCTGCGCAAACAGCCGCCTGCTTCGCATTTAGTTCCCCACCACTTGGCTGGAGGCAAACGGACAGTTCACCTCGGTTGGAACGCCGCTGGCATCGGTTGCAACCGTCAAGCACGGCAGGCAGCTTGTGAGCGCGCCGCTCGCTTTGGCGTTCTTGTACGCGGCATCGTTTCCATCCGGTGGCGGTGGAGTCGCCTGACCGGCCAGCACGCGCTCTTCGCAAATCGCCGAGTAGGTTCCCTTCGGAAGCTCGGTCGCCGCCCCTGGCACCACAAGCTGCGACGGAATCGAAGTCGCCGTCGGAGACGCTTCCTTATACACCTTATAGAGCGGCATCGTCACAAACGTCTTGCCATCGGCGGACACCGGAACCGGGCCCATGTCGATGTACGGAACCACGAGCTGGTTAAAGAACCCAAGCTGCACCGGCAGTCGCGCGGGCGGAGCCGTATTCGGCGTCAGCGCCGGATCGACGATCTGATACAGCCGATACTCACGAGAGGCGATCTTCAGATCCTGATCGATCCGTCCGGTCACCGTCGCAAAGCGCTTCACCGATTGGCAGGGCAGCGTGCTCGGCGCTTGCAGATGGATGACTTCCATCACGGCGCTGTAGCTGCCGGAGCGTCCCGGCTTGCCGCTGTTGGCGGACAGCAGCTCTGGAATGTCCGCGAACACCGGATACTGACGATTTTTGTGAATCAGATCGAGCCGCTCGTCGAAGGGCTCATCGCTCGTCGCCGTACACGGGCTGTCGAAGAAGTAGACCTGGCCCGCGTTCACCACTTCCAGCGGGTTGCGCTTGCCATCGGTCCAAAACGGCGACGTTGCACTCAGCGAAGACGACACCTTGTTCGTGGTATCCGCTGATCGCGTCGTCGCAAACACCGTATACGGCACCATCGGCCAGTCGCCGCGCTTGTTCCCGACCGCACGCAGCCGATCGATGGTCTTTACCCCGGTGATGAAGTTCTGGGCGTAGACGACACCGGCCAGAAACTCTCCATCGTCGGGATACGGGCTACAAGCCGAAGCGAAAGAAGCCAGCGCTGCGACGGAAAGAAGTCGAGCGACGGCGGGCATACGGAACAACTCAGTCGAGACGACAGCTCGCTTGGATGGCATAGCGGCGCGAATACTTACGCGATGGCCTGCCGCTTTCAAGCTTTTCCCACACGCACCGACCTGAGCCCACGCAACCGCTGGACGTTGTGCCCAAGCCTCCGACTCAGCTGCGAGGTCTAGCGCGGCTCCAGCTTGACGGACACGGCGCTCAGCTGCGCGACATAGATGCCGCCTTGACCGTAGCCGCCACGCTCCCCGTGACGCTGCCTGTGCGAGCTGCGGACTTCATGGTCGGCAAACAGCATGCCGGTGATTCGTGCGCGGGTGCCACTCGGAAGCGGAGCCGACAGCCGACGACCCAGCAGCTCCAGGCTGCGATCCACCCAGACCCGACCGAGCGCCAGCGGACCGAGCGGCCCACGCTGCCAGATGATCGGTCCGATGGTGGTGACAAACCGTCCGTGCCAGCGCTCCGGGTCCAGCTCCAAGTCGACCACGCTCACCGGGACGGGACCACCAATCGCACGGCGCAAGTCTCGCTCTGGATCGGACAAGCACGGAGCATGGTCCAGCGCCCCATCGCCCCACCCCATCGTCACCAGTCGACTTCGTCCTTCGCTCGGCACCGCCGCAAGGACACGCACTAGCTCTGGCCGCGCAGCCTGTAGCATTCGAGATTGATTCGCTTCGGATCTTAGAATGACTTGGCCCAAATCGAGCGCCGACTTTCGGGCATTTTCGTAAATCTGGACGAGCCGGTGTACGGTGTGCGCCATGCAAACCCTCACAGTGCTTATCACCGGTGCATCCAGCGGAATCGGCGCCGCGCTCGCCCGCGACTTTGCCAAGCGAGGTGCCCGTCTGGTCCTGGTGGCCCGTCGCACCGATCGATTGGAAGCGCTCGCCAGTCAGCTACGTCAAGGCGGCAGCGAAGTCCTGGTGGTCAGTGGCGATGTCACCCGCGACGGCGACATGGAACGAGCGACCGAAGCCGCCATTCGCACATTTGGCGTGCTGGATGTCGTCGTTGCCAACGCCGGCTTTGGCGTTCAAGGACTGTTTACCAAGCTCACGCTCGATGACGTACGTCGCCAGTTTGAAACCAACGTGTTTGGCGTGCTGCGGACGTTTTACGCAACCTATCCCGCGCTCAAAGACACCAAGGGTCGCTTTGTCATCATCGGCAGCGTGTCTGGCTTCTTCTGCGCGCCCGGCACCATCCCATATGCGATGAGCAAATATGCGGTCCGCGCCCTGGCGGAAGGTCTGTCGCTGGAGCTGGCTCGCGACGGAATCTCTGTCACCCACATCGCGCCCGGCTTTGTCGAGTCCGAGATCTCGATGGTGGACAACCAAGGCGTCCTTCACGACACGCCACCGCGACCGAAAGCGCCGCAGTTTTTGTTTATGAAGACGCCGAAAGCGGCCAAGCAGATCGTCGATGCGATCATGGCGCGCGAGCCACTGCGAGTCATCACCGGCCACGGCAAAGTCCTGACGGCTGCCAGTCGCTTCACGCCAGATCTGCTGCAAGGAACCTTCAAGCTGCTGAGCGGACGGCTCGCGAAGTTCACCTTGGAATAGCGACGTGGCACACAGCGACCGCATCTTGAGCGCGCGTGGCGAGCCCGATCTAAGCAGCCTGTCACGCATCCCCTTCGATGTCATCGTCGTCGGCAGCGGCGCAGGCGGTGCCATGTTTGCAAAGGAAGCCGCGCGACTGGGCCTGTCGGTGCTCGTGCTGGAAGCGGGCGGCCATCACCTGCCCGGTCAGATGACGCAGCGCGAAGGCGACATGCTGCCCAAGCTGTTTTACGACGCGGGCGGACGCTGCACAGACGATGGCGCGGTGATGATCCTGCATGGCAAAGGGATCGGCGGCTCGACGGTTCACAACACCAACTTGTGCAAGCGCGCTCCCGATGAGGTCTTGTCGCGCTGGGTCCACGAACACGGCTGCTCCGGCTGGAGCCCGTCCGAGCTATCCGCCGACTATGCCGCCGTCGAAGAAGAGCTTCACGTCACGCCCCTTGGCGAAGCGGACGTCAACCGAAACAACGCGATCATGCGCAGCGGCGTCGAGCGGCTCGGCTGGAAAGGCAGCTTGCTTCGTCACAACCGCCAAGGCTGTCAGCGCTCGGGCTTTTGCGAGCTGGGCTGCGCCTACAACGCCAAGGAAAACGCCGCCAAGATTGTCATCCCGAGCGCGCTCCAGCTGGGCGCCCAAGTGGTCTGCGATGCGCGCGTTGTCCAGATCCTCCACGACGGAAAGCGCGTCAAAGGCGTGGTCGCAGCGGTGCAAACAGAGGATGGACCGCTCGGCGCAAAGACAGCGCTTTCGGCCCGGGCGGTCTGTGTCGCAGGGAGTGCGGTGATGTCGCCTGCGCTCCTACTCCACAGCGATGTGCCGGATCCGCACAAACAGGCAGGACGATCGCTGCGGCTGCATCCCGGTGTCGCGGTTGGCGGTCGCTTTGCCGAGCCAGTCGAAGCCTGGAAAGGCATTCCGCAGAGCTATGAGTGTACCGAAAAGCTCCAGTTTCACGACGGAGCCGAGGATCGCTGCTGGCTGATTCCAGCGTTTGCGCATCCCGGTGGCTTTGCCGGACTTCAGCCGGGCTTTGGCAAAGCGCACGCACAAGCAATGCGAGACTACGCGCACACAGCGGTGGTGGCGGCGATGCTGCACGATGAAAGTCGCGGCATCGTCACCGCTGGTCGCGACGCGGATGCGCAGGTTCACTATGAGCTTTCGCAGGCCGACGCCACGTCGCTGTTGCGAGGTGTTCATGCCGCTGCCGAGATCTTGCTCGCAGCCGGTGCCGAGCACGTCATGGTGCCGCTCGCGCGTCCGCTGATTGCCCGTCGCGTAGAAGATCTGGCGCTGCTTTTGACGCATCGCTATCGGCCCATCGATCCGCTGCTGACGTCGGTGCACCCGATGGGAAGCCTGCCGATGGGAAGTGATCCGCGTCGGTCGGTCGTCGATCCAAGCGGTCGCCATCACCAGCTGCAAGGTCTGTACGTAGCCGATGGAAGCCTCTTCCCGACTTCGATTGGCGGACCGCCGCAGCTGACGATTTATGCGACGGGACGAAGGGTTGCCCGCACCGCAGCCAGCGACCTGCGCAGTCGGAGCTAACTGGACATGCGAGCGCTCGCTTGTGGACTGATCCTGACGACGCTGCCGGGCTGCGCGGCGTGGTACGACTTGTTTCAGCGCGACAAGGCCCGGCCCAGCTTGTATGCCGAAGCGATGGCCCTGCCAAAGCCGGCGCAGACCGATGTCGCAATTGTGCTCGGCTGTCCAGCTCGTCCCGACGGAAGTCCGTCGCTGTGCCTGCGCTGTCGGATTCATGCCGCGCTGCATGCCTATCGAACCGGGACGGTGCGCGCCGCGATCTTTGCCGGGGGCGCAGCGCACAATCGCTTCGTCGAAGCAGCCGTCATGGCACACGAAGCCCAGCGACAAGGCATGCCCGCGTCGGCAATCTTGCAAGAGCCAGACTCGCTGACGACGTGGCAAAACCTGCGCTTCAGCCAGCGGATCATGAAGGCGAGCGGCTTTCAGACGGCGCTGCTCATCTCGACGAGAGATCACCTGCCGCGCGCCCGACGGTTTGCCGACTACTATCAGATTCCGACGGCGCTTTTGGCGTGCGAGGATGCGCCGTAGCCGTCGACCGCAGCTTATTCCGCCCGGTCTTCGGCCAGGTTTTCAAAGCGCGTGTACTGGTTCAAAAACGCAAGCCGCGCGGTTCCCGTCGGTCCGTTTCGCTGCTTGCCGATGATGATCTCGGCGACGCCTTTGTCGGGCGACTCTTTGTTGTAGTACTCGTCGCGGTAGATAAAGCAGATCACGTCGGCGTCTTGCTCGATGGCGCCGGATTCGCGAAGGTCGGATGCCATCGGACGCTTGTCGGCGCGCGCTTCCACCGATCGATTGAGCTGCGACAGCGCCAGCACCGGCACCTTCAGCTCTTTGGCCAGCGCCTTGAGTCCGCGTGAGATCTCGCTGATTTCCCGTTCACGGCTCTGGTCGCGACCCTGCGGCGAGCCGTGCATCAGCTGAAGGTAGTCGATGACCACCAGCCCGAGCTGATCGAGCCCTTGCGGAAAAATCGATGAGTCCGAGCGCCAGCGACGACACTTGGTGCGAATTTCCATCAAGCTCGGCGAGCCACCATCGTCGATCCACATCGGCGCTTCGGCAATTCTCCCGGCGGCTTTGGTGATGCCAATCCAGTCGCGCGTCTCGAGCATGCCCGAGCGGAGCTTCTGCGACTCGACCCGCGCTTCGCTGCACAGAACACGCTCGATGAGCGACTCTTTGGACATTTCCAGCGAAAACACCAGCGTCGGAACCCCGTGATTGAGCGCGGCATTTTGGGCGCAGTTCATCACAAACGCGGTCTTTCCCATCGACGGACGCGCGGCAATAATGACCAGATCTCCGGGCTGAAATCCGGCGGTCATGTCGTCGAACTTCACGTAATCGGTGGCCACGCCGGTGACGGCTTGCTTGCGTGAAAATCGCTGCTCCAGTGCTTTGATCGCGTTGTGGAGCACGCGACGGACTGGCTCGTAGCTCTGACGGTTCGATCGGTTGGCAATCTCGAACACCGCTTGCTGCGCTTGATCGAGATAGCCGTCGACATCGATCTCTTCGGAATAGCCACGCTCTTGGATCGACGACGCAGCCAAAATCAGCCGTCGCGCAGTGCCTTTTTCCCGAATGATGCGCGCGTGGTGCGCGATGTTTTCGACGGTGCCAATCTTGTTCAGCAGCTCGGCCAGATACGCTTCGCTGCCGCTGGCCGCCAGCTTGGCCATCGTGCCGCTTTGTCGCATCTGCTCAGCGACGGTGATGAGATCAATCGGCTTGCTGCGCTGATCCAAATCGACGATCGCGGCATAAATGGCTTCGTGCTTGGCGTCGTAAAAGTCGTCGGAGTTGATGATGTCCGCGACCAGCGTCATCGCTCGACCGGAAAACAGAAGACCGCCGATTACCGACTCTTCCGCGTCGATGCTGTGCGGCAAGATGCGACGCAGCGACGCAGCGCCAGACGGACTGGACAAAGACGGTGGCGTGGAATGAACGGCAACCCCAGACTGGGCCGTCGGTGAGCGGTCATTGGCAGAAAAGCGCTTGGTGGGCACGGCGGCACTCTACCACGACGATCTTGCGAGTCTGTTCCCGTGTATCGGCCCAGCAAAACGACGCATCGCACAGTCGAGCCGGCGCACCGCACCGACAGAGCAGCGACAGGTAGTCCGGTGGCGTCAGGATCGACTCGACCGTCGCTGAGCCAGCGTCGCTACCGAACGACTACAGACTCAGCATATGATGCAGGGCTGCTGCCGTACTGTCGGCGTGGGGGATCGGCTCAGATGCTGGAGATCGCAAAGATCGCTAACCATCGCGTATTTCGCCAAGGACCGCTGATTCTGTTCGATCAGTCGGGCAACTTTGAGCTAGAGCATGCAGAGAAAGCGACGGCGATCTATTCCCAGGTCATCGCCGAGGATGGCTTTGTGCTCATCCTGCTCGACTTTACCCACTCGGGGAACATCGAGCAGGGCTCCCGCAAGCACCTGGCGCACTGGGGCAAAGAAAACAGCCAGCAAGTCTGCATCGGTGCCGTCGGTGGAACCTTCATGGTGCGAACCACGCTGATGCTGCTGGTGACGGCCATCAAGCTGCTCAGCGGCAGTCAGCCCGAGGTCAGCTTCTTTGGCACGCGTGAGCAAGCCGGCGCTTGGCTCGAACTTCAAAGACAGCGACTCACCGCGACGCAGGCCGCGCAGCACAAAGCCGCCGCGCGCTAGATCCGTCCGACGCTACGGCGACGACAAAAGCGCCGGAGCCATCCGCAACACCGAATACAGCAGCGCCGCCAAGATCAGCATTCCGAGCGACACCCACACAAAGGGAATCCGCTCGTGCATCCGTCGACGTCCGAAGAAGCGTCCGCGCGAGCGTCGCTCGATGATCTGCGGCACGCGCTCCGACAAGTCCGACGGAGGTGACACGCTGCCCAGACCGGACAGAAGCGATCGAAGCTCCGTCGCGGTCGCCTCGTCTTCTTTGGGTTCTTTGACGGACGGTTCTTTGACGGACGGTTCTTTGACGGACGACGGCGATCCGGCTGATTCGTCGG
>ERZ724519.1044-NODE-1044-length-11666-cov-4.586857_pt1 | contig 11666 bp, 6 predicted proteins | sample MGYA00376052_ERZ724519 | MGnify/ENA primary metagenome ERZ724519 (study PRJEB28724, sample SAMN07190883) | activated sludge metagenome | isolation source: activated sludge of sewage treatment plant in Hong Hong | place: Hong Kong | collected 2016-03-17 ... | reverse complement strand
AGCATTCAGGCGCTTGTAGCCCTGTACTGCGTTGTTGCGTTTTTCGATGCTTTTGGCAAAAGCCGGCGGATCGACGTCCATTACCTCAGATTGCCGGTCGGTATTTTTCAGGTAGGCCATAACATCTTCCGTAAAACCTGCGTGCTCGCCCGAATACGGCGCATTGAGTGCCGCGTTCTCTGCTGTAAGTTCCATCGCTTTGGCGGAAACATCCACCGAATGTACCAGCGCGGCGCCGGCACGAAGGGCGTAGCAGGAAAAGCCGCCGGTATAGCAGAAAGTATTGAGCACTGTCTTGCCGGGGGCAAATTGTGTCAAAAGGCGCCGGTTGTCGCGTTGGTCGAGGAAAAAACCGGTCTTCTGTCCGGTCTCCCAGTTCACTTTGAAAAGAACCCCGTTTTCCGAAATAACTGCCGTACCCGATACTTCCTGTCCCGACGTCCACAGGTAGCCATCGCTTTGTCCGGACGCATAATTCGGAGGAAGAGCTTCCCTGCTTTTGTCGTACACCGCTTTGAGTTTCGGACCAATAACGGTGTGCAAGGCTGCGGCTATCGTCTCCCGCTGCCGGTGCATCCCGATGCTGTGGCATTGTAATACGGCTGTGTCGTTGTACACATCCACAACCAGACCCGAAAGTCCGTCGCCCTCCCCGTGCACGAGCCGGAAGCCGGTCTGTTGATCCAGAGGCCTGAGCGCCGTTTCTCGGACCTGCAGCGCGGCGGCAAGCCTTTGTTCCCAGAAACGGGGTTGCTCCGGGTCGTCGTCGCCAAAACTCAGCATCCGCACTGCAATACTGCCGTGGTGAAAATGTCCCAGCCCCAACAAATTGCCCCCGCGGTCGTACACTCCGGCGATATCGCCGTCGGCCGGCTGGCCGTCGACGCGCGCGATGGCGCCTGAAAACACCCAGGGATGAAAACGCCGCACGGGCTCTTCCTTGCCGGGTCTGAGAAAAACTTTTACCATTGTGTTCCTGAAGTTTGTCGAATTTGAACGCCAAATTCGGGTTTTTACGGAATTTCAGGCCAAAATCAATTTTTATGTATCCTTTCACATCCTTCCGAAGTCTGTTTGCACTGCTGTTCACCACCTGTATGGCCGTTTCCTGTGTCACCCAACAAAAAAGGGGTGTGCCGATTCCACTGCCGCCGGGTTTCAAAAATGTGATGATTGCAGAGGCTGGCTCGGGCGGCTTTTTCGGCCCGTGCGAACCGACGATATGCATAAATCCCAATAATACGAAAAACATCGCGGCCGGCGCCATTCTCAACCGCTATAGCTGGAGCGACGACGGCGGCCTGACCTGGAAAAGCAGCAACCTGAAGTCATCCTTCGGGGTATTTGGCGATCCGGTCATCATTGCCGACCGGGAAGGCAGTTTTTATTACGCGCACCTCAGCGACCCAGAGGGCCGTGCCTGGGGCAGCGAACTGCTGCTCGACCGAATTGTCATCCAAAAAAGTACCGACGGAGGCAAAACCTACAACGACGGTTCGTACTGCGGCATGCGGCACCCGAAAGACCAGGATAAACACTGGCTTTGCGCAGACCCTGAAACCGGCCACCTGATCTGTACGTGGACGGAATTTGACAAATACGACTCCAGGGATCTGGAAAACGACCACAGTCGCATCCTGTTTTCCAAAAGTACCGACGGCGGTAAAACATGGTCTGAAGCGCTGAAAATCAGCCAGTTTGAAGGCGACTGTCTCGACGATGACAACACCACGGAAGGCGCCGTGCCGGCATTCGGCCCCAACGGCGAAATATATGTCGCCTGGTCGTGGAACAACCGGATATGGTTCGACCGCTCTGTCGACGGCGGTAAAACCTGGCTCAGCGAAGACATCGTTGCGGCCGACCAGCCCGGCGGCTGGAATTTCGATATCCCCGGTATACAGCGCTGCAACGGCATGCCTGTGCTGGTATGTGACCTCTCCAACGGCCCCAACCGCGGTACGCTTTACCTGAACTGGGGCGACCAGCGGCGCGGCGCGAACGACACCGATATCTGGATCGCCAAAAGTACCGATGGGGGCAACACCTGGAGCAAGCCTCAGCGCGTGAACGACGATGCGCGCGGCAAGCAACAATTCCTCAGCTGGCTGGCTATCGACCAGACAACCGGGCATTTGTACACCGTTTTTTACGACCGGCGCGCCTACGACGATTTCCGAACCGATGTTTACCTGGCCGTCAGCCGCGACGGCGCCCAGACGTTTTCCAATCTGAAGATCAGTACTACCCCGTTTAATCCCAACAGTTTTGTCTTTTTTGGCGACTACAGCCACATCTCCGCCCACGACGGTGTGGTGCGACCGATCTGGACCCGGCTGGACAAAAATGATCTGAGCGTCTGGACGGCTATCCTGGATTTCAAGTGAACCCACCAGGGGTAACCGGCTTTTGAATTATTCGAAACTTTCCGTATTTTGTGAACCTCCGGTCTTTTTAGGGGGTTACCTACCTGTTTTATGCGGAAAACGCGTCATTTTCCGCAACTCCTTTCCCCCGTTTCTGCTTTGACCGACCCCGTTTTCAAACCTTGCGGTAAAAAATGTCTGCTCAGTTGCAGGCTGCCAACCGCCCGTGCCAGATTGTGTAAACCTAGATCATAAACAAAATTTATTCGATGCAAGTACCTACACAAATTAAGCCGGCATACAAAGCGTATGCACTCAATAACTTCAGAAACATTCCACAACTGGATCGCCTCAGCGAATCGGAACAATGGGCCATTGAAGTGGTCGGGAATGTGCTGCCTTTCAAGGTCAACAACTACGTGATCGACGAACTGATCGACTGGGACAATTACCGGACCGACCCGATCTTTAACCTCACTTTCCCGAACAGAGAGATGCTCCTGCCCGAACATTTTGCGGAAATGGAAAAAACCCTGAAAAGCACCAACGACCGCAACCTGATCAAGGAAACTTCCCACGGTATCAGGCTGCAACTCAACCCGCATCCGGCGGGGCAGGTGGAATTGAACATGCCCGAGATTGAAGGCATAAAACTGACCGGTATTCAACATAAATACCGGGAAACGCTGTTGTTTTTCCCCAGTTCCGGACAAACCTGCCACAGTTACTGCACCTTTTGTTTCCGCTGGCCGCAATTTGTGGGCATGAACGAGATCAAGTTTGCCATGCGCGAGACCGATCTGCTGATCAAATATCTGGAACAACATCAGGAGGTTACCGATATTCTGTTCACAGGCGGCGACCCGATGATCATGAAATTCGAGGTCTTCCGGCAATACATCGAGCCATTTCTCGAAGACAACAGGACGAATATCCAAACGATCCGGATCGGCACCAAGTCGCTGGCGTTTTGGCCCTACAAGTTTATCGACGATGAGGAGGCCGGCAAGTTTCTCGATCTTTTCGAACGGGTGACGAGCCGCGGCATCAACCTGGCATTCATGTCGCACTTCAACCACCCCAACGAGATGAGGACGCCGGCTGTGAAAAAAGCCATCCGTCAACTGCGCAATACGGGACTGCAGATCCGCACGCAATCACCCTTGCTCCGCAACATCAACGACAACCCGCAGGCATGGGCAGAGATGTGGCGCGAACAGGTTAACCAGAACTGCATACCCTACTACATGTTCGTAGCGCGCGATACCGGCGCCAAACACTATTTTGAGGTCCCTCTGGTACGTGCCTGGGAGATTTTCCGGGAGGCCTACAAAAGCGTGAGCGGGCTATGCCGCACGGTGCGCGGACCGAGCATGTCGGCTACGCCGGGCAAGGTCCAGGTCCTGGGCGTGTCAGAAGTGGCGGGACAGAAAGTGCTGACCCTGCGTTTTTTACAGGGCCGCAATCCGGACTGGGTCGGCCGACCCTTCTTCGCAGAGTACAATGACAAGGCCACCTGGCTCAATGACCTGAAGCCTGCATTTGGCGACGACAAGTTTTTCTTCGAAGATGAACTGGAAAGTATGTATCACGAAAAAATGGACAGTCTGCTTTCGGATAATTGATCTTTATCTTTGACGCTGTTTAAGAAGTCAATCCATTTTCTACATGCGAAACCTGATCTTTCTCGCACTGCTTTGGGGTTGTACCCAGCAAAATACCGACCGGCAGCAGGCTGCAAGCCCTGCATCATTGTTTCAAAAAGGACAATGGGTCGACCTGACGTATGCGTTTTCAGACTCGACACTGTACTGGCCCAACAACAAAATCAATTTCCACCTGGACACGCTTGCCCACGGCGAGACGCCGGGTGGATTTTTTTATTCCTCGTATCAGTTCTGCGCGCCCGAGCACGGTGGCACCCACCTCGACGCGCCCATCCATTTTGCCGATCACCGCTGGACCAGCGACCAGATACCCGTCGACCGGTTCAGTGGCGATGCCATCGTGGTGGACGTATCGGAAAAAGCGCTGCAAAACAGGGATTACCTGGCGGGCGTCACCGACTTTACCGAATGGGAAGCCAAACACGGACCGATTGCGGAAGGCGCCATTGTGCTGTTGCGCACGGGGTACGGAAAGTTTTATCCGGACGCCCTGCGCTATTTCGGCACCGACGAGCGGGGTGCGGGAGCCATACCCAAACTGCATTTCCCGGGGCTCGATCCGGCAGCGGCGCAATGGCTGGTCGACAACCGGAAAATCAAAGGCATCGGACTGGATACGCCGAGCATTGATTTCGGGCAGTCGACCGATTTCAAAAGCCACCAGGTATTGCTGGGCGCCAACATCCTTGTGTTTGAAAACGTCGCCCACCTGGACAAACTGCCCGAAACCGGCAGTTTTGTGCTGGCACTTCCCATGAAAATACAGGGCGGAAGCGGCGGACCGCTTCGTATCGTAGCCTGGGTCGGAACAAAATAAACAAAGACTTACCCGGCAAAAACAACATCCAGGCTTGCGCATATCTTTTCCGTCGCAAACGCCAGATCAGTCTCCGTGTGCGCCGCCGAGATAAAACCCACTTCGTATCCCGACGGACCGAAATACACCCCTCGCTTCAGGCACTCGAGGTGCATGGTTTTGAAATAATCCATTCGGGAGCCGTCGATCTGATCCGATCTTGAGATGTGGCGGCGTGTGAATGTCGGCCAAAAGATGGAACCGACATGCGGAAAGGTAACCTCGTAACCCTTGCTGTCGCAGTAGGCCTGCAAGCCCGAAGTAAAACGCGCCGTTTTGGATTGCAGGTCCTCATAAAATCCCGGTCTCAACAATTCCGTAAGCGTGGCATAACCAGCGGCCATGGCCACCGGATTGGCGCTGAGGGTGCCTGCCTGGTACACCGGGCCTTCGGGCGAAACGTGTTTCATGACAGCCTTGCTTGCGCCGTATGCTCCGACAGGCATGCCGCCGCCAATGATCTTGCCGAATGTAATGATGTCGGGCTGGATGCCGTAATAACCTGCAGCGCCTTCAAAGCCGACCCGGAAGCCGGAGATCACCTCGTCGAAGATCAGCAGCACGCCGTATTCCGTGCATTTGCGGCGCAGGAGTTCGAGAAACGAGCGATCCTGGAGCAACAGGCCATTGTTGGCCGGTATGGGTTCTACGATGACACAAGCGGTCTCGCCGGCATGCTCCCGAAGCGCTTTTTCGAGGGCATCCGGGTCGGCAAGCGGAACAACGATCGTTTCCTTTGCAAAAGATTCCGGAATGCCCGCAGATGTACTTTCACCGAAAGTGACCAGCCCGGAACCCGCCTTGACCAGCAGGGAATCCACATGGCCGTGGTAACAGCCCTCGAACTTGATGACCTTGCTTTTGCCCGTTACGCCGCGCGCGAGGCGAAGGGCGCTCATTACCGCCTCGGTACCGCTGCTCACGAAGCGGATCATTTCAATATAGCGGTGGTTGTCGAGCAGCAATTTGCCGATCAGGTTGTCGTGCGGCGTGGGCGTGCCGAACGACATGCCGTTTTCGACGGTCTCCTTTACCCGTTGTACGACAGAAGGATAACAATGTCCCAGAATCAGCGGCCCCCAGGAACAGCAAAAGTCTACATACTTTTGATTGTCAACATCATACATGTGACAACCTTCTCCTTTTTCAAAAAAAACGGGTGGTCCCTGAACACTCTTGAATGCTCGTACCGGGGAGTGAACGCCACCGGGAAAATAGCCCCTGGCTTCTTCGAAAAGTTCGGCGCTGCGCGCACGGGTAAATGTTTCGGGGGTCGGGTAAGCAGAATGATCCATGCAGCAAAAGTAGCATAAGGGCATTTTTCCAGGCTATCACACGCAAAAAATTACCCGTTTACGACAATGCGGGAGCGCGCATTTCAAATTGTAGCGCCCTGTACCCCGGAATGGTATTCCGGAGCCTGTACCCCGGAATGGTATTCCGGGTCCTCTAACCCGGAATGCCATTCCGGGTTACAAAGTGCGGCTAGTGCCCTAGCGGCGCTGCCTTTTTTTGTAGAACAGGAAATAGAGCATGCCGAGTGCGAGCGCGCCGGCAGCAATCCACCACCACCAGGTTATGCCTGTGTTGAACAGATGTTCCGGCAAGGCATCGCTTTTTCCGATGACCACAAAACCGGCCCAGTAAATCGGTTTGGCATATTCGGCGCTGGTACCGGCGAGGTATTCGAGTTTGGCCTCCCGCATGGATGCATCAACGGATTTTCCCGATTTCAGCATTTTGTAAAAACCCTTCATCACCGTAGAGGTGGACAGGTCGTTGACGCGCCATAGGCTGCTGACGAGGGTCGGGCATCCGGCAAAGGCGAAGGCCCTGGCGAGACTCATGACCCCTTCGCCGTTGTGAACCCGGCCTTGTCCCGTGTTGCAGGCGCTCAGAACGGTCATTTGCGCCTGAAGTTGAATATTGTAGAGTTCGGAGGCAAACAGTTGGTTGCTGGCGCCTTGTTGCGATTTGTTGAATACCAGGCAGGACATCATCGGGTTTTGCTCGTCGAGCACGCCGTGAGTAGCGATATGCAGGATGCCGCATTCGGGCGCCGAGGCTAGAAAGTGTTCCTTTGTGGCTTCGGCATTGAGCCATGTTTTGCCGTGCAGCAGGCTGCCGATGGCCGCAACCTCGTCGTCGGCATTGGGTAACGGCCCCAGGTCACGCATGGCGACGGGCGCCTTATCGCTGAAGGTGGCTGCATCGTATTCCGTGCCGATTCCGACAAAATTGTATGGTGGTTTCCGGTCGTTAGTCTTCGGGCGGTGCAGCGCTGCGGCAGACCAGGCATAACTGATCGAATAATCCCGGATCAGGTAGGGAACATCCAGGTCTTTCCAACTGCCGCTATACTGCGTTGTGAGCAGTGCCTCAAAAGGGATCAGTCCCAGGTAACCGTCGGGTACGATGATCAGTTTTCCGGCTTTCATTCCGGCCAGCGGTCGGGCCAGCAGCGCTTCGTAAAGTGCGGGCGCCGCTGCCAGAAAATCCTTTTCCGCTTGCGCCGGGGCATATTGAACGAAATCCCAATCGCTGACAGACCTGTGAAACATTTCGAGTGCGGCCTTCAAACTGTCGGTCACAGGAATCAAATACGATTTGATATCAGCCTTTGTAAGGGTGAAGACATACAGTGCAGAGTCGCCCATGAGGTACTGCACCAACCGGGCATCGTCGTCCATAGCCTGGCGTATCTGCGGGAGACCGGCCTGTTTGCTGAAAGCATATTTCATCTCATAATAGCGCGGAAAACGGCGCTTCATCTCGTCTTTCAGCCGTTCCATTCCGATCTGGGCATCGAGCAGCACCTGTTGCAGACTGTCATTTTCGGGCTCGTCGTGAACCGCCAGTTCCAGTTGGACAAGCGCTTCCTGCACCGCCTGTTCATGCGCCAGCACACTGTCCGGAATTCCGGCGACGTGTTTGATCTCCCGATCATACAAGGCTTCCGCCATTACCGGCGCCTTTGCCCGTTCGGCAAACAGGTATGCTTTTTCCACAAAAGTGTTGTCGCCGCTCACCGCTGCCAGTTCGAGCGCGGTTCTGACGCCGCCCTCTACAATGGGCTGGATGTATTCGTACAATTCCAGTTTGGAGGATTCATGACTGTGCGAAAGCCGCATGTTTTCGGCGTATTGCAAGCCGCTGTCGTATACCCCGAAGGCATTATCGAGGTGGGCAATTTGTTTGGATTCGCGGTATTGTTGGAAAAAAGCGCGTCCCTTGCCTTCCAGACTGCCCAACACCCAATAACTGCCGGGCGACAGGTCTTTTCCGGTGCTTTGGTTTGACAAGGTATGATCGAACCAGCGCAATGCCTGATCTGCATCGCCAGCGGCCAGGTATATTTTGCCGGCCATCGTGGTCATGCGGGCGTACTCGGAATTTTTTTCACCGTAGCCCTTGAGACCATACTTAAGCGCTTTGTCGATATTGGCAATTGCCCTGGGAAGATCCCTTTCATCGAGATATAGCCTGGCAAACTGATAATACGCATCCGCTTTTTCGGTATCGCCTTTCAACAGCGGCAAAACGGTTGTAAGTACGGCCAATGCGCTGTCGGGCATATTGAATTGCTGGTACGCTTTGGAAAACTGAATAAGGGTTTGCGCGTTTTCGGGCGCCAAAGCCCGCGCGCGGCGGAAGTAGTCCAGGGCCTGCGGATCGTTCATCGTGCGGTAGGTATCGCCGATGTAGGCAAGCAGGGTCGGGATATTGGTGGAATCCCGTTGCTGAACAGCCAGTTCAAGCGATTTCTTCTGGAATTCGAGGGCTTTGGCGTGGTTGCCGGCATCCCAGTAAAGCCAGCCGAGATTGGCGTAATATCGCAGCAGCAGATCGGTTGCCTGGTCGTTTTCGGCAAGGGGCAGACCCTTTTCGTAGGTTTCTATGGCGCGGGCATAGTCGCTTTTGAGGTAGTAATTGTCGCCGAGGAGCAGCAACAGATCGGCGCGCATGTTGGCCGGCGGCTTCCCCGACTTCAGGATATTTTCAAAAAACAGGATGCCTTCATCGGATTTGTTGAGGTAGAAAAAGCAGAGGTCCAGTTTTTTACAGGCTTTTATCCAGGCCGTGTCGTTGCCGGATGCTGCGTAAATACCAATCGCGTTTTTGATTTTGGGGATCGACGGCTCGTATTGTTTTTGATCCATGAGCCGCACGGCGTCCTGCATCTGATCATCGGCAGTGGAAATATCCGGTGGAGACAAATGCTGAAAGCTGCTGATAGCCATAAACAGGGCTATCAGCAGCTTGGAAAGCAGTATTGCCTGGTTCGCAAAAAGCGACTTGTGTCTGGGTGCAGTCATTTCTCCATTATTTTTCCTCTTGCGAGGTTTTTTTATTTTTTCTGAAAAGGGCCAGCAGCCAACAGGGCTTTTTCTTTTTACATGCAGTACAGGATGGATGGGGTGATTTCTGGCAATGGAATCTCCTGTTTTCGATAACTATTTCTGTTTTTTCAAGATTGGTAAAAATAGTATCTTGAGGAATACTATCTTTATAAAAAACAATTCCTACCTGCGGTTGGATCATGGTGCCGGATTTAAGGCAATCCTCTTTTCTGATCCTGAACATAAAATAGTCCTGCGTCTCCCAATTTTCATAAGTTCTCGGTTCTACCTGGGCTGTACCGGGCAAATAAATCGGAGTGACCAAAAACATTTTTTGTGCAGGGTCGTATTTAATATCAGCCTGTTTCATAACGGTTTTATGTACAAGCGCCGTATCCGGCAGTAGTTTAAGGCTTGCAGGATAGAGATGTACATCATTCGTCAGAAAAACCATAACCGTGTCGGCATCTGTGGTGCCCATATTCTGGAAGTTCACCCGGTATGTCAACCATTCATTTGCCTGGCAGGGGCACAACCAGGTTTCATCAACTTCCAGACTGTTCGGATCGTGCGGTGCGCCTTTTACGGGAAGGGAGAGGGATACTGACTCGATAAAAGTATCGGTCTCAATTCTATATGAGTATTCTGCAGTGAACTCGATCTTGGGCAGATGGCTGAATGCCTCGCTTCCTTTCTTGAAAATCAGGTGAATATGCGTTTCATTATTTAGTGGAAAATCAACGCCTGATTTTCGCCAAATGGTTGCTTGTCCTGAATCAGGGGTGTATTTCACCTCTTCCACAAAATTCCAGGCATCATGCTGGGTATGTTCGTAATTTTCTGCTATAGCGCCGACATAATCAAGATTGATATCGTCAAAATATATAGAAACGTCTTTCTCCATTGTCCTCCATGATTTAACGGACAGGGTGAGAAACAGCCAGGGGTCTTCCGGTGAAAAGTATTCATTCGTTGTGCTATGAAGACACGGAGGATACGAATAAAACGGGTCGGAAAACACGTTCCAGCTTGCAGATAATTTGACCCGCTGTTCGGGCTCCTTAAATACCGTTGGAAGTACTTCAGAAGGGCAGGTATTTGAGTCGTTAATAATCGTCAGGCCCTTACCGGTTTTAATTGGCCCGCCTTTTCTGTTTTGATAAGCCACCAAACTGAATTTGCCTGGTGGCAGTTCGAGCGATTTGCTTGTTGTAATATTTGTTCCGCCAATTATTGTGTCCCAGAAATAAGAACCTTGTTTGTCCAGTCCGTCGAGTCGGTAAAACAGGCCGACGGAGGACTCTCCACTAAGTGAATCAATTGGTTCATTGGCAATACTGGTAATAATATCGAATGTGCAGGCACCGGAAGAAGAGTACGTCAACACCGGCTGAGCGAATAACATTCCATAAGTACCCAGTATCAGGGAAAACAAAACAGATAACCTTCGGCAGGTATACACGTGCCTGATTTCGTATTTCATGGTGTAAGGAGTTTTTGGTGATACAATTAAATTTATCGGTTCAATAGCAATAACAGAGATGTATTGTAGCAGATGTTGTCAGGGGTATTCTGCCCGTTACCCAAAGCGCGGTTTTTTGAGTCGGTCAAAATCTTTTTGCAGTTCATTGCAGAACAATTTGCAGAAAAGAGATGCCTTGTGGCTTGCAATAATGCCATTTTGGCCCTGCCGGAATACTTTAAACGACTTGCTGGACTATTATTGAACATTTAGCACAGCAATGTCTAAACCGTACGCAAAAGGGTAGTGGTCTGACAAATGAAAAAGGCGAACCTTGATAGGCATTATTTCTTTTTCCTGAACAAATTGAGCAACCAGCACTTTTTCTTTTTTCCACAATTGGGGCACCGCGGGTTGGGTGGACAGGATTTGCAGTTGGCCTCGTTGACAATCATCGTTTCATCCAGATTGGTAAAGATCGTTTCAAGAGCGCCTTCAAACTTAATTTCGGCTTTGGGCTGTATCAGGGTTCCGGCAGGCAAACAATCCGTCTTTTTGATCTTGACATAGAAATGATCCGAGCACTCATCGGGGTTCGGTTTGGGGTTAGAATTTGTGTTTTGCTTGAGCCCCGGCAACCCGCCCATCCAAAGGTAATCAATCGTGAATTGCCTGGGGTTAAGGGATTGGCTTATCGGAGCATTCCAGTCGCCGGTATTGCTTTGATATTGAATGGTATTGTCGAGCAAATGTGTGGTGTTGAACAGCGTTACCGTAACGGAATTGGTCGGTGCTGCCCCGTCGTTTTGAAAATCGATCCGGTAAGTCAGGTATTCGTCGGTACCGCAAGCGCACAGCTCATCTTTGTCCACTTCCAGGCGATTGGGGTCGTGGGGCAGGGTTTTGACCGCAAAAGTAAATGCCGTATCTACGGTAGCGGTATCGCCGGGAATGGTTGAGGTATAATTCACGCCG
>ERZ724519.1042-NODE-1042-length-11668-cov-8.399208_pt1 | contig 11668 bp, 9 predicted proteins | sample MGYA00376052_ERZ724519 | MGnify/ENA primary metagenome ERZ724519 (study PRJEB28724, sample SAMN07190883) | activated sludge metagenome | isolation source: activated sludge of sewage treatment plant in Hong Hong | place: Hong Kong | collected 2016-03-17 ... | reverse complement strand
AGCAAAAAGACAAAGTTCAAATAAACAAGATTAGGATATTTTAGTAGTGCGGTAAAAGAAAAAATGTAAACTTGCAGCAGGATTATTCACTAAAAAGTGTAAACTTTTTTTAGGACGAGACAACCCGGATACCCCGTTACCCCGTTACCCGGATACCCCGTTACCCGGATACCCGGATACCCCGATCCCTACACCGACGCTGCGGCGTAGGGACAGGTGCTCCGCTACCCAAGGGCTTGTTCCAACACTGAGTACATAGTATCTACGTATATAAAATGCACATCCTTAATAAAATCAGGATTGATTTGCTCTACATGGCGCTGATTTTCCCTGCAGAGCATCACCTCCTTCATACCACTTCTTTTGGCGGCTAGGATCTTTTCCTTGATGCCACCAACCGGTAAGACCTTGCCACGCAGTGTGATCTCACCCGTCATAGCAAGATGCGGTTTTACAGGCTTACCTTTGAGGGCGCTCACAATGGCCGTAAGCATCGTAATGCCAGCGCTGGGTCCGTCTTTAGGGATGGCACCTTCCGGAATGTGGATGTGGATATCGGTGTTGTCAAACACATCTGTGTCTATTTCCAGTTTGGTGGCGTTGGCCTTGATGAAACTCAATGCCGTAGTGGCAGACTCTTTCATCACATCACCCAGGTTCCCGGTGAGAGTGAGCTTGCCCTTACCTTTGGAAGTAGAGGCTTCAATGTATAAAATATCACCGCCTACCTTGGTCCAGGCCAAACCAACCGCAACGCCCGGCAGTGATTCTACGCTATATTTTTCACCCATAAATCTTATGGGGCCGAGGATTTTTTCTACCTCTTCGGTGGTGGGTTTTTTGTTGTACTTTTCATTGGAGGCCTTTTTTACAGCAATGTGTCGCATCACGCCACCAATGGTGCGCTCCAGGTTTCTTACACCTGATTCGCGGGTGTAGTCACTGATGATTTTTTCCAAAACCTCGTCTTCCAATACCACATCTTTGGTCTCTAGTCCGTTTTCTTTTTTCTGCTTTGGCACCAGATGTTTTTTTGCAATCTCTATCTTTTCTTCAGTGCTGTAGCCACTCACCTCTATGATCTCCATTCGGTCGAGCAGGGCTGGCTGGATGGTATTCAGGGAATTGGCAGTAGCAATAAACAACACCTTTGACAAATCGTAGTCTACTTCGAGGTAGTTGTCGTAAAATGCAGAGTTTTGCTCCGGATCCAGGGCTTCCAACAGCGCAGAGGAAGGATCTCCCCTGTGGTCTGATCCCAGCTTGTCGATCTCATCCAGGATAAAAACCGGATTGCTGCTACCCGTTTTTTTCAATGCTTTGATGATCCTGCCCGGCATAGCTCCGATGTAGGTCTTGCGGTGTCCACGGATTTCACTTTCGTCATGTAAGCCACCCAATGACATGCGCACAAAGTTGCGTTTCAATGCTCGGGCAATCGATCTACCCAAACTGGTCTTACCCACGCCCGGAGGACCCACCAAACACAAGATGGGTGCCTTCATGTCTTTGCGCAGCTTCAATACCGCCAGGTGCTCCATGATGCGATCTTTGATGTCGTCGAGGCCGTAGTGATCATCGTCTAATACTTTTTTGACATTGGCCAGGTTGAAGTTGTCTTTGGTATAAACAGACCATGGCAGGTCCAGCAAGGTTTCAAGGTAGTTGAGCGTCACCGAGTATTCCGCTATCTGAGGATTGATACGGCGTGCCTTTTGTACCTCTTTGGCAAAATGTTCTGCTATTTCTTTGGGCCACTCTTTGGATTCTGCCCTTTTTTCTATTTCGTTGAGTTCAAGATCCTGGGGATTGCCACCCAGTTCTTCCTGGATGGTGCGCAATTGCTGATTCAGGTAGTAGTCGCGTTGTTGTTTGTCGATATCGCCCCTTACCTTACTTTCAATCTGGTCTTTGATTTGCAGCATTTGTATTTCCTGGTTGAGGTGTTCCAGGATATTGCTTCCCTTGTCTTTGAGGTTGCCTATTTCAAGCAGCTCTTGTTTGACCGTAGCACTCACATTGAGGTTGGAAGCAATAAAATTGAACAAATAAGCCGGGCTCTTTATGTTTTGCAGCATCACCATGGCCTCATTGGGTATCTGAGGCGATAACTCAATGATGCGGCGAGATGTTTCAACGATAGAGCTGTGCATAGCATCAAATTCCATGTCATCCTCAGGTACAGCTTCTTCCAAAAAGTAGGCTTTGACCTCAAAGTGGGGGTCGTACTTGGTGAAATCCTCCACAAAGATCTTTTTCCTACCTTGTAAAATGGCGGTAGTGCTACCATCGGGCATCTTAAGTACCTTCATCAGCTTGGCCACCACACCAATTTTATAAAGATCGGCAGCCTCCGGTTCTTCAATGTTGGAATCACGCTGCGTAACCACCGCTATGTTTTTGGTCCCCTTGTCAGATTTTTTAAGTGCAGAAAGCGATTTATCCCTGCCTATCGTGATGGGAATCACCACACCGGGGAATAAAACCGTATTTTTAAGTGCTATGAGGGGTAAAATATCTTCGTATTCTTCTGCCATGCTTTTATCCTCATCCTCCAAACTGAGCATGGGCAAAAATTCGCCGGCGTTTTCTCTATGGTTTACCATGTGTTTCTTTTTTTTATTTCGGGTAGTCAAATTTGTAGTCAATATCTATACCAAGCCAATTTTTATGACGTTTTGTGCCAATTACATCCTGCTGCCTGCGACAAAAAGTCAGAAGTGAATATGGAAGTACTCTGTTTTTGACAAAAAATGGCTTAATAATGAAAGAGGCTCGTTTCATTTTGTCGCTTATAATTCATTTTCCGGAAGTCGGCCTTTCAAATGGAGATTCCTTTTTATCTTGTGCAGGTAAATGACATATTTTTCACAGATAACGATAAGTGCAAAGGGTAATTGGCTTGTGTTGATGACCACATTTTTATGGGTCATGGCCACCATCACATCTAGCGCCCAGCAATGGAATCAATCCTCCTTTGTGCCGCTCAACCCCTACCGGGAGCATGCTGCTTATGCGGGCTTTGATCAGTCGATAGCTACCCACCTTCATTTCCGCAATCAATGGGTTAGTCTGCCGGGCAGTCCCCGCTTTTTGTATGCAGGCCTGCATTTGCCCCTGTATGCTTACAACATTGGTACGGGCTTCGACCTGCAGAGTGCCGGTGACGGTGTTTTGTTGTTCCGCACCCTCAGGGCTTCTGTCAGCAGGGTCATGGCTGTGGCGGGCGGCAGTCTGGCCGTAGGTGGCAGGTTGGGCCTGTTGCAATTGGGTATTGATGGTAATGCCATCCGAACACCGGGTGGAAACTATGAAAATGGCAATTTTGACCACAATGACCCCATTTTGGGTGAGGGTAAGTACACGGCAACCGGCTTTTTGTGGGAAGCATCCCTTTTTTACAGAAATGCATCATTTCAGGGTGGCATCTCTGTAATGGACGTACCAAAGCACCCGGTAGAGGTGGATTTGACCCGATTTGGATTAAATAGCCACGCCATGGCATTTTTTCAATATTCATTGCCACTAACGCAAAATGTTCATTTTCAACCAAGTGTGGTTGTGAGGACAGATTTTAATAAAATTCAGACCGAAATTCACGCCCTCACGCGCATAAATGGCAACATTTTTGGAGGAGTGATGCTGCGGGGAAACAGTTCTTCGTCATGGGATGCTTTGGGGTTCTGTGCCGGCCACAGGATCAATCGCAGGTACACCGTGTTTTATCAGTACGATGCCGGCATTTCTTCATTGAAGAGAAGCCACGAAGGAAGTCATGAATTGATGCTGCGCATCAACTTCTACAATCTTCCGGCAACGGGTTTACCCCCAAAAATTATCTACAATCCAAGGTTTTTGGAGTAGAAAATTTGGGAAGAGGCCCAAAAATGTTAAAATTTCACTTTATGAAATTTAATCATATTTAGATGGCTTCATACCAATGATAAAACAAAAATGCCCGCGTAATTTTATTTGGATTTTTGGGCAATATCCGCAGTTAAATATGCGTTGTTACATTTGCTAAAGATCCTAAGTATTCCTAAATTTTTACATTTTCAGAATATATTTTTTGAAAATAGAATTTGAGCATTATCTTTACGCCTTGAATTTTATAAAGGGGTTTATAAATTAAAAATTGTAGGTAGAAAAAATGAAAAAAACTCTTTTTTCAGCGCTAAGCTTTTTTGCTTTGATCTTATTGCTTGCGTCTTGCGGATCGACGGAATCCGGCCAACTCGTTGGAGTGGCAAACAGACCAAAGTGGACAAGTCCCAATCCTTTCGGCATGGTCTATGTTCCTTCCGGTCAGGTACACATTGGTCAGGGTGATCAGGATGTCTTTTCGACATTTACCCAAAGGCCCAAATCCATCTCTTTACAGGGCTTTTTCATGGATGATACCGAAATTACAAACAACGAATACCGCCAGTTTGTTTACTGGGTGAGGGATTCAATTGCTCACACCATCATGGGCGATGTAGTCCAGGACGACAATGGCAATGAATCCATCGACTGGGAAATCGAGCTGGACTATTCAGATCCTACCCTGGATGAAATGTACTACCAGGGAGATATGGCCTTTTCCGGCAAAAGGGAAATGGACCCCAGAAAACTCAAATACAAATACGAGTGGTTCGACTGGCAGGGTGCAGCAACACGTGGCACCGAGCGTAAGTCGCACATCAAAAAAGAAGAAGTGGAGATCTATCCTGACACCATGTGCTGGATCAGAGATTTCTCATATAGCTACAACGAGCCTTTCACAAGAAATTATTTCTGGCATCCTGCCTTTGATGATTATCCGGTAGTTGGCGTAAACTGGCACCAGGCAACCGCATTCTGCGATTGGAGAACCAGATTGTACGACAAATACAAAGATCCGGCTGAAGTTAATACCGAAATTTACCGTCTGCCATCTGAAGCAGAGTGGGAATATGCCGCCAGAGGTGGTCACGATCTTTCTCCTTATCCATGGGGTGGTCCTTATGTAAGAAATGCCAAAGGATGTTTGCTTGCCAACTTCAAACCTGGCAGGGGCAACTATCCGGAAGATGGTGGTTTGTACACGGTTAAGGCCGATGCCTACTTCCCCAATGACTACGGACTCTACAACATGTCGGGCAACGTAGCGGAGTGGACCAGTTCAGCCTTTGTTGAAAATGCTTATACCCTTGAGCACGACCTCAACTCTGACCACAGGTACAATGCAGCACCTTCTGATCCGGAAGCCCTCAAACGCAAAGTGTTGAGAGGCGGCTCGTGGAAAGACATTTCTTTCTACCTGCAAACGGGTACAAGGCACTGGGAATTCCAGGATACTGCCAAATCGTACATCGGTTTCAGAACGGTTCTTACCTACCTCGGAAGATCCATCAACGATTTCTAGTCTTTAACCATGTAAACCAGGTTGATTTCCGGGATCAGTTGCACTGCGTCTGGGTCTGATGCCTTATTACACACAACAGATAATATTTACTAACAACTAAATTTAATCTAAAAATGAGCTTTTTTAAGTCACCTACATTTAAGTATACAAAGAATTTCTTGATCGGTATTGGTGCGTCCGTGGTGATGATCGGGGCACTTGGTAAGATCAACTCAGAGCCTTGGGGCGGACCTGCCATCACTGCCGGTCTGGTTGTAGAGGCATTTCTTTTCGCTATGCTTGGTATCCTCGGCCCTGAAAAAGATTACTACTGGGAAAAATTGTATCCAGGATTGGATCAGTATTCTTCCAACATTTCTCCACTGACTGCAGGTCCTGTAAAAGCAGGTCCAAGAGCTTTGGATGCAGAAGCTGTTGAAGGAAGATTGGGCGGTATGTTGAGCGAATTGCAAAACATGTCAAAAAGTTTGGGCTCTTTGAAGGCACTTCAGGAAGTAGATTTCTCTGAAACCAGCCAGCAAATGAAAACCATGCACAACTTCTACACAAAAATGAATGAGGCTATGAAAACCCTCAACGATACAGTTGATGATACTAAGGTTTACAAAGACCAAATGATGGCTTTGAACAAAAACCTTACTTCATTGAATTCAGTTTACGGCAACGTATTGAATGCTTTTGTTGTTAAGCAATAATCGGGTTCTTCATCCAATCATTCATTTTTTAATCTAAAAACAAAAGAAGAAAATGTCAATTCCAAAGGAACCCAGACAGTTGATGATCAACGTAATGTATCTGGTACTGACCGCCCTTCTTGCTTTGAACGTTTCTGCGGAAATTTTCAACGCATTCGCCATGGTCGATAAAGGGTTGAGAACTGCCAATACAGCACTTGATACTGCCAATGATGCTTTGCCACAGGCCATCAAAGACGGGGCAAAGAAAAAAGATGAGCTTAAGAAATATGCCGACCGCGTAGACCAGGTCAGGGATATCTCTAAAAACAATACTGTATACATCCAAAGTTTAATTGATAAATTGATCGACGAAGGCGGAAACCGCAATAAAAAAGTGGACGACGGCGACTATGTTGATGCTTATGGTATCAAAGAACCAAGGGGTAAAAGAAATTACGACGCCACTACCCGAGTTATGGTGGAAGAAGGAGAAGGTATGAAGCTTCGCGATAAAATGCTCAAAGTAAAAGCTGACCTGCTTGCACTTGTAGATGAAGCAGACAGAGCAGCGTTTAAATTGCCAATTGACATCGATGACGAGACCTGGAAAAAATCTGCCAACAAGAAAAAAGACTGGGCAGACTTTACCTTCGGTCACATGCCCATCGGTGCTACTGAGCCTATCTTTTCTAAATTTATCAACGATACCAAAGCTTCTGAAGCCGCCGTATTGAACTACCTCGCCGGTAAGGTGGGTCTTTCAAAAGACGACGTAGTATTGGATAAATTCAGAGTGGTTGCAGCTCCTAAAAAGTCATACATCCTCAAAGGCGAAACCTATGAGGCCGATGTATTCCTTTCTGCTGCTGCAGGTTCAGGTACCAACACTGGTATATCTGTTTCAGTAAATGGAGCAAGATTGGCGACTGACAAAGACGGTGTAGCTAAGTTTAAGGCGGTAGGAAACACCCTCGGCCCCAAAAAGTACACTGCTTCCGTTTCTGTGACCAACCCGGTAACAGGCAAAACTGATTCTTACAAATCAGAGTTTGAATACGAAGTAGGTGAAAAATCTGCTACCGTATCTGCATCCAAAATGAATGTATTCTACATCGGTGTTGACAACCCGGTAGAGATTGCAGTTGCGGGTGTAAGTTCAAACCAGATCCAGGTAAGCATGACAGGTGGCAACATCAGCAGAAACAGCGATGGTACCTATACTGTTAAAGTTACCCAGGTGGGTAATGCCAAAGTGGTGGTAAGTGCTCCGGGCATGAGCTATAGCAAAGATTTCCGCGTAAAAAGGATTCCGGATCCAGTACCAGTTTTGGGTAAAAACAGAGGTGGTAAGATCGGAGACGGCGAATTCAAGGCATATCCGGGTGTATTCCCATTGTTGGAAGGATTCGATTTTGAAGCTAAGTGCGACATCACAGAATACCTGTTGATCCGTGCACCTAAGCGTCAGGATCCTGAATTTTCTCCAAACCCAGGTGGAAAATACAATCCTAAATCTCAATCATTGATCAGCAAGGCTGCTCCTGGCGACAACTTCCTGTTCCAGGACATCAAGTGTAAGTGTCCGGGTGACCCTGCACCAAGAGCCATCGGTTCAATGGTATTTACTATTAAATAATTTTTTATCTCTTAAAGATGAACAACAACTTCAAACTTTTTGTCGCATTGCTGGCTTGCTGGGCTTGTATGACTACTGCCTCCGCTCAAAATGCAGAAAGGGTGATCACAGAATCCAGTGCTCCCGCTGAAGATATCTACATCGACGACATCGTCAATAAAAGACTCATCACCGAAGCCAAACTGATGGCTTACGAACCGGTGAGAGAAGCAGATATTGCCTGGGAAAAAAGGATCTGGAGACTCGTGGAAACCCGCGAAAAGATGAACCTTCCATGGAGGGCAGAAGAAGCTCCCTTCTTCAATATCCTTAAAGACATGATTCAGAATGGTGACATCACCGTTTTTGAAGACGAAAAATTTAAGGATGCCATGACCTACGAAGATGTAGAAAAGAAGTTGTTCGATGTGGACACCATCACTACTTTCGACTACGATACTTACGAGGAGAAGGTACAAGTGGTAAAAAACACCAAAGACTGGAGAAATATCTACCGTTTCCGTGTTAAGGAAATCTGGTTCTTCGACGAAGAGGCATCAATGATGAAAAATCGCATCATCGGCATCGCTCCTTTGTACGAAGAAACAGTAGAGGGTCTGGACAGACCACTGGAATATCCTTTGTTCTGGGTTTATTACCCTGAAGCAAGGACCTTCCTTTCCAAACACAGAGTCATCAGCGACAACAACGACGTGGCTCCTATGACCTGGGCCGACCTGTTGGACAACAGATACTTTACCAGCATCATCTATAAGAAATCAAACGTGCTTGATTATAAAGTGGAGCAATACTTTGATGAAAAAGATCCAATGTTCGGCTTTGACCGATTGATGGAATCAGATAAAATCAAAAACGAATTGTTCAACTTCGAACACGATCTTTGGGAATATTGATCTTATGATCCCATGATAAAAGCCTTCCTTCGGGGAGGCTTTTTTTTTGACCTCAATTCTCGTGGAGTTCAATTTGTATATCTGCAGTACTATTTTATTTCTTGTTTCAGGAGTTATTACAAATCAATACTTTGGTACATGCTGAATGGGAAAAGGCAAAGCTAGAGGAGCAAAGTAGCTTAGAATGATTGTATTTTTAAATAGTCACAACCAGGCCATCACTGGCGGCTTCCACCCCAAAGGGTAAGGTTGGTGCCCATTGATCTACGGGTCCCAATTGGTGACTCATGTGGGTGAGATACGTTTTTTCTGCTCCAATATTAGCAGCCATGGCCACCGCCTGATCCAGATTGAAGTGGGCGTGGTGAGGAGCAAGTTGAAGGGCATTGATCACCAGCACTTTTACTCCTCTGATGGCATCGATGGTAGACTCCGGTAATGATGATGCATCCGTAATGTAAGCCAGTTCGCCGATTTTAAAACCGAGGATTGGCAGATTACCATGTTCAACAGCCAGGGGTAGGATACTGCAACCGGCTATGTCAAGACTATGGCCGGCTACCATCTCATGCAATTCAACCCTCGGCGATCCCGGATAGTGGTTGGTACCAAATACGTAGGGATAACGAATTGTGAGATCATTGATGACCCTCGCCGATGCATAGGCGGCTATGCTTTTTTGTTGTAAAAAATTGATGGGCCGCACGTCGTCTAAGCCGGCGGTATGGTCGTTGTGTTCGTGGGTAAATAAGATGGCATCCACATCGGTGATGAGGTGGGTGAGCAATTGCTGTCTTAAATCAGGACTGGTGTCGATCAAAAACTTACGACCATTTGCTTCGATGAAAACACTGCTCCGTAATCTGCGATCGCGGGGGTCTGTTGAGTGACAGGTACTACAGGGGCAGCCCACAACGGGAATGCCCTGAGAAGTGCCCGTTCCCAGAAACAGCAGTTTCACACCTGAAGGAGTTCTTTGAGTTGATTTTCCTGATTTCTGGCAATCTGTTTGAAAAACTGCTGCGTTTTTTCAGTGAGTGTAGCTTCGTCAATGGCGATGGTACTGAGTATGTCGAGCAGTATATTCATCCTGCCTTCAATGTCGTAAAACCGATTGACCACCACAATTTTTTTATGCTCAACAATACAATAGCCCGAATTGAAGTTGCCCTTTTCGTACCGAACTGTGTACTCCAGCTCTTTAAAAAGCAATTCCAATTTTTCCAGGTTTGATTTTGAATACTTCAAGTTTGTGTTTTTAGGTTATATAGGATTTACAAATATATAAAAAATCCATATCTGACGCCCGTTTTATAACCTTCATTTATCCACAATTTCATGGAGAAATAATATTTGGTGGGTATGCCCAACCATCGGGCTTCAATTCCATGATTTGTACGAAAATTCACTTTTTTCTTGATAAAATTTGGCAACTTTGTGTTTCCAATCCACAAGATTTTATTTTTTGATTCAATTAACCTACTATACCAAATGAAATTCGGAACCAAAGTAATACACGCAGGCATCCAGCCGGACCCGGATACCGGAGCCATTATGACACCCATTTACCAGACCTCCACCTACGTGCAGGAGGGCTTGGGCCGCCACAAAGGCTTTGAATACGCCCGCACCCAGAATCCTACCAGATTGGTATTGGAAAAAAACCTGGCTGCACTTGAAAATGGTGTGGACGCCATTTGTTTTGGTTCAGGTTTGGCAGCCCAGGATGCCGTACTCAAATTGCTCAATCCCGGTGATGAAGTTATATCTACCAATGATCTTTACGGTGGTTCTTATCGCCAAATGGTTAGGGTTTATGCCAAATTCGGCATCGTCTTTCATTTTGTTGATATGCAAAACCCGCAAAACATAGCCGACAAGCTCAATGATAAGACGCGCATGCTCTGGATTGAAACGCCTACCAATCCCATGCTGAGCATTGTAGACATCAAAGCCTGCACCGACATCGTAAAGGGCAGAAATGTGACCACGGTGGTAGACAATACCTTTGCTTCACCCTACTTGCAAAATCCCATATCAATGGGAGCAGATATCGTATTGCACAGTGCAACCAAGTATTTGGGGGGGCATTCTGACGTTATCCATGGTGCCCTGATTGTAGACAGCAACGAGTTGGCAGAAAAATTGCACTTTATACAGAATGCGTGTGGTGCTGTACCCGGTCCTCAGGATTGTTTTTTGGTGTTGAGGGGCATTAAAACCTTGCACGTGAGGGTACAAAGGGCATGTGAAAACGCAGCCCGTATTGCTGATTATCTTTTGGCACATCCCAAGGTTTCCAAAGTGTATTACCCTGGCTTTAGCAACCACCCCAACCACGAGGTGGCCAAAAAGCAGATGCGCATGTTTGGAGCCATGATCTCATTTGATTTGCTCGACGATAGTGAAGCAGCCGCCAAAAGGGTATTAGAAGGCACCCATTATTTTTCTCTGGCCGAATCATTGGGTGGGGTAGAGTCGCTCATTGGCCACCCTGCCTCCATGACCCATGCTTCCATACCGAGAGAAGAAAGGATGAAAGTGGGCCTGACCGATTCGTTGATCCGACTGAGTGTGGGCATTGAGGATGTGGAAGACCTCATCCAGGACCTCGATCAGGCCTTGGGTAAGGTATAAATTTTGCAGCCAACCGTTCTTTGTTTGTCTTCGTTTATAGTAAAAAGGATGGAACCATGAAAACCACACGATTTACCACTGTTTTGCTGCTATTTTTGATTTCACTGGTAAGCTGTACCAAGGAAAAAAACAATTGCCTTGCCCTTGACAAAGCCAGCTGCCTGTGCACCAAGGAATATAACCCGGTATGTGGTTGCGATGGCCAAACCTATGCCAACCCATGCCTTGCCCTGTGCTGGGGCATTCATGAAACGACACCGGGCCCCTGTATGGCTGTGGATTTTGACAAGCCTTATGGAACCTGGTATTTTATGGGCTATCTTTTTGCCGATCAACTCAATTTAGATGCCATTGTTGCTGCTCATGACTATAAAGTATGGGTACAGTTTAATGATCGTTTAGATCCGCTATCCCAAAATTTCACATTACAGGGAGAAAG
>ERZ724519.1038-NODE-1038-length-11710-cov-3.414414_pt1 | contig 11710 bp, 7 predicted proteins | sample MGYA00376052_ERZ724519 | MGnify/ENA primary metagenome ERZ724519 (study PRJEB28724, sample SAMN07190883) | activated sludge metagenome | isolation source: activated sludge of sewage treatment plant in Hong Hong | place: Hong Kong | collected 2016-03-17 ... | reverse complement strand
AAGCCCGGAGATCCCTGCCGTTCCCGAGCGAGCTTTGTCTCGGTTGATCGGCGCGCAAGAACGGGCTGGCCCAAGAAAGCTCGTCGCCGTCGAAGACGCGGAACCGCGTGCCGCCCAAGCTCCGGTGAGGGGCTCGAGCGTCGAATCGACACCGCGCGACGGAGTGGCGGACCGCAGGGAGACAAGCCTCGCACCAGCGCTTCCTGCAGCATTGCCGGCGGCGCCGGGATTGGATGCCGAGGGCTTGCGCGGTTTTCGTCTGGCGCTGGCGCGCGAGGCTCGCCGTTACAAGCACTACCCCGCCGAGGCCATCGAGACGGGCTGGCAAGGGACGGTCGAAGTCGAAGTGACGATCAGGGCTGGCGGGGTTGCCAAGGCTGCGCGCTTGGCTCGGACCAGCGGCCATGCCTTGCTCGATTCGGTTGCCGTGGACATGATCACGCGGGCGCTGGCAACGACGACAGTGCCCACCGTCCTGCGCGACCAGGATCTTCTGATGACGCTGCCGGTGATGTTCGAACTACCCCAGTGAAGTCGAGGGGGCGGCTGTCGCCTGCTCGGTTTCCTCGAACACCAGCTTGATCTTCTCGTCGGCATCGAGATCGATGGTGATGTGGCCACCATGCTGGAGGCGGCCAAACAGCAACTCGTCGGCGAGCGCGGCGCGAATGAAATCCTGGATCAGTCGCGCCATGGGCCGTGCGCCCATCAGCGGATCGAAGCCTTTCTCGGCCAGCCAGGCGCGCAGCGCATCGGTAAAGATCGCCTCGACTTTCTTCTCGTGCAACTGTCCCTCGAGTTGCATGAGGAACTTGTCGACCACGCGCAGAATGATCTCGGTATCGAGCGCCTTGAAGGAGATCATGCCGTCGAGCCGGTTGCGAAACTCCGGCGTAAACATGCGCTTGATCTCGGCCATCTCGTCGCCCGCTTCCTTGTTGCTGGTAAACCCGATGCTGGTCTTTTGCAGCGCCTCGGCGCCGGCATTGGTGGTCATGACAATCACCACATTGCGGAAATCCGCCTTGCGGCCGTTGTTGTCGGTCAGCGTCCCGTGGTCCATGACCTGCAGCAGGATGTTGTAGACATCCGGGTGGGCCTTCTCGATTTCATCCATCAGCAGCACCGCATGCGGCTTCTTGGTGACCGCCTCGGTTAGCTGGCCGCCCTGATCGAATCCGACGTAACCGGGCGGCGCGCCGATCAGGCGGCTGACCGCGTGCCGTTCCATGTATTCCGACATGTCGAATCGGATCAATTCGATGCCCATGCAATAGGCGAGCTGGCGCGCCACTTCCGTTTTGCCGACGCCCGTCGGACCCGAAAACAGGAAGCAGCCGATGGGCTTCTGCGGATTGCCGAGCCCCGAACGAGACATCTTGATCGCCTTGGCCAGCGCCTCGATGGCCTGGTCCTGGCCAAAGACCACGCTCTTCAAGTCGCGCTCGAGGTTGCGCAGTGCCGAGCGGTCGTCGGCCGATACATGCTGGGGCGGGATGCGCGCGATTTTGGCGACGATCTCCTCGATCTCCTGCTTGCCGATCACCTTCTTCTGCTTCGACTTGGGCAGGATGCGCTGAGCGGCGCCCGCCTCGTCGATGACATCGATGGCCTTGTCCGGCAGGTGGCGGTCGGTGATGTACTTGGCCGACAGTTCGGCCGCATTGGTGATGGCGGCGGCCGAATACTTGACGCCGTGGTGTTCCTCGAAGCGACTCTTGAGCCCGCGCAGGATGGAAACGGTTTCGCCCACGGTCGGTTCATTGACGTCGATCTTCTGGAAACGCCGCGACAGCGCGTGGTCCTTCTCGAACACGCCGCGAAATTCGTTGTAGGTGGTGGCGCCGATGCACTTCAAGGCGCCCGATGACAAGGCCGGCTTGAGCAGGTTGGAGGCGTCGAGCGTTCCACCGGAGGCGGCACCGGCGCCGATCAAGGTATGAATCTCGTCGATGAACAGGATGGCATCGGGATTGTCGGCCAGTTGCTTCAGGACGCCTTTCAGGCGCTGCTCGAAATCGCCGCGATACTTGGTGCCCGCCAGCAGCGCCCCCATGTCAAGGGCATATACCGTGGCATGGGCCAGGATTTCGGGCACCCTGCCATCGACGATGCGTTGCGCCAGACCTTCGGCGATGGCTGTCTTGCCGACACCGGCTTCGCCGACCAGCAGCGGATTGTTCTTGCGCCGCCGGCAGAGCGTCTGGATGACGCGCTCCAGCTCCTTTTCCCGGCCGACCAGCGGATCGATCTTGCCGACCAGCGCCGACTGATTGAGATTCTGGGTAAAGCTTTCCAGCGCGCCCGACTGCGCCTGGCTTTCCGGTTCCTGCTCGGTGGTCTCGTCTCCCTTCGATCCTGGCTGCGGCCCTTTGGTGATGCCGTGCGAAATGAAGTTGACGACGTCCAGGCGCGAGACATTCTGCTTTTGCAGAAAGAAAACCGCGTGGGAGTCCTTTTCGCCGAAAATCGCCACCAGAACGTTGGCGCCGGTGACTTCCTTCTTGCCCGATGACTGGACATGCAGGATGGCGCGCTGAATGACGCGCTGGAAGCCCAGCGTGGGTTGAGTGTCGATCTCTTCGGTACCCCCGACGGCCGGCGTGTGCTGGTCGATGAATGCGGTCAGTTCTCCCCGCAGTTCCTCGATGTTGGCGGCGCAGGCGCGGAGGACCTCGGCGGCCGACGGATTGTCCAGCAGGGCGAGCAGCAGGTGCTCGACCGTGATGAATTCGTGGCGCTTCTGCCGGGCCTCGACGAATGCCATGTGGAGGCTGACTTCAAGTTCTTGGGCGATCATTCAGTTTTCCTCCATTACGCATGCCAGTGGATGCTGGTTCCGACGAGCGAATGCGACGACTTGCTCGACTTTCGTTGCAGCGACGTCCCGCGGAAAAACGCCGCAAACGCCCTTGCCTTCGCGATGCACTTTCAACATGACCACCGTTGCCTGCTCACGGTTCATGGCAAAGAAATTCTCCAGTACGACAACCACGAAATCCATCGGTGTGAAATCGTCGTTCAACAGCATGACCTTGTAAAGTGGCGGCGGCTTGATCCTGGTCTTCCGTGGCTCCAGGACGACACTGCCTTCCCGTTGCGGTTTCCGAGCAGACATGATTTGATTCTAATGCCTATTCCCGAGCCTTCAACACGGATGGCAAGAGGGGAATAGCGGTGTGATCGCGCTGTATTTTCGACAGGCGCGCTGGATTCTCCGAATCGGGGGCGGGTCAGTCATGTTGTTGTGCAGCAAAGAATTTTCTTGACGCTCTGTCCGGAATTGCGTAAAAGGCAAAGCGTGTTTGGTTCGAGCCTCACCGCTGCGCTGTTTCAGGAACCGCCCCGCTGTCCTTCAGTATTCTGAGTCACCGCTTGGCTTCCTAGGCTGTAGAGACTTTGCAACGCAAACATGTTCTGGCGTGTTTTGCGCGCTGGTGTGTTTTCTGTCTATTGGGAAGAGGTTTATGGCAACTGGTACCGTCAAGTGGTTCAATGACTCGAAGGGTTACGGCTTCATTACTCCGGACGATGGCAGCGAGGATTTGTTCGCTCATTTCTCCGCGATTAGCATGGCCGGCTTCAAGACCCTGAAGGAAGGCGAGAAAGTTTCCTTCGATGTCGTGCAGGGCCCGAAGGGCAAGCAGGCGTCGAACATTCAGAAGGCCTAAGTCGCCTCCGGAATGCAAAAGGCCTGTCGGGGTGACCGGCAGGCCTTTTTTTCGTCCCTCGGGTACGGGTCGCTTTACATGCGATCGATCATCGCCTGGCCGAAAGCCGAGCACTTCACTTCGGTGGCGCCTTCCATCAGTCGGGCGAAGTCATAGGTCACCACCTTGTCGCCGATGGCGGTTTCCATCGACTTGATGATCAGATCCGCCGCCTCGCGCCAGCCCATGTGGCGCAGCATCATTTCGGCCGAGAGGATCAGCGAGCCGGGGTTCACGTAATCCTTGCCGGCGTATTTGGGCGCCGTGCCATGGGTGGCCTCGAAGCAGGCATAAAGATCGGAGATGTTCGCGCCGGGCGCGATGCCGATGCCGCCGACCTGCGCCGCGAGGGCGTCGGAGAGGTAGTCGCCGTTGAGGTTGAGCGTGGCGATGACATCGTATTCGGCCGGACGCAACAGGATCTGCTGGAGGAAGGCGTCGGCGATGGCGTCCTTGACGACGATTTCGCGGCCGGTATCGGGATTCTTGAACGAGCACCACGGGCCGCCGTCGATCGGCTGCGCGCCGAATTCGCGCTGCGCCAGCGCGTAGCCCCAGTCGCGGAAAGCCCCTTCGGTGAACTTCATGATGTTGCCTTTGTGCACGAGGGTGACGCTCTTCCGGTCGTTGGCGATGGCGTACCGGATCGCCGCGCGAACCAGCCGTTCGGTCCCTTCGCGCGACACCGGCTTGATGCCAATGCCGGACGTTGCCGGAAAGCGGATCTTCTTGACGCCCATCTCGTCCTGCAGGAACTTGATGACCTTCTTGGCGTTATCCGTTTCGGCGGCCCACTCGATGCCCGCGTAAATATCTTCGGTATTCTCGCGGTAGATCACCATGTCGGTCTTCGATGGATCTTTCAGCGGTGACGGTACACCCTTGAAGTAGCGCACCGGGCGCACGCACTGGTAGAGGTCGAGCTCCTGGCGCAAGGCGACGTTGAGCGAACGAATGCCGCCGCCCACCGGCGTGGTCATCGGTCCCTTGATCGACACCGAGTATTCCTTCAGCAGCGCCAGCGTTTCCTCCGGCAGCCAGATGTCCGGGCCATAAACCCGGGTGGACTTCTCGCCGGCGAATACCTCCATCCAGACAATCTGCTTCTTGCCGCCGTATGCCTTCGCCACCGCCGCATCGACCACCTTCTGCATCACCGGGGTAATGTCTATGCCGATGCCGTCGCCTTCGATGAAGGGAATGACGGGATTGTCCGGTATCGGCTTGCCGGGGACGATCTTCTGGCCTTGCGCAGGAATCTTGATCCGGGAAACGCTCATGCTTCCTCCTCGTGTTTCTTGGTTGTCAGTGGATATCGGCCGGAAAGGGCAGCGAATGGCGGCACTCCGGCTGACCGTCGATTATCCAACAACGCTGGACGTATGCAAAATAATCAGGCGGCGAGGTTATCGCCGCCTGCTCTCGGGAAGAAGGGGCCGGCTTAGCCTCGCGCGGCAGCCAGCGCGGCGTTGAAGGTCGGGCTGGGGCGCAGTACCGCCTTGGTCTTGGCCGGGTCGGCTTTGTAATAGCCGCCGATGTCTACGCGCTGGCCCTGAACTGCTTTGAACTCGGCGACGATTTTCTGTTCGTTGTCGGCCAGCGTTTTTGCCAGAGGGGCGAACTTGGCGGCGAGTTCCGCATCCTCGGTCTGCGCGGCCAGTTCCTGAGCCCAGTACATGGACAGGTAGAACTGGCTGCCGCGGTTGTCGAGTTCGCCGGTCTTGGGCGACGGCGACTTGCGGTTGTCGAGCAGCTTTCCAGTGGCGGCATCGAGGGTCTTGGCGAGCAGTAAGGCGCGTTTGTTGCCCTCCTTGAGGCCAAGATCCTCGAGAGACACCGCCAAGGCCAGAAACTCGCCGAGCGAATCCCAGCGCAGGTGGTTTTCCTCCACCAGCTGCTGCACGTGCTTGGGCGCCGAACCGCCGGCGCCGGTTTCATACATGCCGCCGCCGTTCATGAGCGGGACGATGGAAAGCATCTTGGCCGAGGTGCCCAGTTCCATGATCGGGAACAGGTCGGTCAGGTAATCGCGCAGGATGTTGCCGGTGGCGGAGATGGTATCGAGGCCGCGGTAAACGCGCTCCAGCGTGAAACGCATGGCCCGTACCTGCGACAGGTGCTGGATGCTGAGTCCGGTGGTGTCGTGGTCCTGCAGATAGCGGTCCACTTTCTTGATCAGCTCGGCTTCGTGAGGGCGGTAGGGGTCGAGCCAGAAAACCACCGGCGTGTTCGACTGGCGGGCGCGGGTGACGGCCAGCTTGACCCAGTCGCGGATCGGCGCATCCTTGACCTGGCACATGCGCCAGATGTCGCCTTCTTCAACGTTTTGCGACAGCAGCACTTCGCCGGTATCGAGGTCGACGATGTTCGCGACGCCGTCCTCGGCAATTTCGAAAGTCTTGTCGTGCGAGCCGTATTCTTCGGCCTGTTGCGCCATGAGGCCGACGTTGGGCACCGTGCCCATGGTCTTCGGATCGAAGTTGCCGTGCCATTTGCAGAAGTTGATCATCTCCTGGTAAATGCGGGCGAAGGTCGACTCCGGCATCACGGCCTTGCAGTCGTAAGGCTTGCCGTCGGCGCCCCACATCTTGCCGCCGCCGCGAATCATGGCCGGCATCGAGGCGTCGACGATGACGTCGTTGGGGGAATGGAAGTTGGTGATGCCCTTGGCCGAGTCCACCATGGCCAGCGGCGGGCGATGTTCCTGACAGGCGTGCAGGTCGCGGATGATTTCGTCGCGCTTGGATTCGGGCAGGGTCTGGATCTTCTCGTAGAGCACGGACATGCCGTTATTGACGTTGACGCCGAGCTCCTTGAACAGCTCGCCGTGCTTCTCGAAGGCTTCCTTGTAGAAGACCTTGACGCAGTGACCGAAGACGATGGGGTGGGAAACCTTCATCATGGTCGCCTTGACGTGCAGGGAGAACAGGATGCCGGCCTGGCGGCAGTCCTCGATCTCGCGCTCGTAGAACTCGCACAGCGCCTTCTTGCTCATGAACATGCTGTCGATGATCTCGCCATCCTGGAGGGCGACTTTCGGCTTCAGCACGATGGTCTTGCCGCTCTTGGTGACCAGTTCCATCTTGACGTTGCGCGCCTTGTCGAGCGTCATCGACTTCTCGCCGTGGTAGAAGTCGCCTTCGTGCATATGGGAGACGTGCGTCTGCGACCACTGCTTCCATTCGCCCATCGAATGGGGATTCTTGCGCGCATATTCCTTGACGGCCCGGGGGGCGCGGCGGTCGGAGTTGCCCTCGCGCAGCACCGGGTTGACGGCACTGCCGATGCACTTGGCGTAGCGCGCCTTGATCGCCTTTTCCTCCTCGGTCTTCGGGTCTTCCGGATAGTCGGGGATCTTGTATCCCTGCGACTGCAATTCACGCACGCAGGCGATCAGCTGCGCCACCGAGGCGCTGATGTTGGGCAGCTTGATGATGTTGGTTTCCGGCAGCAGGGTGCGGCGGCCGAGGTCGCCAAGCACATTTGGCACCTTCTGATCTTCGGTCAGATGGTCCGGAAACTCCGCGAGCACGCGCGCCGAAACGGAGATGTCCGCTTTTTCAATTTCGATGCCGGCGGGTGCCATGAAGGTGCGGAGTACGGGCAGGAACGCGCAGGTGGCGAGCAAGGGTGCTTCGTCGGTCAAGGTATAGATGATCTTTGATTTCACAGTGCTCATGTGCAGTCCACTCTCGTCGTCGTTGATTGTGCGGTTCGCCCGATTGGCCTCTGCCCCGCATCGAACCTGGGTTCCATGCCGGGTCTTGCACGGACATTGGTGCGATAGGGATCAAACTCGCGAATGCCGTGATCAATTTTAATCGGAATGGTGATCTCGTGCCTCGAGTCGGTTCAAGCGGGCCGGGAGAGGGCGCGCTGCTAGAATTCGCCGTCCCGCCAGCGCTGACTTTCTCGTGATGAAGGATTCCGCCGTGCAAGATAAGCTGTCGCGCCAGATCGCCCAGGCGATGATCGACGGCTTCGACAAGCACTATCGCCTGTTTCGCGAGTGCTCCGCAAGCGCAAAGCGGCGTTTCGAAGAGGCCGACTGGGCCGGCGGCCAACAGGCCGTGCGCGACCGCATCCAGTTCTACGACGACCGTGTCAAGGAAACCCTGGAAACCCTGCATGCCACGTATCGCGCCGGCGAACTCGGCGACGAGGCCTGGCAGCGGGCCAAGCTTTTCTACATCCGGCTTCTGATCGACCACAAGCAGCCGGAACTGGCGGAAACGTTTTTTAACTCGGTGTTCTGCCGGGTGCAGCACCGGACCTATTTCCACAACGACTTCATTTTCTTTCGTCCCGCCATCTCCACCGAGTTCATCGAATCGGAGCCCCCGACCTATCGCTGCTACTACCCGGGCACCGCCGGTTTTCATGCCGCCGTGCGGCAGGTGTTTCTCGATTTTCACTGGGCGCGGCCGTTCGAGGATCTCGACCGCGACGTCGCGTTCGTTTTCAGAATGGCCAGGATGCAAATCGCCCCGGACGGCGTGCTGCCCATGGCGCAGGCCAACCTGCAGATACAGATTCTCAATTCCGCCTTCTACCGGAACAAGGGAGCGTATGTCATTGGCAAAATAGTCAATGGCACCGACGAGTATCCCTTCACCGTGCCGGTGCTGCACACGGAGGAAGGCAAGCTGTATCTCGATACCATCCTGCTCGATGTCTGGCGCATCGCCTCGCTGTTTTCGCTGTCGCGCGCCTACTTCATGGTCGACATGCCGGTGCCGTCCGCTTACGTGCAGTTCCTGAGCTCGCTGTTGCCGGGCACGGCCCCCTCCGAGATCTACACCATGCTGGGCCTGGGCAAGCAAGGCAAGACCATGTTCTTTCGCGACCTCTTCCACCACCTGCATCACTCGCGCGACGAGTTCGTCGTCGCACCCGGCATACGCGGCATGGTCATGATGGTGTTCACCCTGCCGTCTTTTCCCTACGTGTTCAAGGTGATCAAGGATGTCTTCGGCGCCAGCAAGGAAGTCGACCACGCGACCGTGAAGCGCAAGTATCAACTGGTTCGCCAGGTCGATCGCGTCGGGCGCATGGCCGACACCCTCGAGTATTCCTACGCGGCCTTGCCCAAGGCGCGATTCTCGGCGGCGCTGCTCGAAGAACTCTATCAACAGGTGCCGTCGCAACTCGAAGAGGATGGCGAAGACCTGGTCATCAAGCATCTGTATATCGAACGGCGCATGGAGCCGCTCAATCTCTACCTGGACCGCGTCGACAAGGAAGGACGCGACGATCTCCTGGACCAGGTCGTGCTCGAGTATGGCAATGCCATCCGCCAGCTGGCCATCGCCAACATCTTTCCCGGCGACATGCTCTGGAAGAATTTTGGCGTGGCCCGGTTCGGGCGCGTCGTGTTCTATGACTACGACGAGATCGAGTACATGACCGATTGCAACTTCCGGCGGATACCGCCGGCGCCCAATCCGGAAATGGAGATGTCCGGCGAACCGTGGTACTCGGTCGGCCGCAACGATGTCTTCCCCGAGGAGTTCGCCAGCTTCCTCTTGACTTCGCCCAAGATTCGGCAGGCCTTCATGAAACATCACGCCGACCTGCTCGACGTGTCGTTCTGGCAGGAAGCGCAGCAGTCGATCAGGCGCGGCGAGGTGCGCGACTTCTTTCCCTATCCGGAAGCGTTCCGTTTCTGCAGCGCGTTCGGCGACGGTCGCTGACGATTCCGGCGATGCCGCGGCTGATCCTGTTGAACAAGCCTCATGGCGTCCTGACGCAGTTCACCTCGACCGACGGCAGGCTGACGCTCAAGGACTTCATCCCCCTGCCGGGCGTTTATGCTGCCGGCCGGCTCGATGCCGATAGCGAGGGCCTGGTGGTGCTGACCGACGACGGCGCCATGCAGGCGCGCATCAGCCACCCGCGCCACAAACTGACCAAGACCTATTGGGCGCAGGTCGAGGGCGTGCCGGACCCGGAAGCGATCGAGCGCTTGCAGCGCGGTGTAGACCTTGGCGATTTCGTCACGCGGCCTTGCCGGGTCAGGATGATCGACGAGCCGCCGGGGCTGTGGCCGCGGCATCCGCCGATTCGATATCGGCTGGACAAGCCGACCGCCTGGCTCGAACTCGCCTTGCAGGAAGGCAAGAATCGCCAGGTCCGGCGCATGACCGCCAAGGTCGGTTTTCCTACCCTGCGCTTGATCCGCTGGGCCGTCGGGCCGTGGACCCTGGCCGGGCTGGCGCCCGGGCAATGGCGCGAGGCCGATGCATCGGCGCTCAGCCGTGGCTGACTCTTGCGCTGATATGCGCCAGCGCCTCCTCGACCTGGTCGATCAGGATCAGGCATAGATCGCCCTCGCCGAGTTTGTCGAGGGCGGCGTCGATGGCCAGAAATTCGCCGTGGATTTCCGCGACGGCCTTGGTGCGCGAAGCTTTGACAAGGCCTTGGCGCAGCAGACCGATGACCTCGCCGTCGGCCCGCCCGCGCTGGCAGGCATCCTGGTAAAGCACCACCTCGTCGAACGCGTTGCCGAGGATTTCGGTCTGCTGCCGGATATCCTCGTCGCGACGATCGCCGGCGCCGCTGATGACGACGACGCGGCGCTTGGCCGGCAGGCTTTCCACGGCCTGCACCAGCGCCTTGATGGCGTCCGGATTGTGGCCGTAGTCGGCGATGAGCGTGGCGCCGCGGTAATCGAACAAGTTGAAGCGACCGGGCGCCGACTGGGCATCGTTGATGAAACTGGCCAGGCCGGCATGGATGGTCGACCACTCCAGCCCCAGCGCCCAGGCGGCGGCGACCGCCGCCATCGCGTTTTCAACCTGGAAACCGATGCCGCCGTTGCGCGTGATGGGAATGCCGGAAAGCGCGATGCGATGCTCGAGCATGCCTTCGGCGGCGACGATGGCATCGCCGTCGCGGTAAACCACACGCTTGCCCTGGACGCGCTGGGCGGCGACGATGGGCTGGTGGCGGTCGTTGGCGAAGTAGGTGACCGAACCCGGACAGGCCTCGGCCATGCGGGCGACATTGGGGTCGGCCGCGTTGAGCACGGCCATGCCCGCGGGCGCGACGTTTTCGACGATGACCCGCTTGACCACCGCCAGGTCTTCGACCGTGTTGATGTAGCTCAGGCCCAGGTGATCGCCCATGCCGATATTGGTCACCACCGCCACGTCGCAGCGATCGAAGGCGAGGCCTTCGCGCAACACGCCGCCGCGCGCCGTTTCCAGCACGGCGGCGTCCACATCGGGGTGGGCCAGCACATTGCGCGCGCTTTTCGGCCCGCTGCAATCGCCGCTATCGATGCGCCGGCCCTCGATGTAGATGCCGTCGGTGCTGGTCATGCCGACGCGCAACCCGCGCTGGGCAAGAATGTTGGCGATCAGCCGCGCCGTCGTGGTCTTGCCGTTGGTGCCCGCCACGGCCACGATCGGGATGCGGGCGTTGTCGCCGGGTTCGAACATCATCGAGATGACGGCTTCGCCCACCGCCCGGCCCTTGCCGTACGAGGGGCTGAGATGCATGCGCAGGCCGGGTGCGGCATTGACCTCGACGATGCCGCCGCCTTGGTCCTCGAGCGGCACCAGCACGCTGTCGCAGACGACGTCGATACCGCAAATGTCCAGTCCCACCATTTGCGCTGCGGCGACGGCGGCCGCCGCCAGGTCGGGGTGGACATCGTCGGTGACGTCGGTCGCCGTGCCGCCGGTGGAAAGATTCGCGTTGTTCCGCAGCACGACGCGCGCGCCGCGCGGCGGCACCGAATCGGCGTCGAAGCCCTGCTTGGCCAGTACGGCCAGCGCGATGTCGTCGAACCGGATCTTGGTGAGGGAGGTGGCGTGACCCGTGCCCCGGCGCGGATCGGCGTTGACCTGGTCGACCAACTGGCGCACGGAGTGGGTGCCGTCGCCGAACACCTGCGGTGGGTCCCGCCGGGCGGCGGCGATCAACCGATTGCCGACCACCAGCATGCGGTAGTCCTGTCCGCCCTTGGCACGGTGGCTGTGGCAGCGTTGATCGGG
>ERZ724519.1034-NODE-1034-length-11728-cov-4.333333_pt1 | contig 11728 bp, 7 predicted proteins | sample MGYA00376052_ERZ724519 | MGnify/ENA primary metagenome ERZ724519 (study PRJEB28724, sample SAMN07190883) | activated sludge metagenome | isolation source: activated sludge of sewage treatment plant in Hong Hong | place: Hong Kong | collected 2016-03-17 ... | reverse complement strand
ACTTTTAACCGACATGGTTTAATTGCAGGTGCTACCGGTACAGGAAAAACCAAAACCATGCAGGGAATTGCAGAATCGCTTTCTGCTAAAGGTGTTTCATGTTTATTGATGGATGTAAAAGGAGATTTAAGTGGCTTGGCAAGTCCCGGAACAACAAATCCAAAAATAGATGAGCGCTATCAGAAATTAGGACTTACCTGGAAGCCATTACAATTTCCGGTTGAGTTTTTAACATTATCAGATGAAAAAGGTGTACGATTGAGAGCAACAGTTTCTGAATTTGGCCCTGTTCTTTTTTCAAAAATCCTTGACTTAAATGATACACAGCAAGGCGTTGTTTCGCTTATATTCAAATATTGTGATGATAAGCAAATGCCTTTACTTGACTTGAAAGATTTTAAAAAAGTATTGCAGTATTTAACCAATGAAGGAAAGGATGAAATTAAAGCCGATTATGGAGCCATCAGTAGCGCTTCAGCATCTACCATTATTCGAAAAATTATTGAAATAGAACAGCAGGGAGCCGAGAAATTCTTTGGTGAAAAATCTTTTGAAGTTGAAGACTTGTTAGGAATTGACGAAAATGGCAATGGTAAATTGAATATCATCAGGCTTACTGACATTCAGGATAAGCCAAAATTATTTTCAACCTTCATGTTGAGTTTATTGGCTGAGGTATATTCAACATTTCCCGAAGTTGGTGACCCGGAAGCACCACGATTGGTAATCTTTATTGACGAAGCGCATTTGATATTTAACAATGCATCTAAAGTGTTGTTAGACCAGATTGAAACTGTAATAAAGTTGATTCGATCAAAAGGTATAGGTGTGTTTTTTGTTACCCAATCACCCGAAGATATACCGGCTGCCGTATTGGCGCAGTTAGGATTAAAAGTGCAACATGCCTTCAGGGTATTTACTGCAAACGATAGAAAAGCCTTAAAACTTGTTGCTGAAAATTATCCGCTTTCAGATTACTATAAGGTTGATGAGTTGCTGACTACTTTGGGTATTGGTGAGGCGGCAATCACTGTTTTAAATGAAAAAGGTGTGCCAACACCAATTGCGCATACATTGCTTTGTACACCGGCATCACGAATGGATATATTAACACCGGATGAATTAGCAAAAAGTATTTCTAAATCGCGTCTGACAACAAAATATAATGAAACACTTGACAGAGAAAGTGCATTTGAAGTACTTTCTAAAAAATTAGAAACACAAGTTGCCGAAAATACTAAAACAACTAAAGGAGCGGAAGCAAAAGAAGAGCCTAGTCAGTTAGATCAGGTGCTAAACAGCTCTACAGGAAAACAAGTGATGAGAACTGTTACCAGTGTACTTACAAGAAGTTTACTTGGAGCATTAGGTTTAGGTGCAACAAGACGTAAAAAGTCTGGTTGGTTCTGATATTTCATTTACCAAGCTATGCCATTACCTAAGTCAGAGTGGAAATATGATTTAATATCAACCATATTTCCAAGTAAGTTTTTAAAACGTGAAGTACGAATTGACTATTATTTGCCTTCACAATACGCTAAAAACACGGGGGTATTGTTTATGCTTGATGGTCAGGATGCAGAATTGCTGCAACTAAAAGATACACTTCAGCATTTGACGCAATTAAAAAAAATTAAACCAATCATAGTAATTGCAATTCATGCAAATAAAAACAGATTGCAGGAATACGGTGTTGCAGGTAAGGCTGACTATTTAAAGAGAGGTAATAAAGCAAAACAATTTTCAAAATTTATACTTGACGAACTGATTGCACAGTGCAGCAGTTTTACAGGGATAGAATTTACACCATCCAAGACCGCAATAGCAGGATTTTCATTGAGTGGTTTAACAGCTTTTGACTTGGCATGGAACCATAATGCTGTTTTTGAAACTGCAGGAGTTTTTAGCGGTAGTTTCTGGTGGAGAAAAAAATCGTATGAAGATGGTTATACTGATGATGACAGAATTATGCATCAGGTTATAAGAAAAAGTAAATCGGCACCGTCAATCAAGTGTTGGATTCAGACCGGTACTAAAGATGAAACTGCAGACAGGAATAAAAATGGTGTTATAGATTCTATTGATGATGCCCGCGATCTGATTGTTGAAATGAAACAAAAAGGAGTTCCTTCAAAAAATATTCAATATGTTGAAATTCCCGAAGGTCAACATAATCAGGTGACCTGGTCGGCAGCCCTGCCTCTGTTTTTGTGCTGGGCATTTGGCAATAAAAGAAAAGTTGATATTTACTAATTACACACCTTGAGGGTAGGTGCTTAATCGTTCTGCAAAAGATTTTAAATCTAATCCGTCAAAGGTTCCTGAGCTCATCATTAAATAAACTACTTGCTGTTTATCTTCTGAGTTCAGATAATTCATCAACTGAATTGAGTCATTCATAATCTTTATGTCGCTTCTGCCAAAAGAACTGAAAATTTTTTCAGAAGTAATTGGAGGCAATTTCTTATGCTCAATTGTTTTGGGATTAAAATAAACTACTGCCACCTCTGCTTCATCCATTGTACCATTATATTCTTCCAGAAAATTCTCATTCAAACTGCTGAATGTGTGTAATTCCATGCAGGCAATAAGTTTTCTCTCCGGAAATTGCTTGCGTACAGCTTCTAATGTGGCTTTAAGTTTTGAAGGTGAGTGTGCAAAGTCTCTAAAGACGGCAAACTGATTACTCTCCGAAAGCAACTCAAGTCGTCTGGCTGCGCCTTTAAAAGATTTTATTGCAGTATAAAATTCATCGTTACTAATACCTATTGAGTTGCATACCATCCTTGCCCCCTCAAGATTCATCAGATTATGCTCACCAAAAATCTGAAGTGGTACCTCATTGTTCCTGTCATCGTAAATTACTGTCTTACCATTTTTGATGCTGTGTTTTGGAATAGTGTAACCAGTTTTTAATGCTTTCACATCTTCGGCTTCACAAACAGTTTTAACAGTTGCATCATTAAGACAATAAAATAATTTTCCGTCATCTGGAATTTCTCTTGCAAAAATTCTGAATTGTTCCTCATAAATCTCAAGGGTAGGAAACACGTTAATATGATCCCAGGCTATACCACTGATGAGTCCGATATGGGCATGATATAAATGAAATTTTGGTCGCCTGTCAATGGGTGAAGACAAATATTCATCTCCCTCTAAAATAATAACCTTTGCATCGTTTGATAGCTTAACCATGGTGTCAAAGCCTTCCAGCTGTGCGCCCACCATAAAATCAAAGTTAATTCCTGATGTTTTCAAAACATGCAGAATCATTGAAGTAATGGTAGTTTTTCCATGGCTGCCACCAATTACAACTCTGGTTTTATTTTTTGAATGCTCATATAAAAATTCAGGATATGAAAACACTTTTATCTTTTTCCTAATTGCTTCTGCAAGTTCAGGGTTATCGGCACGGGCGTGCATACCTAAAATAACGGCATCAATATCAGCATTGATTTTTTCAGGAAACCAACCTGTTTTCTCCGGCAATATTCCTACCTTGGCTAATCTTGTTTTTGCTGGTTCAACTATTTCATCGTCACTTCCCGACACGTCATGACCAAGGTGATGTAAAGCTAATGCCAGATTATGCATAGCGCTTCCTGCAATAGCAATAAAATGATATCTCATTTCTGAATTTTATCGCTAAAATACATGGTCATAAAATGAATATTTAAATCTTTCAAACTTTTTATTAACGATTAACATCTCTATTCTTGTTACAAAAGATAAGTGATTTAATTTAGTTTTGCGCCAAATAGTTTGCATTGAAAGTAAAAATCTTAGATCTCTACATCATCAAGAAGTTTTTAGGCACATTTCTGTTTGCCATAGGACTAATTATATGTATTGCCGTTGTGTTTGACATTTCTGAGAAAGTAGATGATTTTATTGAGAGAAATGCCCCATTAAAGGCTATTGCATTTGATTATTACCTCAACTTTATACCCTATTTTGCCAATTTATTCAGTCCGTTATTTGTCTTTATTTCAGTTATTTTTTTCACTTCCAAAATGGCAGGGCAAACAGAAATTATTGCCATTTTGAACAGCGGCATCAGTTTCAACCGCTTTCTCCGACCTTATATTATTTCTGCAACAGTCATTGCTATTGCATCTTTTTATTTAAACAACTGGGTAATTCCACATGCAAACCTGGTACGGCTTCAATTTGAAAATATCTATATTAAAAACCCTTATTTCTATCACGGTAGAAATATTCATAGACAAATTAAACCGGGTGAATTTGTTTACTTTGAAAGCTACGACAATAAAGCTAACACAGGTTTTATGTTCAGCATTGAAAAATTTGAAGGAGGAAAGTTGGTTACCAAACTCATGGCTGATAGAATTACATGGGATTCACTAGCACAAAAGTGGAGTATTGAGAATTATACCATCAGGAATATTAATGGCATGACAGAAGAATTAAAAAAAGGAGTAAGATTAGATACTACATTATCAATACATCCATCTGAATTTAACAGAAGAATGAACTTTATTGAAGCAATGGATTTTTCGGAGTTAAACAACTATATTAAGGAAGAAAAACAACGTGGATCAGAGGTCATTCCTTTTTACGAAGTTGAAAAATACAGACGTACATCCTATCCTTTTGCAACATTCATACTTACATTAATTGGTGTAGCCATATCGAGTAAAAAAGTTCGTGGCGGTATAGGATTACAATTAGGGGCAGGAATTTTATTAAGCTTTACATACATTATGTTTATGCAAGTTAGCACAACATTTGCAACAAACGGAAATGTGCCTGCCGTTGTTGCTGTATGGATACCTAATTTAGTGTATGCATTTATTGCTATCTATTTATTACGAAAAGCACCCAAATAATAAGAGGCTGCCAGATTAATGACAGCCTCTTCTACCTAACGGATCAAATTTTATTTCACCGTATCAGCTGGATAATCAGCCGGATTAAATGCTGTTTCCGGGTGGTTCATTCTATAACGATAACCTATAATCGGCACCGCTATTGATTTTAATGGTTTGTTTGAAGGCATCAACCTGTAATAGGCAATTTTGTTTTCCAAAGGCGTTTTATCAACAAATGCATAAGCACGCAACACTTCTGAATTTCCATTAGCTTTAACAACTCCTATTTTTTGATATTCAATAGCATCAACAGAGCGTTCAACAACAAAGGAGTCTATATCCGTTTCGCGTGATGTGTACCAACTTACCATGACATGATGATCACGAGCCTCTGCTTGAAAAGAAAGCAAAGTGATTGGGAGTTGTTGCACATGTGTGGTGCTACGAATAATAAAATTATCAAGAATAGTTTTATCTGTACCGCCACCATTCATATTCTTTGCGATTACAATATTGTCAGAATTTTTCCAGAACATTGATCTTTCCTTAGGTCCCTGATAATTCCAAACCACAACATCATCAACCATAATTTCACCCTTTCCTGTATTAGGATTATAAACAAACCGGTAGTTTCTGAAATCATTATCTTTTACCAACTCATAGTTAGTTGTTTCATTCACTGAATAACTTCTACCCTTTTCGAGATTTACACGGTAGGCAATGACTAATTTTCCGTTTTTCATTCCAAAGTTAAAATAACGTCCACGACTGATGAAGTCGCAATTATCATCTAACCTTTTGTAATCAAAACTAATATCAATTCCATCAGTGTTAAAATAATTATCAGTTGGAATAGTCAAATCAATTCCGTCTTTACCTTTACCGGCACTCAATCCGTTTGTACCTTCAACACCTTCTGACATTACCACAGCAAATGGGCTTACTTTTATTGCATCAGGTCCTTTACTTGCCTTTGTGGGATCATCACCATTCCAGTCAAACGCACATATTACTTCTCCATTATTTACATCATAACCCTGAATCATGTTGGTAAGTGCTCCAGCACGTGAGTCGGTCACATTGGAAGTATTCATAACGACAGTAAGATATACTGCCAATCCCATTATTGATGTTCCGGCAGTAACAAAAATTGCCTTATGCATTAGGGACATTTTTTGTCGTTGACGGAGTTTTAATTTTCTTGCCATAATAATTAATTTATAGAATGAACCTTACGATTATACTCTTAGAAACTAAAAAAGGTTGTAAAAACTATAATCGAAATTTCAGATTTCTTACATTTCATTACTGCCGCATTATTTTCCTTGTAATGGTTTGCTTGAAACCGGTTACCTGTAAAAAATAAACTCCTGTGGGTAAATTACTCAGGTCACTAAGCGTTAGTATGTTTTTTCCAGCAGAAACTTCAAACATCTGTTTTCTAAGTTCACGGCCATCAGAGCCTACAATTGTCATGTAAACCACACCAACAGTTGGTGCATTAATGTTCACTTTAAGAAAAACGTTAAAAGGTACAGGTGAAACCTGATCTACACTAAAAGTACCCTGTGTACTATTGTTTCCGTTGGTATTATCGTGTATTTTAAGTCCTGCATTTGCGCAGAAAGCAAAAACTGCGTTAGCATTAATATTTGTTGCATGAATAGAAATTGGATTTTGATCATCACCTATTGTACTGAACGGTGTTACCTCCCACTGCCCCATATTTTTAATAAGAACTAAGGTATCACCTTTGTTGAAGTCAGGTATTTCATTCTTATTGAATATAAAAGTAATATTTGCCTTAACTTGTGAATAGAAACCAACAATACGTTTTGCAAATGATTCATCAGTAACATCTTTTCCTTCAACAATAAGCGGTTGTATTCCATCAGGCAAGTTTTCGGATGCCGGATTTGCAGAATAGTTATACATGGAAACATCACCGGTAACAATCGGTTGTACTAAAACTTTTGAAACAACCTTACCATCACTTGAGAAGGGAATTGAATACATACTTCCACCTTTCATATTTTTCCAGATGAGCTTATCTGATTCTGAAACACAAATCAATGAGCCACCCGATGATGACAATGCATTGGTGTTTTCACTTTCTATGGTCAAAGATTTTTGATTCAGCTTAATTGTTGAATTGCCTAATTCGATACGGTTACGAATCTCAATGTTTGATGCCAGAATGCCACTTCCGCTCACTCTTAAAATTCCATACTTAAACTGCTCTTTATTGATAACGCCAGAACCCGATCCTGTTATCAACTGATTATTTCCTGCATAATCAACGATACTGTTTTTATCAAGAAAGTAATTCATATTTCCATTACTGCAAACTGCGGCAGTGCCCAACGTGTTAAAAAAACCTTTAGCATTCGCAGTCATAATTGTACCGCCTGCATCTACTGTGAGACCTGAATTCTGATACTTTAGATTAGACTTTATTTGCGTACTTAGTAAATTCAATGTTGCTCCGGATTCTACTTTTAAAAAGTCAACAGCAGGCTGGTTGTGACTGCTGATTAATAAATTTCCATCCGTTACTTTAAGCCTGCAATTTGCTACAATATATTGTTTAATCTGATCAATAACAGATGCTGTACTCCGTTGATAATTCAGATCACCATTTGTATTATATAAAATAGCTCCAAAAGTACTTCCGGTTCCGGCACCTGCTCTTGTAATCAAAGAGCTGCCTTTGGCAATAAATTCATTTCCCTGAATATAAATTACAGATTTACCACCTTCAGGATTGTCATCAAAGTTGATGATACCATTCCACTGTCTGAATGAATTTTTAAAGTAAACTTTTATAGAATCATCTGATGCAGTTAATGTATTCGAATGTAAATAGAAAACACCACCGGTCTGTGAATATGCACCATTCAACGTAAGGTCAGACTTTCCTTCATGACCTTTTAAAATAAAATTGCCTGATTGCAATGAGAAATTCTTATTTAAGCTAACTTGTAAAATTCCCGGGGTTCTAGAAAAACAGGTGTTTCCACCATTTATGTTAACGTCTCCATTCACAGATAAAACAACAGCATGGCTTCCCATGTTGAAGTTACTGTTTAGTCCTGATATATTCACATCACCTTTGATTCTGTTTTCTTCTGCACCTACACTTCCACTTGAAGTAAATTCTGCTGCTGCATTACCGGAAAGAATCAGGTTACCATCAACCTTTAGTAATGAACGCGACTTGCTATACGAGCCTGCTAATGTTGTAAGTCCATTAACTCTGAATTTATCTGATGCATTTGAAAAGTTAAGTATCATATCACTTGTAACAGTAACAGAATTTAATGCACCTGTTGCATTACAAGCATAATAAGCAAAGAACAACCCACCTGTTATTTCAAGTGAATTAAATTTGAACTCTGCATTTCCGGCAGCTGTTGAAGAAAGATTAAAGACTCCTCTAATGTCTCCATGTGTTTGCATGTACTTGCCTCCAACATTGAGCTTTGCATTTCCATTAGCCGTATTTAAAGTTCCTTTATTGTAGATTAACTCTACATTTCCCATATTCAGAAAGCCACCGTTTACATTCAATGTAATATTGCCTTCCCCATTAAGAATACCTGTTATTTCACCACCAATGTTTGCAATACTGTCAGTAGTAACCTTGAATGATGATGGATGACTACCACTATGAAACTCAATTATGGAATTGACATTAGGCAAGATAATTTTACCAATTTTAGTATCCGTAATACTACCTGACTTATCCAACACAACCCATCCATTGCTTATGGTTAATGCACCTTTAATCTGATGACTTTCGAATAGATTATTCTGATTCCATTCAAACAAAGTGCTCCCCACCTGAGTGCTGATAGTGACATTCCCAAAATTACCTGTAACTACAGCTGCCAATGGTACAGTTGCATAGGAATACCATTTTTTGATTTCTAAAGTTGAAGTTTCATTGAAAAACTCAACAGAATTCAGTAAAAGTGATGCACCGGCCAACGTGTTATCTCCAGGATTCCAAATCAATTTGCCTGAAGCACCAATCTGTAATGCTGCGTTAACAAGAAGTTGCTTAATGTCACCACCATGCATATCAAGTGTACCTGCTATGTTGACACTTCCATTTATCTGAAGTAATTTTGATGGCGACAAACTAAGTACAGCATTTCCTGAAATAATAAGTGATTTGCAAAATGATGGTTGTGATATTGTTATACTATGTGCAGATGAGATAACAACATCATCAGAAGAAGCAGGCACTCCGGCAGGTGACCAAATAGCAGGATTACTCCAACTACCCGAAGCTGTTGTAGTTTTTGTAACAGCAAATACAGAATTGCTCAATGCAAAAAAACAAATCAATAAAAAGACAGAAAACTGTATTTTAATTCGTGACATGCTCATCCCTCATCTTTCTTACTCTGATACCATTAATAGTTTCTTCTCTGAAATTTTGCTTCAAATCAGGAATATTAAAATCTACAGGTCTTTGCTCTGCATCTGATGTTGTAGTACTTGCCTTTGATTTTTTGGAGTTGGAGATATTAAAATAGATTATTCCGCCAACAACAACAGCCATTGTCATTGTTGCAGTAACGGCAATTAAACGATAAGACAGTCGTAGCTTAGTACTTTGTCTTAGCCTGTTGGGCAGGTGTTTCTTTCTTTTCTTCCTCATCTGCGTAAATCCTTATATGTAAAATCGCTAAAAAAGTTGCATAAAAAAAGCCGCATTACGGTGCGGCTTAATAATATCATTCAGTACTGATTTATAAATTAACAAACATTAAATCATCTACAGAAATAGTAGCATTATCTGCAAGAATAGCTGCTCTTTCCATCACAGCTTTAAGTTCACGAATATTTCCGGGCCACTCATAGTCAAGCATAAATTTAGCTGCTTCATTGGAGAGTTGTGCCACAGGAGTTTTATTAGCCTGAGCATAGAGGTCAAGGAAGTGCTTTGCAAGCAGAATAATATCATCACCTCTTTCTTTCAATGGTGGCAAATGAATCAGGAATCCCTGAATCCTGTAGAATAAATCTTCTCTGAATCGTCCTTCTTTAACCTCAACAGCCAAATTTCTGTTAGTGGCTGCCACCATTCTGAAATCGAGCTTAATTGTTTTATTACTTCCAATGCGTTGAATTTCTTTTTCCTGTAACACACGAAGCAATTTAGCTTGTAAGCTTAAAGGCATCTCACCTATTTCATCAAGAAAAATAGTTCCTTCATTAGCTTCTTCAAACTTTCCAATTCTGCGTTCGCGGGCATCAGTAAATGCTCCCTTCTCATGACCAAAAAGTTCACTTTCAATAAGCTCTTCAGGAATGGCGCTCATATTAACCGTAACAAAATTTTTACGGGCACGAGGTGAATTATAATGCAAAGCGCGTGCAACAAGTTCTTTACCTGTTCCGCTTTGACCTGTAACCAGCACCATCATATTGCTCTTTTCAACTTTCTGAATCAGACGTAAAATTCTTAACACAGCATTGCTGCTACCCATTATATTGCTGTACTTATGACGGTCAATAATCTGGTCTTTTAGCATTTCATTCTCCTTCTTCAACACCACATTCATGCTCAGATTTTTTACTGAGTTTTCAAGATTCACGAACAAATTATCATTCTTGATTATGTAGTCCTGTGCTCCGCTTTTATAAGAATCAACGACCACTTCAAGGCTGTCTTGTCCAGAAACAAGAATGCACATGATGGATGCATTATAATCTTTAATTCTTCGCATCAAGCCTACACCATTCATTCCCGGTAAGTGATAGTCAATAGTTATAATGTCAGGGTTAAGATGCAGATTGTTTAAACATTCCTCTGCCGATTCAAAATGCTGAATCTCGAAATCAGGATTTTTTGACAATGACTGGCGTATCAGTGTTGCCACCATTGCATCATCTTCCACAATAAAAATTTTAGCCATAGTTTTATTATTTATACTTCTACATTTTTTAGTTCACTCTCAAGTTCTATACAGGCAACGCTACATTCATCAGAAATCTTTTTAATCATTGCCGGATAATCCTCTAAATTCGACTTCTCTCTGGCGTACTTTTCCAATGTTGCTACTGTTTCGTACGTATCCTTTAAACCTACATAATTCAAGGAAGGTTTCATTTTATGTGCAGACTGTCTGATTTTTTCAAAGTCCTTATGTTTCAAACCATCTTCTAGTTCATCAATGGACACCGGTATGTTAGTCAAAAACAATGATAGAAACTCTTTAATAAAATCTGCATTTCCGCCCGACATTTCATTCAGAAAACTAAGGCTTGTCAGTTTTGTTGTAGCCTGAGAACTACTTTGACTATTGGCAGTTTCTTCAATAGGCTGCTCTGTAACAGACTCATTAGCCTTGCCACTAAGTTCAATAATTTTATTTTTTACTTCAGTGGGGTCAAATGGTTTCGAGACATAATCATTCATTCCGGCTGCAATACATTTTTCTTTTTCGCTTGCAGAAACGTGTGCTGTCATGGCTAAAATTGCAATCTGCGACTTATGACCTTTCATTTCTGTTCTGATTTTTTCTGTAGCTGCATAGCCATTTAATTCAGGCATCTCTATATCCATCAGAATAACATCATAGTCATTGGCAGACAATTTCTCAATTGCTTCCAAACCATTACAAGCTTCATCATGATCAAAACCCCAATCTTTAATGTGCTTATTTATGATTAAGCGATTGATGTCATTATCTTCTACAACCAGGATTTTTATCTTTCCGCTAAAACCGGCATGTACATCAGCAACCTTCTTCGCTTCTGTTTCCACTTCTCCGGGTGCAGGTAAATCAAATGGCATTTCGAAAATGAATGTTGTGCCATGATTCAATTTACTCTCAACTCGTATGCTTCCATCCTGTAGTTCTACTATCTTTTTTGCAATA
>ERZ724519.1031-NODE-1031-length-11746-cov-3.636986_pt1 | contig 11746 bp, 8 predicted proteins | sample MGYA00376052_ERZ724519 | MGnify/ENA primary metagenome ERZ724519 (study PRJEB28724, sample SAMN07190883) | activated sludge metagenome | isolation source: activated sludge of sewage treatment plant in Hong Hong | place: Hong Kong | collected 2016-03-17 ... | reverse complement strand
CGTGGCCAAGCGGTTCGAGGCCCCGCCGGCGGATGCGTTGCGTGTCGATGCGACCAGGACGCCAGAGGAGATCGCGAAAGCGATCCTGGACCGGCTGGACCTGAAGACCGTCGAATTTTGAGCGGCGTCATTCCGGGGCCCGAGCGCAGCGAGGGAGCCCGGAATCCACAATCACAGGCGCGCATGGATTCCGGACAGCCGGGCTTCGCCCGGCTTCCGGAAAGACGGTGGAGTGATGGCGAAGGCTTACTCCGCCGCGAGCGCGTGCGGCTTGCGCGGCAGGCCGAGGCGCTCCCACACATCGACCAGGGCTTCGCCCAGCGCGTCGATCAGCGCGTCGTCGTGGTAGGGCGACGGCGTGATGCGCAGGCGCTCGGTGCCTTTCGGCACGGTCGGATAGTTGATCGGCTGGATATAGATGCCGTGCTCGCGCAGGAGAATGTCGCAGGCCGCCTTGCAGCTTTCCGGATCGCCGACATAGACCGGGACGATGTGCGTCTCGGTCGGCATCACCGGCAGGCCGGCGCCGAGCAGAATGGCCTTCACGCGCGCGGCGCGATCCTGGTGCCGTTCGCGTTCCCAGCTCGACGTCTTGAGATGGCGGATCGCCGCGGTCGCGGCGGCGCAGATCGCCGGCGGCAGCGCGGTGGTGAAGATGAAGCCGGGGGCATAGGAGCGCACGGCGTCGATCACGTTCGCGCTACCGGATATGTAGCCGCCGAGGCAGCCGAACGCTTTCGCCAGCGTCCCCTCGACCACGTCGATCCGGCCCATCTGGCCTTGCAACTCGGCCTGGCCGCCGCCGCGCGGCCCGTACATGCCGACCGCGTGCACTTCGTCGAGATAGGTCATCGCCTGGTACTTCTCGGCGAGGTCGCAAATGCGGCCGATGGGCGATACGTCGCCGTCCATCGAATAGAGGCTCTCGAACACGATGAGCTTGCCGCGTTCCTTGCCGGCCTCCTTGAGAAGCTGCTCGAGGTGCTCCACGTCGTTGTGACGGAAGACGGCCTTCTGCATACCGGAGTTGCGCACGCCGGTGATCATGGAATTATGGTTCCATGCGTCCGACAGGATCAGGCAGTCGGGGATGAGCCTCGCCATCGTCGAAATGCCAGCGTCGTTCGACACATAGCCCGACGTGAATACCAGCGCGGCTTCCTTGCCGTGCAGGTCGGCGAGCTCTCGCTCCAGTTGCACCAGGGGGTGGTTGGTCCCGGCGATGTTGCGCGTCCCGCCGGCGCCGGCGCCGACGCGCGTCGCCGTTTCGACCATCGCGCCGATCACCTTGGGGTGCTGCCCCATGCCGAGATAGTCGTTCGAGCACCACACGACGACGTCGCGCGGCCCTTCAGGAGAATGCCAGATGGCGCGGGGGAACCTGCCGGCGATGCGCTCCAGGTCGGCGAATACCCGGTAACGGCGCTCATCCCGCAGCCGCTGGAGGGCGTCGGCAAAACACGCATTGTAATCCATGTGGTCACTCTCCGGCCGACCTGCCCCCGGCCAGCTCATTTGAACAGTTATAACTGAGTTGTCGAGTTGATAATTCGCTGCAGGCGCACCGCCTTGACCATGATCAAGGTCTTGCGGCCAATACCGCGTTCCGGACGGTTTGCCGCAGCGCCGCTGCCCGCCCGCTCCCGAGGGGCGCAATTCCGCGCCGGTGCTTGTCGCGGGGACTGACGCAGAATATTTGCTGGCGGAGGCGCGCGGAAAATCCGCCGGCCCATTTCATACAAGCACTGATGGATCAAACATTTTCGGACATTGTCGAGCGGGCGCGGCTCGCCGCTCGCTCGCTCGTTGAATTCGGCGGGAGCCTGTTCAACCCGACCGTCCGGCTTGGCGTGACGGGCCTGTCGCGCGCCGGCAAGACCGTGTTCATCACCGCGCTGGTGCACGGCCTCGTGCGCGGCGGACGGTTTCCGGTGTTTTCGGCGCTGTCGAAAGGCCGCATCGCGCGCGCGCATCTCGCCCCGCAGCCGGACGATGCGGTGCCGCGGTTCGATTACGAGAACCACGTCAAGGCGCTGGTCGGCGAGCGCGTCTGGCCGGATTCGACGCGCCAGATCAGCGAGCTCCGGCTGGTGATCGAATACCAGTCCGAGAGCGGGCGCATGCATGAGCTGACGCTCGATCTCGTCGACTATCCCGGCGAATGGCTTCTCGACCTGCCGCTGCTCGGCAAGAGCTACGAAGAGTGGGCCGCAGAAAGCCTTGCGCTCTCGCGCGACGGCCCGCGGCGCGAAATCGCCGCGCCCTGGCATGCCTATCTCGCGACGCTCGACCCTTATGGCAAGGCGGACGAGCAGGCGGCGATCCTGGCGGCCCAAAGCTATACCGAGTACCTGAAGGCGTGCCGCGACGAGCGTCACGCCCTCAGCTTGCTGCCGCCGGGGCGGTTTCTCATGCCCGGCGATCTTGCCGGCTCCCCGGCGCTGACCTTCGCGCCGCTGGACCTGGAAGCCGGCCGCGTTGCGCCGGACGGTTCGCTCTGGGCGATGATGCGGCGGCGCTACGAGTCCTACAAAGACATTGTCGTGCGGCCGTTCTTCCGGGATCATTTCGCCCGGCTCGACCGCCAGATCGTGCTCGTCGACGTGCTCGCGGCGCTCAATGCCGGGCCTGCGGCGGTGCGCGATCTCGAACGCGCGCTCGAATCCATTCTCGGCTGTTTCCAGATCGGCCGCAGAACCTTGCTCAGCACGCTGTTCGCGCCGCGCGTCAACAAGCTCCTGTTCGCGGCGACCAAGGCCGACCATCTTCATCACGTGAGCCATGATCGCCTCGAGGCCATCCTCGCGCGCATGGTCGAACGCGCCACTGCCGGCGCCAAGTTCGCGGGCGCCGCAACCGACGTGATCGCGCTCGCGGCGGTGCGCACGACGCGCGAAGCCGAGGTCAAGCGCGGCGGCGACGAATTACCGGCGATCGTGGGCGTCCCGGCGGCGGGCGAGCGGGCGGTCGGGCAGATATTCGACGGCGAGCGGGAGATCGCGCTGTTTCCCGGCGATCTCCCGGCCGATCCGGAACGGGTCTTTGCGCTCGGGCCGGATGGCTTCAAGGGGATCGCGGGGGCGGGCCACGAGAATGCGGAGTTTCGTTTCCTGCGCTTTCGTCCGCCGCGGATCGTGCGGGCCATAGACGGACTGCCCTCGCTGCCCCATATCCGCCTGGACCGTGCGCTGGAATTCCTGATCGGAGACCGATTGCAATGAGCAGCCCCGCAGAGTTCCGCCGGCCGGCGGCATTCCGTCCGGACGATCCGAATGTCTTCTTGCGCCCCGCGCCGGCGGAAACCGCCGCGCGCCGGCGCCTCTCGCCCGTCGAGGTCGAAGCCGAATCCGACGATTTTGCCGAGCCGGCGGGCGAACTGGCGCCGGTTCGGCGCCGCCGAACGCCGTGGGCGCTGGTGTTCTGGCTCTCGGCCGGCGGCCTCGTGACCCTTGGTCTCGGGCTGGCGGTGGCCAATCTGCTGTCCGACCTGTTCGCGCGCGCCGATTCTCTTGGCTATCTCGGCGCCGGGCTGGCGACGCTGGCCGGCATCGCCGCGTTCGCCATTCTGTTGCGCGAGGCGCTGAGCCTCATGCGTCTTGCCACGATCGACCATCTGCGCAGTCGCGCGACCGATACGCTCGGCAGCGACGATCGCGATGCCGGCCGTGCGGTCGTGGGCGAACTGCTCGCACTCACGCGACGGACGCCCGAACTCGCGCGGGCGCGGGCGCGGCTGCAGTCCCATCTCGGCGAGATCATCGATGGCCGCGATCTCGTGCGGATCGCGGAGCGCGAGCTGATGCCGGCGCTGGACGATGAAGCGCGCCGGCTGGTCGGCAACGCCGCAACCCGCGTCGCGGCGGTGACGGCGGTCAGCCCGCGGGCGGCGGTCGACATGGTTTTCGTTTTGCTGACGGCGCTGGGAATGGTGCGGCGCCTCTCGCTGCTCTATGGCGGACGCCCCGGAACGTTCGGCATGGTCCGTCTGATGCGGCACGTCATCTCGCATCTCGCGATGACGGGCGGGATGGCGGTAACCGATGGCATCGTTCAACAGATGATTGGCCACGGGCTGGCCGCCAAGCTGTCGGCGCGGCTCGGAGAAGGCGTGCTGAACGGACTGCTGACCGCTCGGCTCGGGCTTGCCGCGATCGAGGTGACGCGGCCGCTGCCATTCTCGGCGCTGCGGCCGCCGACAATTCAGGATTTGGCGGGCGGGCTCCTGCGCTCAGCGGACCGCGCCGAGGCGACGGCGATCGGGGGCGCGGGCCCACGCGCCGCCGTTCACGAGTGATCTTCGGCGCCAGAAAAAGAACCGAATGATTATAAGACGATAGCGACATCCTCCGTTTGAGGGGAGGGTGGAACAATCTTTGCGATTTGGCGTTGGCGTTCCGCATTGTCTTCTCTTGTCGCGGACATGGGCGCTCCTGCCAGGATTCTCTCGGGATTTGCAGTCGGATGCTAACAGCGCGTCACGGTACACTGCAGATCTTGCGGGTCATGATGGTTGGAACGCTCGTCGTTCCGGCGCTGCTGTTCGCCTACGCCGCCTGGGCTATGTGGGAGGCGACTCTTAATTCCGCCGACGATCGCATCGTTCGGTCGCTCGACGTGTTGAACGAGCAGACGCTCAGGGTTCTCAAGACCGGCGAACTGGTGCTGGACGACGTCATTCACCAGGTGAACGGGGTGTCGGACGAGCAGGTGCGGGCGATGGAGCCGCAACTGCACGCGCGCCTGAAGCACATTACCGACATCCTTCCGCTGCTGCAGTCGATCTTGATCCTCGACCGCAATGGCATGGCGCTGGCCGGTAGCCGCATAAGCGGGACGCCCGCGTCGGTCTCGTTGGCCGATCGCGATTACTTCCAGAAGCAGATCGCCAATGATGCGGGAATCTATATCGGGTCCGTGCTGACGCCCAGGCTGGTTCCGGGACAGCCGTTTTTCGCGCTCAGCGCACGCCGCACCGGCGCCGACGGGCAGTTCGACGGCGTGGTGGTCGTCTCCATGCTGCCGAATGAATTCGAAAGGTTCTACGGGGAAATCAAGCATGGTTCCGGCGCGTTTTTCGCCATGGTGCGATCAGACGGCGCCGTTCTCACGCGCTACCCGAACGTGGCGACGCCGAGTGCGCGGCTTGACATGGCGAAAACCGTGTTCGCCGGTGCGCGTCTCGCGAATTCCGATGACGCTACCTATACGGGGGTGGGCCAGCTCGACGGCGTCGAACGGCGCTTCGGCTATCGCAAGGTCGAAGGATTTCCCATCTATGTCCTGGCCGGCCTGAGCACCGCCGAGATTCGCAGCGAGTGGCTGTCGAGCCTCGGCGGCCATCTGATCTTCGGGATTCCCGCGACGCTCCTGCTCTTTGCACTGGCCGGGTTGGCGCTTCAGCGCACCCGCAACATGTACGTCGAGGCGGATCGCCGCGAAGCTGCGGAAGCCGCGCTGCGCCAGGCGCAGCGGCTCGAAGCGCTGGGGCGGCTCACCGGCGGCGTCGCTCACGATTTCAACAATCTCCTGATGGTGATCTCCGGCAGCGTCGAACGATTGTGCGGCTCGCTGCACGACCAAAAGGCCATCAATCTGTGCGGCATGATCAAGACCGCGGCCAAGCGGGCGGAAAAACTCACGCGGCAGCTGCTGACGTTTTCGCGTCAGCAGGCGGTGAATCCGCAGGGGATCAACGTCGAGCAGCGGATCCGGGAACTGGCCGAACTGTTACGCAGCTCCATGGCCGACGATGTCGAGGTCATGCTCGACATTCCCGACGAGCGCTCTCCGGTGAAAGTCGACCTGAGTGAATTCGAGGTGGCGGTGCTCAATATTTGCGTCAATGCGCGGGACGCCATGCCGGACGGCGGACGGCTGACCATCGGCGCGCGCAATGTGACGCTGTCGGGCGATGCGGCGACGGACAATCTGAAGGGGCCGTTCGTCGAGGTGAGCTTCGCCGACACCGGGACCGGCATCCCGCCCGACATCCAGCACCGGGTGTTCGAACCGTTCTTCACCACCAAGGACGTCACCAAGGGAACCGGCCTCGGGCTCAGCCAAGTCTATGGCTTCGCCAAGCAGGCCGGCGGAACTGCGACGATCGCAAGCGCGCCGGGGCAGGGGACGATGGTGAAAATCTACCTGCCGCGGACGGAGTTCGAACCTGCTCCGGTCGACGCGCCGGAAGCAGAAATTGCGTTGGCGCCCGAACGTCGCACCATCCTCGTTGTCGAAGATAATCTTCCAGTCGCCGACGTGTGCAAATCCTATCTGCTCAAGCTCGGCTACGATGTCGAACATGCGGTTTCGCCGCGCGACGCCATCAGATTTCTGGAGAGCACGCTGCACGTCGACGCAGTTCTCTCCGATATTCTCATGCCGGGCGGCATGAGCGGGCTCGATCTGGCGCGCAAGTTGCGCCAGATGCGCCCGACCTTGCCGATCCTGCTGATGACGGGCTTCACTGAAAGCGTGAGCGAGGTCGCCAATGACGGCTTCCCCGTGCTGCGCAAGCCGTTCGACCTGACGACGCTGCGCGCCGAGCTCGATGCGGTCTGGGAACGCCACCGGGTATTCGCCATCGGCGGCGAACGGTTCGAACGCGCAATGTCTTCGCACGCGTGAGGGCTTCCCGGAGCAGCCTTCTCGGGAGCCGCGGCCGGCGAAGTGCTGTTCAAATTTTTGCTGACCCGCGGGCCCCCGACCCGCGCCAGGCGCGCGCCGCGCCGGCGGTTCTACCCTGTCGTCATAAAGCGTTCGCTCGCCGGCTCTTCGCCTCTGGGCGGGCGCGGAATACGCGCGCCGCGCTGCTGCATGTCTTGCAAGACCAGGTACATTTGCGCTGCGCTCAGCGCATCGTTGAAGGCATCGTGCTGCGGCAGCAGCGGCAGTTTGAGATCGGCCAGGATCGCGGCGTAGCTCAGATTGATCGCCGTGCCGGGCGGCGCGTTGCCGTATTTGCGTTCGTAATAAAGCTCCGACACGTCGATCTGCCGATTGGGCAGGTGGATGTTCAGCAGGCTGTAGAGGTATTTATTGAGCATGCGCACATCGAACGAGATCCAGTAGCCGACCAGCGGACGGCTGCCGATGAAGTGGAGCAGTTCGGGTAAGACTTCGCTGATGGTGCGGCCCTGCGCGACATCCTTCTCGCGCAACTGGTGGACCTTGATCGCGCTCACATCCATCGCGGCGCCCGGGCGCACCAGCGCCCGGTAGCATTCGCTCGTCAGAATGCGTTTGCCGCGGATCTTGATCGCCGCGATGCTGACGACGTCGTCCGCCAGGATATTGAAGCCGCTGGTTTCGCAATCGAGCGAAACCACCTCGCCGCTGTCGTCCGGCTTGAACAGGAATGCGTAGGCGTTATCCGCCAGAAGCAGGCGGTCGAACGCCGCGCGCAATCTGCGGAAGAGCTCTTTGCGCATCAGAACACGGTCAGATGATAGCGGCTGCGAACGACCTCGCGGAAGCGTTTGACCACCCGCAGCGCGTCGCGCAGAAGATCGCGGTCACGCGTCGACAGTTCGTTCAGCCGCACGATCGCCTCCAGTTCCCGTTTGCCCGTCTTCATTGCCCGCAACTGCGAGCCCAAGCGGATTTCCATGAAATAGGAAAGCGCGCCGGCGAGATCGCGGGCCATCTCGGCGCCCAGCGTGCCGTTGGCGGCAAGCGCCTCGATGCGCTTCACGGTCGACACCTCCTTGAGGCCGACGTCGATGGCGAAGGTGCGGATGCCGTGCACGATCGGGAAAGTGCCGGTCTTCTTCACGTCGATCTCGTCGGAGCCGACGCCGACCGAGGCCATGATCGACGTGAACACGCCGGCGCTGGCGCCTTCGAACTGGTCGATCGCGCGGGCGAACCGGGACAAATACGCGCCCTCGCCATGCATCAGTTCGATCATCGCGGATTTGGCGCGATCGAGCAGTTCGCTGGGACCGGTAACGCTCACCGCGTCGAAGAAGATACCGAGATACATCGGGCTGTCGTCGGTCGGCGTGATGATCCAGCTCTTGAGCTGGCGCAGGAAGTTGTCGATCGGCTGCGACCATTGCGGATTGCGCACCATGACATTGCCGGGGCAGGGCGGAAACCCGAACGTCTCCAGCGCATGGGTGAATCCGTCGCGGAACGCCTGCAGCTCCTCCTCCGGCACGGGGCGCGACAGCAATATCCCGTTGTCCTGGTCGGTGCGCACCGTCTGCTCGCCGCGTCCTTCCGACCCCATCACCATCAGACAGCCGGCCTCGCGAATTGCCGGCGACGCCGTCAGGTTGAAAACCTTGGCGAACAGCCGGCGATTGAGGTCGGAGGTGATTTCCGCAATCACCTCGACCCGCGCCCCCTGCCTGTGCAGGCGCTCGACCTGACTTTGGATGTCGCTGGTGCTGAGGATGAGATCGTCGATGGAATGCGCGCGCTCGATTTGCCCGGGAATGAGCTGCGGATTGCCGGCGACCAGGCCGAGAATGTCGATGTCCTCCAGGACGCCGACATATTGTCCGTTCGACTCGATCGCGAGGCGGCGCTTGTTGTTGTGCGTCATCGCGATGACGGCATCGAAGATGAAATCGTCGATGTTGATCGACACGACGTCGAAGTGGCAGACGTCCCGTATCTTGGTCGACAGCGTATGGCCTTCGAGGACGATCCGCTTTGCCAGATCCGTTCCGGTGATGATTCCGATCCCGTTGCCCTCCCGGATCAGGAGGGTGTTGTTGTTGTGCTCGCGCATCACGCGGCCGGCTTGCTTGATCGTGGTCGCTCCATCCACGAATACGGCCGGGTGGTAACGCGCGTCGCGGACGCGGGCGCGCAAGGTCGTGTCGACGCCGCCGTCCTCCCGCCCCGTCCCGTATGAGCGCAGCTTGCGCGAAATCTCCGAGTAGAAGAACGCGGCGAAGCCCGTGTTCTTGGCGATCAGTTCGAGCACGAGGGCCTTGGGCACCAGGTAGCAGAGCGTCTCGTCGGCGGCCACGAAGCTGGTGCCGGCCGGGCCATGCACGAGCGAGCGCGAGTCGAACGTGTCCTTCGGCCCGAGGACCGCTTCGATCTTCTCGCCGTCGCGTTCCTCGACCGATCCCTTGATGACGATGTGCAGGTTTTCGGAGCGCTGGCCTTGCTCGATGATCGCCTCGCCCGGCCGGAAGTAGCCGATGTCGAGGGCGGCGCGCAGCTGGCTGATCTGGTCGTGGCTCAGCCGGTCGAAGGGCGGATTTTGCGCGTCGAACGCTTGCGGCATTGAAAGACCCCCCGGCGCCGGCGCTCAATACCCGCGCGGAGGCGCGGCGGAGCCGCCGGACGCCGGCTGCTGCGTCTTCCGCCGCTTGCGGGTGTGTGTCGACATGCGCGCCCGATCAGTAGGCGATGGCGCCGGCGGCGCCAATCCCAGTCTCCGATCGGACGAATTGCGCGGGGAAACCGGCCTTGTCGAGAACCGCCCGCTTGCTCTTGTCGGTCTTGGAGAACAGCCAGATGCCGCCGAAGGCGATCGCCATCGAGAACAGCGCCGGGTTGTCGTAGGGGAAGGGCGCGCTGGCGAAACCGAACGTCTTGACCCAAACCGCGGGGCTCAGAAGCACGCCGGCGATCGAGCTGACCAGCCCGAGCAGCCCGCCGATGAACACCCCGCGCGTGGTCGTCCCGCTCCAAAAGACCGACATGACCAGCGCGGGAAAATTGCAGCTTGCCGCAATCGCAAAGGCGAGGCCCACCATGAAGGCGACGTTCTGGTTTTCAAAGATGAAACCGAGATAGACCGCGAGCACGCCGATCGCCACAGCCGCGATTTTGGAGACCCGCACTTCCTTGTCCTCCGATATTTTGCCTTTGGCGATCACCGACAGGTAGAGGTCGTGGCTCACCGCCGAGGCGCCCGCCAACGTCAAGCCGGAGACGACCGCCAGAATCGTCGCAAAGGCGACAGCGGAGAAGAAACCGAGGAAGAGGGACCCGCCGGCGGCGTTGGCGAGCTGGATCGCCGCCATGTTGGTGCCGCCGATCAAGCCGGTGACCTTGTCGTAGGCGCCGTTGGGCCCGACGTGATAGTTGGCGGGGTCGTTCATCAGGAAGGCGATGGCGCCGAAGCCGATGATGAAGGTCAGGACGTAGAAATAGCCGATGAAGCCGGTGGCGTAGAGCACGGATTTGCGTGCGGCCTTGGCGTCGGCCACGGTATAGAAGCGCATGAGGACGTGCGGCAATCCTGCGGTGCCGAACATCAATGCGAGGCCGAGGGAGACCGCCGAAATCGGATCGGAAAGGAGCGTGCCGGGCCGCATGATCGCGGCGCCCTTCGGATGCTCGGCGATCGCCGCCTTGAACAGCGCCGCCGGCGAGAAGCCGAATTTGACGAGCACCAGGAACGCAAGCACGGTGGCGCCGCCGAGCAGGAGACAGGACTTGATGATCTGCACCCAGGTGGTGGCCAGCATGCCGCCCAGTGCGACATAGAAGATCATCAACGTGCCGACGATCATCACCGCATAGAGGTAAGGCAGGCCGAACAGAAGCTCGATCAGCTTGCCGGCGCCGACCATCTGCGCGATCAGATAGAATGCCACCACCGTGAGCGTGCCCAGGGCCGACAGCGTGCGGATCGAGACCGGCTCGAGACGGAACGACACCACATCGGCGAAGGTGTAGCGGCCGAGATTGCGCAGCCGCTCGGCGATCAGGAACATGATGATCGGCCAGCCGACCAGCCAGCCGACCGAATAGACGAGGCCGTCATAGCCGCTGGCGAAGACGAGGCCGGATATGCCGAGAAACGATGCGGCCGACATGTAGTCGCCGGCCATGGCGAGCCCGTTCTGCGCGCCGGAAATTCCGGCCCCGGCCGCATAGAAGTCGGCGGCGGACCGGGTGCGGTTGGCCGCCCAGTAGGTGATCAGCAGCGTTCCCGCGGCAAACACCAGGAACATGACGATCGCCGATCTATTCGCCGCGTGTGCGCCGGCCTCGGCTTCGGCGGCCGTGGCGCAGCTCGCGCCCGCGAGCAGGATGACGGCGGCGAAGGCGATGCCGGAGCGCAAGAGCGACATTATTTGATTTCCTCGAGGATCTGCCGCGTAAGCGCGTCGTATTGGGTGTTGGCGCGGTGGACGTAGAGGGCGGTGAGGACGAAAGCGGCGATGATCACCAGGAGGCCGATCGGGATGCCGAGGGTCATCCCGCCGCCGATGGGCACGCCCAGCCATTGCGGGGCGAAGGCGACGATCGCGATATAGCCGAAATAAATGATCAGCGTCAGGGCGGTGAGCGCCAAGGCAAAACGCGTCCTCCGGCGGACGAGCGTCTGGAAATGCGGGTCCCGCCCGATCGCTTCGATCAAAGCTGCGTTCGCGCGCACGAAGTCCTCTCAGTCATTCGCCGATCAGGCCGCTTGCGTGGACGGCTCAAATTAGCCCTCTGCGCGCCGGCTACACTAAATGCCGGACGATAGGTCATTTGCACAACCGAGCAATACCATTTTTCTCACGGGACGCGTCCCGCATCGCCCCGATATCGAGCAGAAACAAAGACGCCGCCGGCTGTGAGCGCGGCGGCGTCTTCTTTCGCGTTAGGCACTGACTTGCCGCAGCGTCAGCCGCGGCAGGCGCCCGCCGATCACTCGGCCGGCTGTGCTTTCGTGATCACGCCGAGCGTCGCGCGCTTCTCCATCTCGACGAAGCCCTCCTCGGAGGCCCGCTCCGGCTTGATCAGCGACACCACGATGCCGATGAGGAACGCGCCGGTCATG
>ERZ724519.1029-NODE-1029-length-11762-cov-3.549500_pt1 | contig 11762 bp, 10 predicted proteins | sample MGYA00376052_ERZ724519 | MGnify/ENA primary metagenome ERZ724519 (study PRJEB28724, sample SAMN07190883) | activated sludge metagenome | isolation source: activated sludge of sewage treatment plant in Hong Hong | place: Hong Kong | collected 2016-03-17 ... | reverse complement strand
CGATTCTCGTTCTCTCACCACAATACATTTGAAGAGGTGGACAAGGTCGTTAGGATGATCAGATCCATTTATTATGGAAATGCTTAAGGCGACTTATTTCTTCGAAAGTAATCCTATCAGGAAAATAACCAGTCCTGCAGCCATATACATAATATAACCGGCACCTAAGGAAATGGTGTCAGATACTGCCTTTGCAATGAAATTGCCATCACCCATGTCTAAAATATCTGACTTATAACTGAAATAATTCAACAGTCCATAACCGCAGGCTAGCAGGCCGGATACCAAAATTAAGGAAGCCCAAATTCCGGAAGATTTTTTATCAAATGACGCTAAAAATACCGGTATTAAATTGATACCCATCAATGCCAATCCAAGCCAGGAATATCCCAGTTCGATTCCTGAAGGGCTTTCAATCAGTGGCAAAGAAAACCAGGGCAAGAACATACCTCCTATACCAATGATGATACATAAAACCAGAATTAACTTCTTCAATTCAATTCAAAAATTTGAAGGAAAAAAAAGCCGGAAATAGATCCGGCCTTTATTTTTAACCTGCCAGAGCTTTAGATACCTGTTCCGCAGCTTCTTTTAATTCGATGGCAGAAAGTACCTTTAGCCCTGATTCGTCGATCATTTTCTTAGCAATCTCGGCATTGGTGCCCTGAAGCCGGACGATGATTGGTACAGGAATATTCCCAATATTTTTATAGGCTTCTATAACGCCTCCGGCAACACGGTCGCAGCGCACGATCCCTCCGAAAATATTGATCAGGATGGCCTTTACGGAAGGATCCTTAAGAATGAGATTAAGCGCTTTTTCCACCCTCGCGGCATCTGCAGTACCTCCAACATCCAGGAAGTTGGCCGGAGAGCCTCCTATCAACTTGATCATATCCATAGTAGCCATGGCCAGACCTGCTCCATTGACCATACAGCCAACGTTTCCATCCAGCTTGACGTAATTGAGATCGGCGTCCTTAGCCTCAAGGTCTGCCGGATCTTCCTCCAGCTTATCATAAGCCTCCTCCAGATCTTTATGTCTGTACAGAGCATTATCGTCAATGGAGACCTTTGCATCGACAGCAACCAAACGATCATCTCCTGTTTTAATCAGCGGATTAATTTCAAACAAACTTGCATCGGAGCCTACATAAGCCTTATATAAGCGATCAATGAATACAACGAATTCTTTGAAAGCCTTACCTGACAATCCAAGATTAAAGGCAATCTTTCTTGCCTGAAATGGAAGAAGTCCCAACGTAGGATCTACCATCTCCTTCAAAACCAACTCCGGAGTTTCTTCTGCCACTTTTTCTATATCCATTCCCCCTTGTGTTGAATAAACGATCACATTCTTTCCGGTCCCTCTGTCAAGTAAAACAGAAACATAAAATTCCTTACATGCAGCAAAATCCGGTGCATAGGAGTCCTCTGCTATAAAAACTTTTCTAACCAGTTTTCCGGGACCTTCCATGCCTCCGGGAGTCTGAGGTGTACGCAGATACATACCGATGATACGGCCGGCTTCTGCCTTCAACTCATCCAGATTTTTGACCAGCTTTACACCACCACCCTTTCCTCGGCCACCGGCATGAATCTGAGCCTTCACCACAGCAAACTGTGAACCCAACTCTTCATTGACCCTTTTAAATGCTTCGACAGCCTGATCGACATTCTCTGCTACAAATCCTCGCTGAACAGCCACGCCGTATCCGGCAAGCAACTCTTTTCCCTGATATTCGTGTAAATTCATTGTATATTGTTTATAACTGATTTAATATAATGCTGCAATGATACAAAAGTATATTCAGATAAAAGGAACCCAAATGTCATTAAATAACAGTGCCCCAAAAATTATCCCGGGGCATTATCATACATCTTGATTAAAGTACAATCAACTTTTGCGAGTTGATACCTGATTTGTTCTTAATACTGACGATATAGATCCCGGTAGACAGATTAATCTCATCCAAGACAATCTTATTCATACCTAAATTCATCTTATACTGTCCATAATGATAGACTACCCTACCGTTAATGTCAGTAATCTGAACCATACAGTCCATGGATTTGCCTGCACTAACCTCAACTTGAATGGAATTGCCGGAGCGTAAGACGTTGGGCTTGACAACAAAATGCTGCAGCCCATCAATACTTTTAGTACCTAAAGCATTGACAAGGGTAAAAGATTGCTCGCTTCCATTAGCCGGAACATTGCAAGTAACGGCCTCATTCATCGGTATTACTCTCCAGTAACCTGTTGCAGCTCCGGATGGAAAATAATTGGCAGGAATTGTAACTTGATTGGTCCTTACCATCTCTGTTACAGTAAAATTAGAATCAAATGACTTTCTTCTTGAATATTCTACGATATAAAAAGTAGCCCCGGGAACATTCTCCCATTGAAGTACGATTGGAGCATTTCTTAACGCTTCCTGGTTATTAATAGGATACTGATAGTTTACTTCACCACTCACGGTAGTTGAGGGTGGTGTGTATGTAGATTTCAGGTAACTCCGCTTCGAACTATTCAGATCAGTCCTGATAAGGTTTTTCTGACCCTGAGAGAAATGCCAACCTGTACAACCAAAAAAGTATGACATAAAGTTGTTTTGAGAGGGCCTGATCAGGTCATTATTTTTGTCATATACATCAACATTGAATGGTCTGCAATCATTAGGCCAGCCAAAGCCAAAGTTGTAGTCCGGTGGAGTATCACAAACCTTATCTGCTGCTGTAGAACAATTGGAACCATTGACTAATTCAACCTGAGCGCTAAAACAAGGGGCAATCGTAAAAGTGACTATTTGGCCATGGTCATTTACATTCCACGGTTCGCATTCCCAACCATAGAAAGTATGTCGAAGGCTGAAAAAGTGTCCCATCTCATGTGAAGTGGTTTGAGATTCGTAATTAGCCTCACTGTTTCTAACGACAAGGTAATCATTCTCCGGACTAAAAAATCCAAGAACGCTTCCCGGGCTGCTGGATTTGATTTCTTCTACAAAAAAGATATTTAATGCTGTTTTATCCTTTACATTCTTCAGGATACTTCCACCACTTGAACTTTGAGGATCGGTATTCGCCAAATCATTGTTAAGATATTTGAAATCATCCTTCATATAAAACTGAATATCCTGATCCAAATAGTCTTCATTCAACTTACAGAACATTCTGAAAACTGATTTCGGGTTGACACCACCATTTCCACTGGCAGATCTGACTATCGTAAATCGAACGGGAACATAAGTAATTCCTCTAGTATTCAATACATCAGGGTGTGCGGCCAGATAGGCAATGTTAGCATCCAGCTGAGCATCGGCCACAGGACTGCTTTGTGTCCCACAATAGCCCCGCACCTGCTGAGCTTCAAGCGTATGACAAAAAATAAAAAACAAACTTAACCAGGAGGTTGTCAAAAATATTCGCATAGAGAACGAGATTAGAATTATAAAGCTGCAAGATACGCAAAAACCGGAAATGCCTTTTTAAATAAAACAAAATTTACTATTTATTTACTATTTAAAGTCATACTTTTGCAGCCTGAAATTAAATTCCAAACATCAATAATATTAGCAATGAGTAAAGTAACTGTAGTTGGCGCCGGCAATGTGGGTGCCACTGTAGCCAACGTATTGGCACATGGCGATTTCGTCAATGAAGTCGTTTTATTGGATATAAAAGGTGAAATGGCACAAGGAAAAGCCCTTGATTCCTGGCAACAAGCACCCATCGATGGATATAGCACCTTTTTGATCGGCTCAAGCGACTATGCCGATACAGCGAATTCGGATGTAGTAGTGATTACTGCAGGCCTTCCACGCAAACCCGGTATGAGCCGTGATGACCTGATCTCAACCAATGCAGGCATCGTGAATGGCGTAACAAAAAGTATTCTTCAATATTCGCCAAACGCCATTATCATAGTTGTTTCCAATCCATTGGATGTTATGACTTATGCTGCGCACAAAACTTCCGGCCTTTCTTCATCCAGGGTAATCGGAATGGCCGGTATATTAGACACAGCGCGCTATCGTGCCTTCCTGGCTGAAGAACTCAAAGTTTCTCCTAAAGATATCCAGGCTATCCTCATGGGTGGTCACGGTGATACAATGGTTCCACTACCCCGATACACTACAGTCGGAGGTATTCCGGTAACTGAGCTGGTAGCTGAAGAAAAGCTAAACGCCATAGTAGAAAGGACCAAGAAAGGCGGTGGTGAGCTGGTACAATTGATGGGCACTTCAGCATGGTATGCACCTGGAGCGGCAGCAGCACAAATGGTAACTGCCATCTTAAAGGATGAAAGAAGGATCTTCCCTTGTTGCATCAAAGTAGAAGGACATTATGGTATCGATGGTGTATATGTAGGTGTTCCGGTTGTGTTGGGACGAAATGGTGTTGAAAAAGTAATCGAGTTAGACCTTAATGAGTCTGAGAAGGCACTCCTGGCTGAATCGACAGCTGCTGTCAAGTCAGTCATGGATGTATATGACGGAATGGGTCTTTGATAATCCACAATGATAACATATGCCAGGACAGCCACTCTTATTTGGGTGGCTGTTTTGCGTTATAAACATTATTTTTGCAAACTAAGCATAAATGTATGGGATCGGTAATCATTAGGAATGCACGGATAGTCAACGAAGGCACAATTATAGAAGGAGATGTCAAAGTCATCAATGGCTATTTTGAACAAATTGGCAGAATCCGGCATGAAGGTGATACGCCTGAAATTGACTTTGAAGGTGATTATCTCATCCCGGGTATCATTGATGACCAAGTCCACTTCAGACAACCCGGATTGACTCATAAAGCCGATATCAGGACAGAATCAATGGCAGCCGCAGCAGGAGGAGTCACCACCTTCATGGAAATGCCCAATACCTATCCTCCGGCAACCACCCTGGAATTACTTGAAGATAAATACAGCATAGCTGAAGAGGCAAGTATTGTCAATTACTCCTTTTTTCTCGGAGCAAGTAATAATAATTTGGACGAAATCCTGAAAGCCGACTACTCTCAAATCTGTGGTGTCAAAATATTTATGGGAAGCAGTACCGGCGACCTTTTAGTCGATAATGAAACTGCCCTGGAAAATATTTTTGAAAATTGTCCGGCGTTGATAGCAACACATTGCGAGGATGAAGCTACTATCAGACAAAATATGGAGGAATACATAGCAAAATATGGTGACAACCTGGATGCTCATTTTCATCCATTGATTCGAAGTGCAGAAGGATGCTACCTTTCATCTTCCAGGGCGATAAATCTTGCAAAGAAACACAACTCACGACTGCATATCCTGCACATCAGTACCGGCAAGGAGACGGAGCTATTTGGCAATGATGTGCCTCTCAAAAACAAAAGAATCACTGCAGAGGCCTGTGTACACCATCTTTACTTTTCAGACAGGGATTATACCCGATTAGGCAATAAAATAAAATGTAATCCCGCCATTAAAACACAGGAAGACAGAGAGGCAATATTTAAAGCATTAAAGTCAGGAAAACTGGATATAGTGGCCACCGACCACGCCCCTCATACGCTGGATGAAAAAAATCAGCCCTATTTGAAAGCCCCTTCAGGACTTCCATTGGTCCAACACAGCCTTAATATCATGCTTAGTTTTGTCAGGAAGGAAAAAGCCACCCTGGAAGAAGTTGTCCACTGGATGTGCCACGCCCCGGCTATTTGCTTTAGAATAAAAGGAAGAGGGTATATCCGCGAAGGGTACCATGCAGATTTTGTTCGCCTCAACCTGAGTACAAACACATTGGTTGATGAAGAATCCCTGTTCTACAAATGTGGATGGTCACCTTTGGAAGGCGAATCTCTTCCAGGCAAAGTAATCTCAACCTGGGTAAATGGCGTCAAAGTATACGAAGATGGCATCATCATAACCAATCAGGGAAAGAGAGTAGAATTTGAGGTTGACTATTGAAATCCGATACCAATATAAAATCACCTGAGGGAATAAATTATCCGTATAAATTCAACGGGAATTGCCTGAATTTCTTTTGAAATTATCTGCCTTATTTCCCATCATTGCGCCTCCGAACTATTTCAATCCAATGCCTTACTGCTCATCACCCACAACCCCAATAGCTTTATCAACAGTTGCAAGAGTCTGTTGAAGGATTGTCGGAATCACAATAGTAACAAGGATGACTTTAATTGCATCCTAAATTTCAGAATTTGAAATACCCGGAGCATGAGAATAAAAATGTAGCATTAGCAGTTGGCCTTGACAATGATGCTCAAAAAATCACAATGCTTACAGTATAATAGCGTCTTGCTAAATCAAAATAAATGTTCTGTTTCCAAAAACTTTTAATAAATAAAAGTACCTTCAATTGGATAATGGTCAGAAAGATATTTATTGTCCGGCCGCAGTTGGTTGGTATGGAAAGAGATCACACGAACAAAATTATTTACGAAGATGTAATCAATGCGCTCTGTTGCCTGTCCTTCTTCCTTAAAGCCATTGAAGGTAAAACCATCCGTGGTGTCCGGAAATTGAGAAATCTCCCTGCTGTCAGCTAAAAAATCCGAAATGATTCTGATAGGCAAATCCTCGGAAGTCGCATTAAAGTCACCGATGAGGAAGACCGGAATCCTGGGATTCAACAAGTTAATTTTTGAAATGATCAGTCTTGCTCCTTCCATCCTCGCCTTGCGGCCCATATGGTCCAGATGCGTATTAAATACACAAAACTCTTTTCCATTTTTATTTTTAAATTTCGCCCAGGTACAAATACGGGGGCACGCACCATCCCATCCCTTTGTAGGAACACCCGGCGTCTCAGATAACCAGAACGTCCCCGACTCTCTGACTTCTAATTCATCGGCATTATAGAATATGGCACAATATTCACCTTCTGTCATTCCATTGTCACGGCCAACACCGACGAATTCATAACCCGGTATTGAGTCAAGATACGCTATTTGTCCAATCAGTGCTTCCTGCACTCCCAGGATATCAGGACGGGTTGACTGTACATAATTTTTAATCAATGACTTTCTATTAGGCCAACTATTGATCCCATCATTGGCCTCACCATAACGAATATTAAAGGAAGTAATCCCGAGCGTATCGGATGTAGAAACATCAGCCCCATGTATGGAGGCTTTCTGCCCATAAAGGTGCAGAAATGAAAAAAATGAGAACAAGAATAAGACAGAACGCTTCATTTTTATCATTTAATGTAAAAAGAAAGACAATAAGCCTACGATAATCAATACCAATCCGGTAATTCGCTTTTCATTGTGTTCAATAAATTCATTATTGGCAAATATCTTGCTTCCCTTATAGACCAGATAAATCATAAGCATAATCGAAAGAATACTGCAAACACCATAAACCAGCGACAACAACAGTACACTTTGAAGACCGTAGCCACCTGCAGTTAGAAATATGGATTCTACTTCAAGGCAAGGGGAAAGAAACATCAGCCCGACAAAAACCAATATCCATCTCACTTTGCTTTTCCGATAGGTCTCAACTACAACCCCTGAAGGCGTACCATGAGAATGCGGAAGGTTAATCGAAAAATAAATCAATCCAAGGACAATCAATACAACGGGTGCAACAATATGAGCATAGGATTCAAACGTTTCTGACAAACGGATTCCAACCAGCCCCAATAAAATACCGAGGACAATGGTGCCAAGCACATGAGCAAAAGCAGAGGCGAATCCAACAAGGTATAATTCTCTGGGACTCCACTTTTCAGCATTGGCAACTGCAACCAACGGAAGCCAATGATTAGGTATCAGTGCATGAATTACACTCAGAATTAATGTTGCAGAAAGTAGTCCAATCATAATCAGGCAAAAATACATATGTTCTCAACAACTGATTAACATTTTTTAACACCTCAAAGTAAAATTTAAAATAAATAAATACAATAACGTGAATATTAAACTGTTATAGTAATTGATTTAAAATTATTCAAAACAATATTTTATAATTTTTATTTAATCCCCAATAATAAATTACGTAATAAGTACCTGAATTTAAATTGTTTTCCTATTTTTACGGCTTGAAGGATACTTTATTACATCATTATATTAAAAGCCGGTGAATACTAATAATTTGATAAAGCATACAGGATTAGCTTTCACGTTTATATTGTCATCGCTGATTCTATCAAAACTTCTGCCAAATAATTTAGACCCATCTGCCAAATACAATAAAAATATTATTTCTACCTTAAGTAGTTTCAACATCAAATCGCCTGAAATGAAATTCGGTATGGTGATTGACACTTTCAGTACGGAGACTATCACCGTTAAGCAAGGAGAAACCCTTATCAATATTCTTTCAAAATACACGATTGAAACTAAAGATGCTTATAATGCCGTTGAAGCCGGCAGGAAATCATTTAACCCACGAATCATTCACCCCGGACTTGAGATGACGGTTTTGAAGAGCAAGAAAAACGGACAGCCTCTGTATATTGCTTTCCAACCCAACGTATATAAATATGTTGTATTCGATCTCCTTAACCATGAAAATGTCAAAGTGATCGACAGACCGGTAGAGCAAAGTATTGAAGTTGTATCAGGTGTCATGGAAGGTTCCTTATGGGAAACCATCAAGAAATACAATATGGATACGGATCTGGCCAGTCAGATGGAAGATGCGATGGAATGTGCCATGGACCTCAGCCGTTCAGGTAAAGGTGATATGATCAAACTTGTTTATGAAAAAAATATCATCGAAGGAGAGGAAGTAGATGCCGGCAAACTACTCGCTGCATACTACAAAGGCAGATTGGGCGAAAAATACGTGTTTTACTTTGATAACGGTAAATATAAAGGATATTTCGATCAGGATGGAAGACCTATGAAGAAATCATATCTGGCATCTCCACTGAAATATGCTAAAATAACCTCAAAGTTCTCCATGTCCAGACTTCATCCCATTCTCAACAAAGTGGTCCCTCATTTTGGAACAGACTATGCAGCTCCGACCGGAACTCCCATTCTCGCCGTATCTGATGGCGTGATCGAAGCTCAGGGCTACGGTGGCGGTAATGGTAATTATGTAAAAATAAAGCACGATCGTACTTATTCAACACAGTACCTGCATATGTCACGCTTCCCTAAGGGACAGAGAAAAGGTCAAAGGGTAAGACAAGGACAGGTAATTGGGTATGTTGGTTCAACCGGTCTGGCTACCGGACCTCATGTGTGTTTCAGGTTCTGGAAGAATGGAAGACAGGTTAATCCAAAAAGCTGCAAACTACCTGCTCCTAATCCGATTCCGGGCTCAAGTCTGACAGAATTTAAGGCTCTACGAAATGACATGCTGAGTAAATTAGCAGCCATCGGAAAACCACTTCCGGGAGAAACATTGGTCAAGAAAAGTGAAGATGAATTATTCCTGATTGAACCTTAATCAGGGACAATATCATAGCATTTCTTCCCAACGCGTCATTTCTATTTCCAGCTCTTTTTGTAGGTTGGCGTATTGCGTGGTCGTCTTTTGATAATCAGGTGAATTGTAGAAATCGTCAGTCATCATTTTATCATGATTTTTGCCTCAAGTTCATTAATGCGCTTTTCGGTTTTCTCAATCTCCTGCTTTTTACTATTGTCAACACGGGCAGAATTCTTTGGTTGTGAATTAGCAGTTTGCTTTTGCACTGCTTCCACTTCGCGGAATGTTTCCATCTGCCGTTTGTCTAAGAAATAGTTGACATCCCCCAGATATTCTTTAATCGTATTATCCCTGAATTCTATGGTCTTTTCGGTCAACCCGGAAAGAAAATCCCGGTCGTGGGAGACTACAATCATCGTGCCATCATAATCCATAATGGCTTTTTTAAGCACTTCCTTAGCCTTCAGGTCAAGGTGATTGGTAGGTTCGTCGAGCACAAGCAAATTGATGGGGTGTAAAAGGAGTAAGGCCAATGCCAACCTGCCACGCTCTCCTCCCGACAAAACGCTCACCTTTTTGTCCACATCTTCACCGGAAAACATGAGGGAACCTAAAATATTCCGAAGTTGAGTTCGTCTCTCCGGTGGCGATTCATTTTCCATAGTTTCAAGCAAGGTTAGGTTGCCTTGCAGGACTTCAGTTTGATTCTGCGCGTAATATCCGAGGAAGGTGTTCGGCCCGATTACCACGGTTCCCTTATCTGCCTTTTCTTTTCCAATTAATATTTTGGCCAAGGTAGATTTCCCCATTCCATTCTGTCCAACGAATGCTACCCGCTCACCTCTTGTAATACGGAAGTCCACATCCCGAAATACATTGACACCATTGTATGACTTTTCCAATCCGGAAGCATCCAGCAAAACTTCAGCAGAACGGGGAGCTGAGGGAAAACTCAACCGGATAGCCGATGTATCTTCATCTTCCAGTTCTATCCGTTCTATTTTATCCAGTTGTTTTTGCATGGATTGTGCCATGGAAGTTTTAGTGGCTTTGGCCATAAACCGGGCAATGGTCTTTTCTTTCTGGGCAATCAGCTTTTGCTGATTTTCATAGGCAGCCATCATGAGAGCCCTGCGCTCCACCCTTTGTAACAGATAATCAGAATAATTGGCCTGATAATCATAGATTCGACCCAATTCAATTTCAATGGTACGCCTGGTAATTTTATCCAAAAAGATCTTATCGTGTGAGATCATCACTACGGCACCCTTATAGTCAGACAGGAAAGATTCGAGCCAAATAATTGATTCAATATCCAGGTGGTTGGTAGGTTCGTCCAGTAACAGATAATCCGGCTTAGTAAGCAACATCTTGGCCAGCTCGACCCTCATCTGCCATCCACCGGACAATTCTTTGACTTTCTTGGAAAATTCATGACTTTTAAAACCAAGCCCTTTCAATATTTTTTCTGCATTAGCTTCCTTTTGATTTCCTCCCCTGTATTCAAATTGTTCTGTAAGATGTGTTAGATTATCGATGAGTTTAGCATAGGAGTCTGACTCATAATCGTCGCGTATAGTCAGATCGTGCTCGGCAATTTGTATCTGTCGTTCAATCTCATTCAACTCCTCAAAGGCCTTCATAGCTTCTTCTATTACAGAGTGTTCGCCGCTGATCTCAATATCCTGGTGCAGATACGCAACAGTCTCGTTACGGGGACGGTCTACCACCCCGTCGAACTGGGTAATTTCACCCGCCAATATTTTGAGCAGCGTTGATTTGCCTGCACCATTTCTTCCTGTAAGGCCTATTTTCTCTCCGATATTGATCGTAGTCGATATAGAATCAAAAAGGATTCTGTCACCGTATTGAATATAAAGATTGCTGATTGAAATCATTATAGAAATCGAATGTTCACTAAATTAAGGCTGCAAAGTAAAGCAAAACTTTCCTAATCATCAATGCATAACTACAAATTGACAAACGTATGTCCGACGATGATATAATTTGTTCAGAATCAGACCAAATACACTACACTATACAAATGGTATGCAGCCCTGTTGGAAATGGAAAAAAATTTTAAAATAAACACTCCGGAGCAAAACTTAAAAATATACTTCTTTTTGCAGCCTTTCATTTACCAACCTATTTTCGTCAATATTCTAACCCTTAAATCATTCTGCTTTACCAAAATTACCCTTACATTTACACCATGCTTACACAAGATCAAATCAAGGAAAAAATAGGAATACACGCCGCTGATTATATCAAACCGGGTATGAAGGTCGGATTGGGTACAGGCTCGACTGTTTTTTACCTATTGAAGGAACTGGGGCGAAGAAAGGCGCAAGGCCTCCATTTCACTGCCGTA
>ERZ724519.1027-NODE-1027-length-11780-cov-5.341919_pt1 | contig 11780 bp, 10 predicted proteins | sample MGYA00376052_ERZ724519 | MGnify/ENA primary metagenome ERZ724519 (study PRJEB28724, sample SAMN07190883) | activated sludge metagenome | isolation source: activated sludge of sewage treatment plant in Hong Hong | place: Hong Kong | collected 2016-03-17 ... | reverse complement strand
CGCGTGCCGGCCAACCAGATCGTCGGCCTGCTGCCGGGCGAGGTGTTCGTCCATCGCAACGTGGCCAACGTCGTCGTGCATACCGACCTCAACTGCCTGTCGGTGATCCAGTTCGCCATCGACGTGCTCAAGGTCAAGCACATCATGGTCGTCGGCCACTACGGCTGCGGCGGCGTGCAGGCGGCCCTGCACCACCAGCGCGTCGGACTGGCCGACATCTGGCTGCACCACGTCGAGGACGTGCATGCCAAGCACTGTGCCCTGGTGGACGACCTGCCCACCGAGCGACGCGCCGACCGGCTGTGCGAACTCAACGTGCTGGAGCAGGTGCTCAACGTGTCGCGTACCGTGGTGGTCCAGGATGCCTGGGCGCGCGGCCAGAACCTGACGATCCACGGCTGGATCTACGGCCTCAAGGACGGCCTGGTGCGTGACCTCGGCCTTACCGTCGGCCACCCCGGCGAGATTTCCGAGCGCTACGCCGCGGCGCTCGCCACACTGATCTGAAAGGAAGACCCGTGTCCGCAAACAACCCCGATCCCGTCGTCATCGTTGCCGCTGCCCGCACCCCCATGGGCGGCTTTATGGGCGACTTTGCCTCGCTAAGCTGCGCCCAGCTCGGCAGCGTCGCGATCAAGGCCGCCGTCGAGCGCGCCGGCCTCAAGCCGGACCAGGTCGATGAAGCCATCATGGGCTGCGTGCTGCCCGCCGGCCAGGGCCAGGCCCCGGCGCGGCAGGCCAGCCTTGGCGCCGGGCTGCCGCTGGCGACCGGCTGCACCACGGTGAACAAGATGTGCGGTTCCGGCATGCGCGCGGCCATGTACGCCCACGACATGCTGGTTGCCGGCAGCGTCGATGTCATGGTGGCCGGCGGCATGGAGTCGATGACCAATGCGCCCTACCTGCTGCCCAAGGCGCGCGGCGGGTTCCGCCTCGGCCACGGCGAAGTGAAGGACCACATGTTCCTCGACGGCCTCGAAGATGCCTATGAAAAGGGCCGCCTGATGGGCACCTTCGCCGAAGACTGTGCCGGCAGCTACAAGTTCACGCGGGAAGCCCAGGACCAGTTCGCCATCGCCTCGACCACCCGCTCCAAGCAGGCCAACAGCGATGGCAGCTTTGCCTGGGAGATCGCGCCGGTCACTATTTCCGGCAAGAAGGGCGAAACGGTGATCGACAAGGACGAGCAGCCCTTCAAGGCCAACCTGGAAAAGATTCCGACGCTGAAGCCGGCCTTTCGCAAGGACGGCACGGTGACGCCGGCCAATTCCTCGTCGATCTCGGACGGCGCCGCGGCGCTGGTCATGATGCGCGCCTCGACCGCCGCGAAGCTGGGCCTCAAGCCCGTTGCCACCGTCGTCGGCCACAGTACCTTCGCCCAGGAACCCGGCCTGTTCACCACGGCGCCGGTCGGCGCCATGAAGAAGCTGCTGGCGAAGAATGGCTGGAGCACGGAGAGCGTCGACCTTTGGGAAATCAACGAGGCCTTCGCCGTGGTCACCATGGCCGCGATGCACGACCTCAATCTGCCGCACGAAAAGGTCAATGTGCATGGCGGCGCCTGCGCCCTGGGCCATCCGATCGGCGCCTCCGGTGCGCGCATCCTAGTCACGCTGATCGGTGCGCTGAGGAAATACGGCAAGAAGCGCGGCGTTGCCAGCCTCTGCATCGGTGGTGGCGAGGCCACCGCGATGGGCATCGAGCTGGTGTAGCGTGGCCGAATTCGAGACCATTGCCTATGCGGTCGATGGCCGCATCGCCCGCATCACGCTGAACCGGCCGGAGCGGCTGAATGCCATCGTGCCGGCGATGCCGCGCGAGATACGGCTTGCGGTGGAACGGGCGAACGCCGACGACGGCGTACACGTCATCGTGTTGCAGGGAGCGGGGCGCGCCTTTTGCGCGGGCTACGACCTCAAGGACTTCGCCGAAGCCGACGTCGATACCCCCTGCACGCAATCCATGCCCTGGGACCCGATGATCGACTACCGGACCATGAAGGGCTTCACCGACGACTTCTTCAGCCTCTGGCGCAGCTACAAGCCGACCATCGCCCGGGTGCAGGGTTTCGCCGTCGCCGGCGGCAGCGACATCGCGCTGTGCTGTGACCTGGTCGTCATGGCCGAGAATGCGAAGATCGGTTACATGCCGGCGCGCGTCTGGGGCTGTCCGACCACCGCGATGTGGGTCTATCGCCTGGGCGCCGAGAAGGCCAAGCGCATGCTGCTGACCGGCGACACCATCGACGGCAGGACGGCGAAGGACTGGGGGCTGGTCATCGATGCCGTGCCCGAAGCCGAACTCGACGCCGCCGTTGACCGGCTTGCCTCGCGCATGGCCGGCGTGCCGAAGAACCAGCTGATGATGCAGAAGCTGATGATCAACCAGGCCTACGACAACATGGGCCTGGCCAACACCCAGATGATCGCCACGCTGTTCGACGGCATCACCCGCCACTCGCCCGAGGGCCAGTGGTTCAAGCATTTCGCCGAGGAAAAGGGCTTCCACGAGGCCGTGCGCCTGCGCGACTCGGGAGAGCCAATTCCCGGCTCGAAGACCTACAAGGGGTACTGAATGGTCCTTACTCCCGAGCAGGAACAGATTCGCGACATGCTGCGCGACTTCGCGCGCGAGCAACTCGCGCCCAAGGCAGCGGAGTGGGACAAGACGGCGCACTTCCCGCGCGAAGAACTGCGCGCGCTGGGCGAGCTCGGCTGCTGCGGCATGGTGGTGCCCGAGCAATGGAACGGTGCCGGGCTCGACTACGTCTCGCTGGCACTGGCGCTCGAGGAGATCGCCGCCGGGGACGGCGCGACGTCGACCATCATCAGCGTGCAGAACTCGGTGGTGTGCGGCCCGATCAATGCGTTCGGCACCGATGCGCAGAAGGAGAAGTACCTGAGGAAGCTGGCCAGCGGCGAGTGGCTGGGCTGCTTCTGCCTGACCGAGCCGCATGTCGGTTCCGACGCCGCCGCGATCAGGACCAAGGCGGTCCGTGACGGCGACTCCTGGGTGCTCAATGGCGTCAAGCAGTTCATCACCACGGGCAAGCATGCCAATGTGGCGGTGGTCTTCGCCGTCACCGACCCGGGTGCAGGCAAGAAGGGCATCTCGGCCTTCATCGTGCCCACCGACACCCCCGGCTACGTCGTTGCCCGCGTCGAGGAAAAGCTCGGCCAGCATGCGTCCGACACGGCGCAAATCCTGTTCGATAACTGCCGCATCCCGGCCGGGAACCTGCTGGGCGGCGAGGGCCAAGGCTACCGTATCGCGCTCGCCAACCTCGAGGGCGGCCGCATCGGCATCGCTGCCCAGGCGGTCGGCATGGCACGCGCGGCCTTCGAAGCGGCGCTGGCTTACTCCCATGAACGCGAGAGCTTCGGCAAGCCGATCTTCGAGCACCAGGCACTCAACTTCCGCCTCGCCGACATGGCGACGCAGATCGAGGCGGCGCGGCAACTGGTGCATCACGCCGCGAGCCTGCGCGATGCCGGCAAGCCCTGCCTCAAGGAGGCTTCGATGGCGAAGCTGTTTGCTTCCGAGATGGCCGAGCGCATCTGCTCGGACGCCATCCAGATTCACGGCGGCTACGGCTACGTCAACGACTTCCCGGTCGAACGCATCTACCGCGACGTGCGCGTCTGCCAGATCTACGAGGGCGCCTCCGACATCCAGCGCCTCGTGATCGGCCGCTCGCTGGCCGCCTGAACGCCGAAGGAGTACGACATGAGCGATCCCATCGACTTCCGCTTCGATTTTTCGTCGCCGTATTCCTACCTGGCCAGCGAGCGCATCGATGCACTGGCGGCGAAGTACGGCCGCAAGGTGCGCTGGCGTCCGATCATGATGGGGCCGGTCTTCAAATCGATCGGCTCGCGCCCCATCATCGACGTGCCGCTCAAGGGCGACTACAGCCGGCGCGACTTCGATCGCTCGGCGCGCTTCCTTGGCGTGCCCTACGCGCAGCCGGCCAAGTTCCCGGTGCCGACGCTGGCGGCGGCGCGCGGCTACTACTGGCTGCACGGGCAGGACTGCGCCAGGGCGAGGGAGTTCGCCCACGCCGTGTTCCGCGCCTATTGGGTCGATGGCCGCGACATCAGCGAAACACCGGTCGTGCTCGATATCGCCGCAGCGCTCGGCGTCGATCGCGATGCCTACGCGACGGCAATCGGCACGCAGGAAATCAAGGACCGCCTCAAGCAGGAAACCGATGCCGCCATCGCACTGGGCGTTTTCGGTGTGCCCTACATTACCGTCGATGGCGAGCCCTTCTGGGGCGCTGATCGGCTGCCGCAAATCGAGAAGTGGCTGGAAACCGGAGGATTCTGATGTCGATCATCAAGTCATCGCTGAATACCCGCAGCGACGAATACAAGGCCAATGTCGCGGCGATGCAGGCCCTCGTCGACGACCTGCGTGAGAAGACCGCAGTGGTTGCGCGGGGCGGTCCCGAGGAGCATCGCAAGAAGCACGTCGCACGGGGCAAGCTGCTGCCGCGCGAACGCATCGACAACCTGGTCGATCCGGGCGCTCCCTTCCTCGAGCTCTCGGCCATGGCCGGCTGGAACATGTTCAACAACGAGGTGGCCTCGGGCGGCGTGGTCACCGGCATCGGCCGCGTGCGCGGCGTCGAGTGCATGATCGTCGCCAACGACGCCACGGTGAAGGGCGGCTCGTATTTCCCCATCACGGTGAAAAAGCACCTGCGTGCGCAGGAGATCGCCGCGCAAAACCGGCTGCCCTGCATCTATCTGGTCGATTCCGGCGGCGCCAACCTGCCGACCCAGGACGAGGTCTTTCCCGACCGCGACCACTTCGGCCGCATCTTCTACAACCAGGCCAACATGTCGGCCGCCGGCATTCCGCAGATTGCGGTGGTCATGGGCTCCTGCACCGCGGGAGGGGCCTATGTGCCGGCAATGTCCGACGAGTCGGTGATCGTGAAGAATCAGGGCACCATCTTCCTCGGCGGGCCGCCGCTGGTGAAGGCGGCCACCGGCGAAGTGGTGAGCGCCGAGGACCTCGGCGGCGGCGACGTGCATACGCGCATCTCCGGCGTGTGCGATCACCTGGCCGAGAACGACCTGCATGCGCTGTCCATTGCGCGCCGCCTGGTCGGCAACCTCAACTGGAAGAAGCCGCTGTCGCTGGACCTCGCCGAACCCGAGGCCCCGGCCTACGACCCGGCCGAACTGATGGGCATCATCCCGGCCGACCCGCGCAAGCCCTACGACGTGCGCGAAGTGATCGCGCGCGTGGTCGACGGCTCCCGCCTCGACGAGTTCAAGTCGCGCTACGGCACGACGCTGGTGACGGGTTTCGCCCGCATCCACGGCTATCCGGTGGGCATCGTCGCCAACAACGGCATTCTTTTCTCCGAGTCGGCGCAGAAGGGCGCCCACTTCATCGAGTTGTGCGCACAGCGTGGCATCCCGCTGCTGTTCCTGCAGAACATCACCGGCTTCATGGTCGGCCGCAAGTACGAAAACGGCGGCATCGCCAAGGACGGCGCGAAGATGGTGACCGCGGTGGCCACGGCGCAGGTGCCGAAGTTCACCATGATCATCGGCGGAAGTTTCGGTGCCGGCAACTACGGCATGTGCGGCCGCGCCTACAGCCCGCGCCTGCTCTGGATCTGGCCCAATGCCCGGGTGTCGGTCATGGGCGGCGAACAGGCGGCCTCGGTGCTATCCACGATCAAACGTGACGCCATGGAGGCGGCCGGCAAGCAGTGGCCCAAGGAGGACGAAGAGGCCTTCAAGGCGCCGATCCGGGAGCAGTACGAAACTCAGGGCCATCCGTACTACGCGACGGCGCGCCTGTGGGACGATGGCATCGTCGATCCGGTGCAGACGCGGCGTACCCTCGGCCTGGGCATCTCCGCCTCGCTCAATGCTCCCATCCCGCCGACCAAGTTCGGCGTGTTCCGCATGTAAGCGCCGACTTCTCCCGGAGAATTCCATGTACCAGTCCATCATCACCGAAATCGATGCCGGCGTTGGCATCGTCACCCTGAACCGGCCCGAACGGCACAATGCGTTCGACGACGCCCTGATCGCCGAACTGGCAGAGGCCATCGACATCATGGCGGCGGAGCCCGCCGTGCGCGTGCTGGTGATTTCCAGCACGGGCAAGAGCTTCTGTGCGGGCGCCGACCTCAACTGGATGAAGAGTGCCGCCGGCTACAGCAGCGAAGAGAACCTGCGCGATGCGCGCGGCCTCGCCGAGATGCTGCGCCGGCTTGCGCAATGCCCGAAGCCGACCATCGCGCGCGTACAGGGCCCTGCCTACGGCGGCGGTGTCGGCCTCGTTGCCTGTTGCGACATCGCCATCGCCACCTTCGACGCCCAGTTCTCGCTGACCGAAGTCAAGCTGGGGCTGATCCCCGCCGTGATCAGCCCGCACGTGATCGCGGCGATCGGCGAGCGCTACGCGCGCCGCTACATGCTGACCGCCGAGCGATTCTCGGCCGCCGAGGCCTATCGCATAGGGCTGCTGCACGAGATGGTGGCCGACGATGCGGCACTCGACGAGGCCGTCGGCGAGGTCGTCGACGCCCTGCTCAAGAACGGCCCGCGCGCCCTGGCCGAGTGCAAGGCGCTGATCGCGGCCGTGGCGTGGAAGCCGCTGTCGCCAGAGGTGATCGAGGATACCGCGCAGCGCATCACGCGCCTGCGTGCCAGCGAGGAGGGCCGCGAGGGAATGACGGCCTTTCTCGAAAAGCGCAAGCCGGGCTGGGTGATGGGGAGCTGACATGTTTAACAAGATACTGATCGCCAACCGGGGAGAAATCGCCTGCCGCGTGATCAAGACGGCACGCCGGATGGGTATCCGCACCGTCGCCGTGTATTCCGAAGCCGATGCCGGCGCCCGCCACGTGCGTCTGGCCGACGAAGCGGTGTGCATCGGGCCAGCGCCGGCGCGTCAGTCCTACCTGCTCGGCGAACGCATCATCGAGGCGGCGCGGGCGACCGGCGCACAGGCGATCCATCCGGGCTACGGCTTCCTTTCGGAGAACGAAGCTTTTGCCGAGGCCTGCGCGGCGAACGGCATTGCCTTCGTCGGCCCGCCGGTCAGCGCGATTCGTGCCATGGGCCTCAAGTCGGAAAGCAAGAAGCTGATGGAAAAGGCCGGCGTGCCGCTGACGCCCGGCTACCACGGCGACGAGCAGGAGCCGGCTTTCCTCAGGAAGCAGGCGGATGCCATCGGCTACCCGGTGCTGATCAAAGCCAGCGCCGGCGGCGGCGGCAAGGGCATGCGCGCGGTGCTGAAGGGCGAGGAGTTCGCCGAGGCGCTGGCCTCCTGCCAGCGCGAAGCGAAGTCCTCCTTCGGCGACGAGCACGTTCTGATCGAGAAGTACCTGCAACGTCCGCGCCATGTCGAGATCCAGGTGTTCGGCGATAGCCACGGCAATTGCGTCTACCTGTTCGAGCGCGACTGCTCGGTGCAGCGCCGGCACCAGAAGGTGCTGGAAGAGGCGCCGGCGCCGGGCATGACCGCCGAGCGCCGAGCGGCGATGGGCAAGGCGGCCGTGGATGCGGCGCGCGCCGTCGGCTATGTCGGTGCCGGCACGGTCGAATTCATCGCCAACCAGGACGGCAGCTTCTACTTCATGGAAATGAACACGCGGCTGCAGGTCGAGCACCCGGTGACGGAGATGATCACGGGCCTCGACCTCGTCGAATGGCAGCTCAAGGTGGCCGCCGGGGAGCCGCTGCCGCTTGCGCAGGAGCAGTTGCGCATTCGCGGCCATGCGCTGGAGGCGCGCATCTACGCCGAGGATCCGGACAAGGGCTTCCTGCCTTCCACCGGCCGACTTGTGCACCTGGCGCCGCCGGCCGAATCGCTCAACGTGCGCGTTGACACCGGTGTCGAGCAGGGCGACGAGATCACGCCGCACTACGATCCGATGATCGCCAAGCTGATCGTCTGGGATGAAACGCGCGAACGCGCCCTGGCGCGCCTGCTGCAGGCACTGGCCGACTACCGCGTGGTCGGCGTTGCCAACAACATCGGTTTCCTCTCGCGCCTTGCCGCCTGTCCCGCGTTTGCCGAAGCCGACCTCGACACGGGGCTGATCGAGCGCGAGCGCGCCTTCCTCTTTCCCGCGGCCGGCGAGCCGCCGGCCGAGGCCTGGCTGGTCGCCGCGCTGGCTGAACTGCTGCGCGACGCCGACTACGCGGCGCTGGAGGCGCGTGCCGGCAACGATCCGCATTCGCCGTGGCACGTCCGCGACGGCTGGCGTGCAGGCGGCCGTGCGCGGCGCGAAATCCGCCTGCGTGCGGGCGAGGTGGAAAAGGCCGTCGGTGCCGCCAGCGAAGGCGGCGGCTACGCGCTGGAGGTGGATGGCCGGCGGGTTGCCGCTTCCGGCCGCTTCACGGATGCTGCCGGCCTGCGGGTCGACCTCGGCGGCCGCCGGGTCAACGCCACCGTGGTTGCCGCCGGCGAGAAGCGGCATGTGTTCATCGACGGGGTCTGCCACGTGTTTGCCGCGATCGATCCCCTCTTCCATGCCGGCGGTGGTGGCGGTGCCGAGGGTGGGCTGACGGCGCCGATGCCCGGCAAGATCATTGCGCTGCTCGCCGAAGTCGGTGCGCGGGTGGAAAAAGGCGCGCCGCTGCTGATCCTCGAGGCCATGAAGATGGAGCACACGCTGACTGCCCCTGCCGCCGGTGTGGTCAAGTCTTTCCGCTTCAATGCAGGCGAGCAGGTCGGCGACGGCGCCGAGCTAGTAGAATTCGAGGCCGCAAAGAAATCGAATTGAACGCCGCATGACCCTCCCCAGCAAAGTCCGCCTCGTCGAGGTCGGACCCCGCGACGGCCTGCAGAACGAAAAGAAGCACGTTCCCGCCGCCGTCAAGATCGAACTGATCGACCGCCTCGGCCGCGCCGGACTCAAGACGATCGAGGCGACCGCCTTCGTTTCGCCCAAGTGGGTGCCGCAGATGGCCGATGCCGCCGAAGTGCTGGCCGGCATCGAACGCCTGCCCGACGTCGCCTACCCGGTGCTGGTGCCGAACATGAAAGGCTTCGAGGCGGCGCTGGCGGCCGGCGCTCGCGAAGTGGCGGTGTTCGGTTCCGCCTCGGAGGGCTTCTCCCAGCGGAACATCAACTGTTCGGTCGCCGAGTCGCTGGAGCGCTTCCGTCCCGTCGTCGAGGCGGCGAAGGAGGCCGACGTCAAGGTGCGCGGCTACGTTTCCTGCGTGCTGGGCTGCCCCTACGAGGGCGAGGTGACGCCGCTGGCCGTGGCCGACGTTGCGGTTGCGCTGATCGAGATGGGCTGCTACGAGGTCAGCCTCGGCGACACCATCGGCGTCGGCACGCCGGAACGCACCAAGGACATGATCGAGGCCGTTGCCCGGCGCGTGCCGCTTAAGAAGATCGCCGGCCATTTTCACGATACCTACGGCATGGCGGCGGCCAACATCTACGCCGCGCTGCAGACCGGCATTGGCATCTTCGACAGCTCCGTTGCGGGGCTGGGCGGCTGCCCCTACGCGGCGGGCGCCTCGGGCAACGTCGCCACGGAGGACGTGGCCTGGCTGCTGGGCGGGCTCGGCATCGATTGCGGCGTCGACCTCGACGCGCTGATCGACACCGGCGCCTGGATCTCGAAGAAGCTCAAGCGCGAGCCCGCATCGCGCGTTGCCCGCGCCGTCCTCGCGCGCCGTGCCGCCCAGGCCGCTGCCGACGCCTGAGGCGGTAGCCTCGCCCTGCATCGACGTCTGCCGGATGGACGGGGAATTCTGCGCCGGCTGCTGGCGTACGATCGCCGAGATCGCGTGCTGGGGCAATGCCGGTGATGCCGAGAAGCGCCTGATCCTCGCTGCGGTGGCGCAACGGCGGGCGCGCCTCGACCCCGACGCCGGCCTGGCCGGCAATTGCGCCGACTGACGTGGCGAACCTTCCCGCATCCATCCAGGTCATCGAGCGCGGCTGGCTGTCGTCGAACAACGTGCTGTTGTTCGAGGGCGAGCGGGCCACGCTGGTCGACGCCGGCTACGTCGGTCACGCGCCGCAGACCGTTGCGCTGGTGTCGGCGGCGCTGCAGGCCCGTCCCGGCACGCGGCTCGCGCGGCTGGTCAACACCCACTCCCATTCCGACCACATCGGCGGCAATGCGGCGCTGCAGGCGGCGTTCGGCTGCCGCATCGCGATTCCGGCGGGCATCGAGCGCATGGTTGCCGAGTGGGACACGCAGGCCCTGCTGCTCGACCCGGCGAAACAGCAGGGCGAGCGCTTCGCCCACGACGAGGTGATCGAGGCCGGCGCCGAGTTCGAGATGGGCGGCCTTGTCTGGCGCGCACTCGCTGCGCCGGGTCACGACATGGAGGCCCTCGTCTATCACTGTGCCGAGAGGCGCCTGCTGATCTCCGGCGACGCGCTGTGGCAGGATGGCTTCGGCATCATCTTCGGCGAGATTCTCGGCCGCAAGGACGCCATGCCGGCCACGCGGACGACCCTGGAGATGATTGGCCGGCTTGCCGTGGACGTCGTCATTCCCGGGCACGGGGCGGCCTTCGACGACGTGGAAGAGGCGCTGGTGCGCGCCGAGCGGCGCCTGCAATCCTTCGAGGCCGATTCGAAGCGCGTCGGACGCAATGCCGTGCGCGCCTGTTTCACCTTCAACCTGCTCGATCTGCAGCGCCTGCGCGAAGACGACCTGCCGGACTACCTGAAAAGCGTGCCCTTCTTCGACCAGGTCAACCGGACCATGCTCGGTTTCACCGACGAGGACTTCGCCTCGTGGCTGCTCGGCGAACTGTTGCGTTCGGGCTCGATCGAGGTCAAGGACGGCTGGATCCTGCCGACGATGGCGCCGTAGCGCCGGGCACCTGCGTCGCAGATGCGCTACCAGCGTACCCGCACCGTGTAGTCGAGCACCGTGGTTCCACCGGCGGGAATGGCCACGGCCCAGGAGGCGACGCGTGCCGATTCCTTGGTGTGCCGCTGCGATTCCTGCACCATCTCCCAGTCGCCGGGCATCGGTTCCTGCACCTTGACCGTCGCGGCTTCCTCCTTGGCGTTGCGCAGTTCGATGCGCCAGGACGACTCGCTCTGGTTATCGGCAATGCGGCGGTAATTCGTCTGTCTGCGCTCGGCGGTGATGTCGAACGCCTCGCCCAGGCGCAGGCGCAGCGTCTCGTTCTTTGCCGTGTGTTCGATGCGGTCCTCGCCGACGAACTGCGCCGCTCCCTTCGAGTCGCGCGCATAGACGCGCACCGTCCCCGCCGGCAGCGGCTTGCCCAACTGGCCCCCCTTGTTGTCGAACTCGAGGAACACGGCAGGCTTGAGCTTCTGCCCGATCTGGCCATAGCGGTCGCGGTAATACCAGTCGTTTCCGGCGAGCAGGTATTCGCGCCGGGTTGGCACGGCGCCGGCCGATAGCAGCGCGAGCTGCTTGGTCTGGTTGTCGGCGATCGTCGTCGGCCGCTCGAAGCTGTAGAGGTGGTAGTCCATCAGCGCTTCCTGCGTGGCCTCGGCGACCTTGGCCCGTGCCGGCGCCGGTGCCGCCATGGCCATCAGGCGGCCGTCGTTTGGCCGCACGCGATTGACGCTGCCGGCGACCAGTTGCAGGGTGGCGTCGGCGAAGCCGGCGCCGCTGCGATTGGTGAGGGTGACCCAGCCGTTGAGGTCGAGGCTGCGGCCGTCGGCGGAAAGGCTGGCGACGTAGTCGGCCTTCCACGACAGCCCGCCGGTGAGATAGGACAGCTCGACCGACTGGCGTCCGCCGGCGGCGTCGAGCAGCACGGACAGCGTCGGCCGGTCGCGCAGGTTGG
>ERZ724519.1024-NODE-1024-length-11811-cov-9.170551_pt1 | contig 11811 bp, 9 predicted proteins | sample MGYA00376052_ERZ724519 | MGnify/ENA primary metagenome ERZ724519 (study PRJEB28724, sample SAMN07190883) | activated sludge metagenome | isolation source: activated sludge of sewage treatment plant in Hong Hong | place: Hong Kong | collected 2016-03-17 ... | reverse complement strand
CATCATGGCCCAAATCCGAATGGATTTCAGCATATCTTGACTTTGAAATATTTTGGGCCAGGTAGCGTTGTTCCTGGGGAGGGAAAAGCAAATCGGTAGATATACCAATGATCAGGGTATTGGCTTCTATGGCCTGAAGTGCAGCCGGTATCGAAATTTTTCCTCTGCCTACATTATGGCTGTCCATTGTTTTTGTTAGTGCATAATACGAATAGGCATCAAATCTGTTAACGAGCTTTTCTCCCTGGTATTGCTGATAAGAAGCCGCTCTAAAACGATCCGTTTCCTGACCGGTATCCCGCTGTCCTTCATTGTATCCAAAAGCGGTGCGATAACTCAGCATTGCTATAGAACGTGCTGCTTTCAATCCATTAGCGCCACCCTGAATTACATCGTGGCCAAAAGTAGCATCGGCTTCGATGGCCAGTCTTTGACTTTCATTGAAAGCTATACCCCAGGGTGAATGCTGCGCGTTGGTGGCTATCAAAACCAGATTTTCAAATAAGCACGGATTCAATATGGCCCATTCCATAGCAATTTGACCACCCAATGACGCACCAGCCAGCAAAGTTATTTTTTCAAGACCCAGGTATAGTGCCAATTTATCAAAACAGCCGGCTATGTCACGGGTTGTAAACAACGGAAATTTTCGGAAATAAGGAGTCCCGGTATCCACCTGATCTGTCAGTGGATGGGTCGATCCATAAGGAGAACCAGGATTGTTGACACACACTACAAAATATTGTTCGGTGTCGATGGCCAGGCCGGGTCCTACTACTCCTGGCCACCATTCCAAAGGATTGGAGTTGGCTGTGAGGGCATGTACTACCCAGATGACATTGTCCTTTTCACTATTGAGCTTACCAAAAGTTTGGTAAGCAAGGGTAAGTCCGACCACTGGGTGGCCGGACTCCAAAACATAATTCTCCTGAAATCTTAAATATTTAACCGTTGTCATACTATTTATGCTTTGATGGCTGAAAAACCATTTTTTAAATCGTTGATGATGTCATCTACATGTTCGATGCCAACCGAAAGTCTGAGTTGATTGGGTGTAACACCAGCAGCCAATTGTTCCTCTGCAGTCAACTGTTGATGGGTAGTAAGAGAAGGCTGGATAATGAGACTTTTGGCATCACCTACATTGGCAAGGTGGCTGATAAGAGTAAGATGGTCCACCAGTTTTTTGGCTTCTTCGCTGCCTCCTTTTACATTAAAAGTAAGCACCCCGCCATAACCCTTTTTAAGGTATTTTCTTGCTAACGTATGGTAGGGGCTTGATGCTAATCCCGGATACGAAACAGACTCGACCTGTGGATGGGCTTCCAGCCATTGCGCCAATTGCAATGCGTTTTCAACAGTACGTTGCACCCTCAAAGACAAAGTTTCCAATCCCTGCAGCAACAAAAAGGAATTGAAGGGGCTAAGTGCCGGACCGAAGTCACGCAGTCCTTCTACCCTGGCCCGAATGGCAAAGGCGATGTTGGGCAGACCCAGGGGGTTATTGATTCCAAATACATCCGAAAAAACGAGACCGTGGTATCCCTCCGACGGGCTGCTGAATTGAGTGAATTTGCCATTGCCCCAATTGTAATTGCCTCCATCTACAATCACCCCACCGATGGAGGTACCATGGCCTCCAATCCATTTGGTAGCAGAAGCCACTACCACATGGGCTCCGTGATCCAGCGGTCTGAACAAATAGCCTGCTGCACCAAAGGTATTATCTACAATCAGTGGCAGGTCGTGCTTTTTGGCCATGGCAGCCAACTGCTCAAAATCGGGAATATTGAAACGTGGGTTGCCAATGGTCTCAACATAGATGGCCTTGGTATTTTGGTCGATGGCAGCTTCAAAAGCTGAAGGCTCATCGCCATCAGCAAATCTGACCTCAATGCCCAATCTTTTAAAAGCAACTTTAAATTGGTTGTAGGTGCCTCCATACAAAAACGATGTACTTACAAAATTGTCACCCGCCTGCAGAATGTTGTTCAACGCTATGAACTGGGCTGCCTGACCCGATGACACTGCCAACGCAGCCACCCCACCTTCCAGCGCCGCAATTCGTTTTTCCAGTACATCTGTGGTCGGGTTCATAATCCTTGTGTAGATATTACCAAATTCTTTCAGTGCGAAAAGATTGGCTCCGTGTTCTGCATTGTTAAAAACGTATGAACTCGTTTGATAAATCGGCACTGCCCGCGCATTGGTGGCAGTATCCGGGCTGTGTCCTGCATGCAACTGCAGCGTCTCGTAGCGGTAGTTTTGAATGCTCATGATAAAAAGTTTTGTAATAATTTGATTTAAAAAAAAGAAAAGAAAGGCTTGTCCCGTGTAGCAGGAGCCTCATCGAAGTCTCAAAAATAGATGAATAAGGCGATCGCTGCTGTTAACAGAAACAACAACAGCAACAACAGCTAATGCTGTCAATGGAAGTTCGCCAGGTAGTGTTGGATGGTAAAATTTGTTTGTTCATTTCTTTTAATTGATCTTTTATATTTCCCAATATTGGGCAGGAATTGGCACCTTTCACTTTGGAGGTTGCCTGAGGATCAAAGAGCCTGTTCTCTCCCCTCATCTGTATAAAGTATCGCGAAATAACAAACCAAAAGAATGGTATTAACGCTTCACTCGTGTTGCAAAGATAGATTCAAGTTTTTATAAAAATCAAGTCTTTTTCAAAAAAAACGGCAAATAATATTTGGTTTTTGAGAGAAATACTCTTGTAATTATAAGATATTCAATCTATTAGCTAGATGGATTTTTATTGTTAAAAATGTGTTACCAATTTTAATTAGCGCATCATCATCATTCGTGGCGGGCCCTGCATGTTGATTTGTGCAGGTGCAAAGCCCGACAATCGATAACTTAGACTAAACAGAAAAAATCTTCCAATACCGTTGGTGGTCAACTCTTCTACATAGGTATCGCCTACATTTCGGCTGATGCCCTGGCCAACATTGAAAATATCTGCTACCCTCAACTTGGCAGTCAGCCTGTCGTTGAAAAGCCTTTTCGAAAATGCTGCATTAAACATGGTCAGGTTGACAGTCTCATCGAATGCCTGGCCTGTGTAGATGTTGTGGTTGATGTCACTGTCAAGGGTCCATGCCTTGCCAAAATTGACCAAAAGTGTTGACCTCAGGTTGTGTACAACATAGCTGGCATTTTGAGTGGTATTGATGGAGTACTTGTTTTCGTTGTATGAATTTTCGTAAGCCACCAGCAAAGAAATCACTTTGTTGTTGATGTTTTCCAATTCCAGACCAACGCGGGGTGACAAACTCACTACATCGTTTTGGATGCCGTTAATGAAATTGATGGATTGTGTTACAGATCCACTTCCAAACAACCTCGATTTCAACTTCAGTTTTCTGATGGGAGAAGAAAAGGAAAAGTTGAGGCTGGCATTTTTTTGATTATCGGTGTTGATGGGCACAGTGGTGCGCACCAGGTCCTGGTTGATCGTCTGCGCGTTTACTATTTTATCTTTGGTATATCGTACATTGATAAATGTAAACAGGTTGCGGAAATTGAAGTTATCGAAAAAGCTGTACCTTAGGTTTACACTGTGCGCATACTCCGGCCTGAGGTCAGGGTTACCTACACTCAGCTGCAAGGGATTGGAGTTGTCTACAATAGGCTGGAGTTGGGTTACCGAAGGTTCGTTGATGCTTGTATTGTATCGCAATCTCAGGTTTTTATCTATCCAGTTGATCGTAGCGGATGGCAGGAAATAATTGTAAGATTTTTCTATGTCAACGCTGCCAGGATTATCACTCGTTCCCTTGATCAAACTGCGCTGGTATACAAGGTCTACATTGATGCTGTACTTTTCATGATCTTTGGTATAAAGCAAAGATGCCCTGTCGTAGCCGACACTATTGTCAGACAAAGAGCTCAACAGCTCGTCCAAAGTTTTATTGTCAGGATTCAGGAAATCGATGTTGTAAAAATCCTTGTTCTGGAACGATTTATAATTTCTTTTAGAATATCCAACTCCTAAATAATTTTTCTTACCCAGGGGTTCTTTATATTCGGTGTAAATTCGATAGTTGTTGTTGTTGCTCAGGCTGATCTGGTTTTGAAGCAACGAATCAAAGCGAGCCTGTGTATAGAAGATTTTTTGGCGCTCTACGTCATAATCAGATTCATTATCGGTAGTGCCATAGCTGGCTTCAAGCGAAAATATCCTGCCTGGCTTTCTCAATCTTTTCGTAAAGACGCCTCTTAGAGACAGGTCGTTAAGATTTGTATTGGTGTTATCGCTTTGATCAACATAGCTGGTAGGTACTCCACTGAGCAGGCTGGCCAGAGTAGTGCCCATGGTGCTGGCATCTGAGGTATTAAATCTGGCAGAACTTTCCAAATCAATGCGGTGGAAACTGTCTGGCTTAATCTGCATGTTGAGGTTTACAGTGTGTCCGGTCCGGTTGGTGTTGGATGTCGTGTTTTCGTCAGTTGAAAAAGAGTTTTCGATCTGGAAATTTTCTTTGAAGCTGTGTTTGATTAAACTTTGATCGGAGTAACTTAAAAAATAACTGGCAGTGACATTGAATTTGGGTGAGAATTCATAGTAAAAATTCATGCCTGCGGTAGCACTTTTGATTTGGCCTGTATTGTTGTTGCCAAAATTGACAACCCCGCTGTTGAAACCACCACCGCCTCCACGTCCCCCGCTAAAGGCACTGCCCCCCATTAAGGTATTGTAGTCTGCAAAGCTAAAGCCCTGGTTGCTCAGGTTGTTGAAATTGGCCAGGGTAGAAAACTGGTACTTGCTATTAAACTTGTTGAAAGATAGCTTTGTGTCAAACCGGTCTTTATCGCCATATCCCGCCATAACCTCACCAAAGGTACCAATCTTTTTATCTGCCTTAAGTTCGAGGTTGAGCACCTTTTCCGATTCACCATCACTTACGCCGGTGAACTCAGCTTTTTCTGATTTTTTATCAAAGACCTGTACTTTTTTGACCGCATCAGCCGGTAGGTTTTGGGTAGCCATCTTGGGATCATCACCAAAGAATTTTTTACCGTCTACCATTACTTTTTTGATTTCTTCCCCCTGCGCAGTGATCACACCACTGGCATCTACTTCAATACCCGGCAGTTTTTTCAACAATTCTTCTACCGTTGCATTCGGGCGCACCCTGTAGGCATCGGCATTGTATTCGATGGTATCTTTTTTGATGGCGATGGGTATGTACTCACTTTTGACCACCACTTCGTCTAGCAAATTATCAGCAGAGTACAACGTGATGTTACCCTGATCTACAATAGGGTTTTCACCACCTACATAAATAATTTTCTCTATGGTGCCATAACCCAGATAGGTAATCTGAATTTTAAGGCTATCCGGTTTTACATTTTTGATTTCAAAAAGTCCGTTTTCGTCGGTGGTACCAAACGATACCAAAACGCTGTCTGCAGGGTTGAGCAATACCACACTTGCCCCAATCAGGGGGTTTTTCTCATTGTCCTGAATGGTACCTTTGACAGTAAATTTTTTAACCTGTCCTGAGGCTGCAAATGAAATTAAAATAAAAGAAGTAAGTAAAAGGGCTTTGATTGTTTTCATAAAATTAAGACTGAATTAATTAACCACGAATGAATACTCTCTGTCCCTGACCTCCATTCATTTGACGCATTTCCTCCATTTTTTCTTTTCTGATCTGATCAAATTTTTCACGACTCGTTTTTTCTCCTTTTGTGGGTTTCTCTATCGGCGATGGACCGGTAAATGGGCTTACAACGGCGGTAGCCAGTATCACTTTGTCATCACCCTCAGAAACAGCCAGGATGGCACCCGGCAATCCATGGTAACCATCAGGACCCACCGGCACTGCAAGTTTAGGGGTAAACCATGCCGTAATGGTAATGCTGTCTTTTTGTTGCGTAGCTTTAATGCAGGTATACCCCAGAATATCTCTCTGTTCACCGGAATGCAGCTTCCATTTGGTAGATGGCAGCCCTTCTTCGATCAAAAATTCTTTACCAAAAAGATCGGTAAAAGTTGTTTTTTGTTCTGCATCGAAATCGAGAAAAACTATGGGATCAACTCCCTGGCGCTTCATGGCCCACCTGCCTCTGTGGCTGCCATCTTCTTCATCGGGAACTACATCTTCTTTGTTAACGATGTAAAGTGCTTTTTCCTCCGTAGCCAGTAATATTTTTCTGTGTTTTCGGCTTTTGGGCATCTGAGAAGCCATTTGAGGTGGCATGTCGGCCGATGGCGTCATGTAAAAAGTTTCTTCGTATTTGATTTTGATGGTATCCTGAGCAGTTAGCATTTGGGTAGATAAAATACCTGCAACAACGAGGATTAATATGGAAAACTTCATGTTTTTCAATTGAATATACATAATAGACGACAAAGATAGGGGAAGTTTAAAGGGACTGTGGGCCAAGGCTTTTTTTTATTAAAACATTAACACAATTTTACCCAATGGGTTTAAAAGGTTAAATTAGCACCATGTTGCGCAAGATCAGTGAATGGCTTTTTAGATGGTGGGGATTCAAACTCACAGGGCAAATCAGCCATTTCCCTCGACGTGTCATTTTTGTGGTCATTCCCCATACTTCCAACTGGGATTTTCCGCTGGGCATTCTCACACGCAGCATTCTGCAATTGAAGCTGAAATTCATTGCCAAAGACTCATTGTTCCGATGGCCCTATGGTTTTATTTTCCGCTGGCTGGGTGGAATTCCGGTGGATCGCAGCAAACACAACAATTTTGTCAAAGCCGTTGCTGCCACCCTCGAAAAGTACGACGATCTCAGCATCGCCATAGCTCCGGAGGGCACACGTAAAAGAAATGATGAATTAAAATCCGGCTTTTACTGGATTGCAGTAGAGGCCAAGATGCCCCTTGTTTTGGTAAAATTTGATTTTGGCAACAAGGAAGTTCATTTTTCAGAACCTATGATTCCCAGCGGCAACTTTGAAGAAGATTTACAAATCATCAATGCCCACTTTGAAGGTGTGAAAGGGTACCACCCTGAGCTGGGTTACCGCTATCATCAAGCATAAATTTCACTTATGAGCCTAATTTTTGAGATCAAAGAAAACATTGGAGTAATCACCCTTAACAGGCCCGAAAAATACAATAGCGTCATCCGCGAACTCGCATTGGCCTTACAGGACAAACTCGATTTCTGCAACGATAGCGAAGAAGTAAGGGCAGTATTCCTCACTGGTGCAGGCAAAGCCTTTTGTGCTGGTCAGGACCTGGCAGAGGTAGTGGATCCCGAGGGACCTGAACTGGGTGAAATCGTAAGCCAACACTTCAATCCCATCATAACCAAAATCAGGAGTCTGCGCAAACCCGTTGTAGCTGCAGTCAACGGAGTGGCTGCCGGTGCCGGTGCCAATATTGCACTTGCATGCGACATTGTTGTGGCTGCAGAATCCGCCAGTTTCATCCAGGCTTTTTCAAAAATTGGCCTCATCCCTGACAGTGCAGGTACTTACTTTTTACCCCGGCTTGTTGGCATGCAAAAGGCTGCAGCCCTGATTATGTTGGGTGACAAAGTTTCGGCATCAGAAGCAGAACGAATGAACATGATCTATAAAGTCTTCCCGGATGCTGTTTTTAGTGAAGAAGCCTGGAAGCTAACAAAACAACTGGCTACCCTGCCTACGCTGGCGCTGGCCCTTTCCAAGCAAGCCCTCAATGAATCTTACGCCAACAATCTTTACCAGCAACTGGAGGTAGAAGATGCGTTGCAACGAAAGGCGGGTTCATCAGAAGATTATGAAGAGGGCGTACAGGCCTTTCTGGAAAAGCGCAAACCCAATTTTAAAGGTCGTTAATATATAAACGATTATTATGACCTGAAAGCATGTAGGAGCAATAGCAGCCAACCTACCATTAGCATCAGTCCACCTAAGGGTGTAATTGGTCCCAGCCACGATAAGTCAAATCCAGCCGCCCTTGAAAAGGCAATGGCATACAGTGACCCTGAAAAACATACCATTCCCAAGGTAAAAAGGAGAGCGGATTTGCTAAAATAACGATCTACGTTTTCTTTTGTTGAAAAGGCCATGGCACCCAGCATTAGGGTATGAAAAAACTGGTACAACACCCCTGTTTCATAAGCGTGCAGGGTTTTTTCATCCAACAGGGGACGAAGGCCATGGGCGCCAAAAGCACCGAGCACTACAGCCAAAAAGCCGGAAAGTGCGGCAACTTTCATCATGGTTTTTTTATTCATTTTCGATCTATTTGCCAGTTGATTTTGCCTTCACCTTTGTTTTCAAGATAAACGTTGGCTTTACTGAAATGATGGTTGTTAAAGAATCCATTGCCAGCAAGCGGTGAAGGGTGTGGAGATGTCAATACCAAATGCCGGTCAGCCCGAATGAGTGCCGATTTGGCCTTGGCAAAATTGCCCCACAGCATGAAAACCTTGCCCTCCAGTTTTTCGCTGATGTGGGTGATTACTGCATCTGTAAAATATTGCCAGCCAATCTTACTATGCGACAAAGGTTTGTTTTTTTCTACGGTCAAAAAAGCGTTGAGCAGTAGTACTCCCTGTTTAGCCCATTGACTCAAATCTCCGTGTCCCGGCATTTCGAAGCCCACATCATTTTTCAATTCTTTGTAAATATTGACAAGCGATGGCGGTACCTTCACCCCCGCCGGGACGGAAAAACAAAGACCCATGGCCTCACCTGGATTGTGATAGGGATCCTGACCCAGGATGATTATTTTTAATTGATCAACCGGCGTAAGCGAGAATGCATTGAATATGAGATTGCCAGGGGGATAGATGGTCTTCCCTGCCTCCTTTTCAGCATATAAAAATTTACGGATATCTTCGAAATAAGGCTTTTCAAATTCCTCAGCCAACAATTGTTTCCAACTTTCTTCAATCTGAACCTGGTGACTCGCCATGCTGCAAAGATAGTTTATTCCTGTTAATTTTTTAACGACGAGCGTTTGGCGATGAGCGTTGAGCGACGAGCGTTTGGCGACGAGCGACATGCGACTAGCGACGTGCGTTTTGGCGACGTGCGACTAGCGACTTGCGTTTGGCGACAGGCGACTAGCGTATTGGCGACGAACGGGTAGCGACGAGCGTATTGCGACATGCGTCAGCTGTCGCAAAAGCAATGTCGCATCTCCCCCGTCGCGTGTCGCCCGCCGCATGTCGCGTGTCCCCCGTCGCGTGTCGCGTGTCGCCCGTCGCGTGTCGCCCGTCGCATGTCGCGTGTCGCCCGTCGCGTGTCACAATACAAAAAAGTTAGAAAATAATAAGAGGGCTTGACTTTTTCACAAAATTGAAACACATTGCACAAAAAACATTACGCTATGAATAACAGATATTCCTACAAAGATTTAGAGGTTTGGCATTTGTCTATTTCCCTGGCAGAACAAATATACAAGCTCACGAGAAACTTTCCTCGAGAAGAAAAGTTTGGAATGATTTCGCAGTTGCGAAGAAGTGCTGTTTCAGTTTCCAACAACATCAGTGAAGGGAAAGGAAGGTTAACAGCGGGCGAATTCAGAAACTTCTTAAGCATAGCTCGTGGGTCTTCCTATGAGGTAAATAACTTATTGGAACTTTCCTTAAGACTTGGTTATTGCAAAGCCGAAGAACAAATCAACCTAAGTGAACTGAATGATAAAATCTCTGCAATGCTTTTTAAGTTAATTCAAAATATTCAAATGCCTAAAAAAAATAGGCCTTAGGTATTAAGAGAAAATTCTTTCAATTCATGCAGCACGCTTGGCGACGAGCGTTTTGGCGACTTGCGACTTGCGACTAGCGTTTTGCGACTTGTGACGAGCGTTTGGCGACTAGCGTTTTGGCGACGGGCGTTTGGCGACTAGCGACTAGCGTTTTGCGACGGGCGACGAGCGTTTTGCGACTTGCAACTAGCGACGAGCGTTTTGCGACGAGCAGGTAGTGACGAGGGGGTAGCGACGAGCGTTTTGCGACATGCGTCAGCTGTCGCAAAAGCAATGTCGCATGTCGCGTGTCGCGTGTCGCAATGTCGCGTGTCGCCCGTCGCGTGTCCCCCGTCGCCCGTCGCGTGTCGCCCGTCGCCCGTCGCCCGTGCCATGTTATACACTCTCCCCCAATATTTGTACATTAGCAACAAAAAAACAGATGTCACAAAAACACAATACACAATTACTAAAATTGCTGGGCATTGGCTTTGGTATAGCAGCTACCATGGGAGGAACCATTGGTACCGGCATATTGCGTAAGCCAGGTACCATTGCCTTGCAGGTAGGCGACCCGATGTGGATTATGCTTTTGTGGCTGGTGGTTGGCATATATGCTTTTTTAGGGGTATTATGTGTCATCGAACTGGCCGTCTCTATGCCCCAGGCAGGAAGTTGGTATGTGTATGCGAGAAGGGCATTTGGCAACTACTTTGGCTTCCTTACCGGCTTTACCAGCTGGATGGGTACCGTTGCGGCACTCGGCTTTGGTGCTTATACCTTTAGTGAATTCATAGCCCTCCTTTCAGGGAGAGAAGATCTCAATCAATGGATCGCTATTGGCATCATCATTTTTTTTACTTCCTTGCACCTCATCGGAACCCATGTAGGAGGCAAGGCCCAACAAATGCTTACTTTTACCAATGCTGCGGGTCTTTTACTTTTTGTCATTCTATGTTTTTCTTTGGGCCACCGGGTTGATGCCACCGCATTGCAACATACGGTTGAAAAAACTGCAGCCCCAGGAGCGTTGGCAGGCATTATCGCCGCACTCCAGGCCATTTTTTATACTTACGATGGCTGGCACACCGCCAGCTATTTTACCGAAGAAAACAAAGACCCTGCCAAGACCATGCCCAAATCTATGATCATTGGTGTACTTTCTATCATTGCAATTTACCTGCTTGTCAATGGAGCCATCCTTTACGTTGTTCCTGTTTCCCAACTGGCAGGAACAAAACTCGCAGCAGCCACGGCCATGGGGCTCTTGTTTGGGCCTGAGATGACACAGTACGTTACCGTTTTTTTACTGATCTCTGTTTTGGGTATTCTCAACTCTCAGTCGATGTTTGCACCAAGGGTCATTTATTCTATGAGCAGGGACCAACTCTTTATACCAGCTGCGACGTGGGTCAATAAAACGGGCACGCCCTGGCTGGCACTGATTCTAACTACTTCCCTGTCTATGCTCCTGATTCTATCGGGTAAGGATACCTGTGGCAGACTTTCGGATATTGCCATCTTCTTTTTTGTCCTTTCCTACACTGCAGGATTTGTGTCTTTGATTAGATTGCGTAAGGTTGAACCGGATTTACCGCGCCCATATAAAGTGCCGTTATATCCCTTTTTACCCATTTTATTAACTATACTCTCGCTTTTGTTTCTAGCAGGCGCTGTATATAGTGACCTCAATAGCAGTAAATACGGACTGATCTTTTTGGTGGCATCGTACCCACTCTATTTGGGTGTAAAATACCTCAACCGATTAAAATAAACAAGATTACTTTAGGGTGTGTTGATGGAGCTCGCCGGCAATGACCGCAGGTACAAACTTGCTCACATCTCCCTTTCCTTTGATGATCTCCCTCACAATGGTAGATGAAATGTGGCTGTACTCTGGTTTTGAGATGAGAAATACAGTTTCTATGTCTTCACCGATGATGCTATTGAGCTGTGAAATGGTCTTTTCGTAATCAAAATCCGATGCCTGTCGTAGCCCTCTGATAAGGTAATGTGCATTGATCTGCTGACAGAATCTTACTGTAAGGCCTTCGAAACTTCCTACCTCCACCTTGGGGTGGTGCGCAAAGGTTTTTTTAAGCCAATCTATGCGTTGTTCCAATGAAAACAGGGTTTGTTT
>ERZ724519.1005-NODE-1005-length-11928-cov-4.656532_pt1 | contig 11928 bp, 9 predicted proteins | sample MGYA00376052_ERZ724519 | MGnify/ENA primary metagenome ERZ724519 (study PRJEB28724, sample SAMN07190883) | activated sludge metagenome | isolation source: activated sludge of sewage treatment plant in Hong Hong | place: Hong Kong | collected 2016-03-17 ... | reverse complement strand
TTAAAGCCCTGAAAACTTTGATGTAACAACGAGCGCTTCATTGCAATTTCGGGTTCACGCGAAAATGGCTCTCCAGCACTTTTAATCATTGTTGGCGGATGGCAATGATAAATAAGTGAATACATATTGCTGAAGCCGTGTGTAGAAAACAATTCTTCTGCATAAAGTCCACCATCAGGCTTACGGAACTGTGTGTGTCTTTTGTGAGGGATTTTTCCCTGTGAATAGTATTGGGGCATGATGTGAAAATAGTGTCATGCAAAGTTATAGTAAATCACAAATGAAACCCTGAATCATCCAACAATATGTTTTGTCCTGATTTTCAACAGTTGGATGTTAACACTAACCACTAACACTACGATTAAACAGCCCTTTTTTAGTTTAACCTTGTAAAATAAAATACAATTTACCCGGTTATTGAATATGAACATGTTAGGCAAAAGCATTGCAGTTGTATTAATCAGCACTCTTGCATTTTCGCAAGACGTGATGGCACAACGCATGAAGACTGAGGATTATATCAGTCGCTACAAAGAAGATGCTATAAAGGATATGATTAAAACAGGTGTTCCTGCCTGCATAACATTGGCACAAGGTATCCTGGAAAGCGAAAGTGGCAACAGCAAACTTGCCATTGAAGCAAACAATCATTTTGGAATAAAATGCCATAAAGAATGGCAAGGCAAACAATTCCACCAGGATGACGATGCAAAAAATGAATGTTTCAGAAAATACAACAATGCCTTAGAGTCGTTTGATGACCATTCGGACTTTCTTCGTTCAAGACCACGTTATGCATCATTGTTTGAACTTAAACCTACTGATTACAAAGGATGGGCACATGGATTGAAAAAAGCAGGATATGCCACCAATCCGAATTATGCACATAAACTCATTGATCTGATAGAACGATTCAACCTTGAAGACATCAACAATGAAGCCATTGCACGAATGAATGGCAAACCAATTCCGGAACAGCCTACATTGGCACGCAACGTAAATCTACCTAAAGGATCGCCATCTGCAAAAGAGGTTGAGAAAACTACCGTTATTAATATTACACCACCTTCGTATTACTCAGAAATTAATAATGTAAAATATATTGTTTCAAAAAAAGGTGATACCTGGCTGAGTTTAGCCAAACAAAATGAAATGATGTTGTGGCAGATGCTTAAATACAATGATGCATCAAAAGATGATGTGCTGAAAGAAGGAACTATTGTTTATATAAAACCGAAAAGAAATTCAGCGAAGCAAGATTATCATATAGTGAAACAAGGTGAGACCATGCGTGATATATCACAATTGTATGCTATTAAATTAAATAAACTTTATAAGAAAAATCAATTGGAACCGGGAGCAGCACTTGAACCCGGCATGAGGATAAAACTCAATAACTAAAAACAACAACCACCAGACTGCCGGGCTAAACGAATGTTTGGTCCGGCATGTTTTTTAAATATGAAAGTTGTAATTTTTTTAAACTGCATTTTTACTTTAATCATAAGCAATGCTTATTCACAGCAGACTGTAATACCTTTAAGCCCACTTACAATTCCTTTAGTTCAGAAAGGAAACTATGGTGAAGTAAGAAGTAATCATTTTCATTCCGGCTTAGATTTTTCTACTCAGACAAAAATCGGCTTTCCGGTTATAGCCAGCTTTGATGGTTATGTATCACGGATAAAAACTTCTGAGAATGGGTATGGAAAAGCAGTATATATAGATCATTCCAATGGGCTTTCTACAGTATATGCGCATCTGCATCGTTACGGAAAAACTATTGAACCATTTGTTTTTACTGAACAGGAGAAACAAAAAAATTACAGTGTTGAGTTATTTCCTGAAAGGAATAAAATTATGATCAGACAAGGTGATACAATCGGTTGGTCAGGAAACTCAGGTGGCTCTTCCGGTCCACATCTTCACTATGAAATACGTAATACAAAAAGTGAAAAACCTTTAAACCCCATCAGCTACTTTCCACAGATTAAAGACACCATTCCTCCGCTGATTAAATCAATTACCATCTATTCTATTAAAGAAAACTTTTTAAGCATTTTTCCCTGGCATGAAATCAAACCAATGGAAACATCTCGAGGGTATTACAGCTATACTGAATTAGTAAACATATCCGGTGAAATAGGAATAGGTTTTACTGGCTATGATCAGGCTAACAATGACAATGCAATTTTAGGCATTGACGAAGTAGAACTTTATGCTAATGAGAAATTGGTTTTTGCACGAAAAATGAGTGACTTTTCTTTTGAGGAAACACGAAATGCAAACGGACTAATTGACTATTCAAAAGGTCAGCGAACCGGGAACATTACCGAAAGATGCTATAAACTTCCGGGAGTAAAATTCAGTCAGTATGTTTTTCTTAAGAATAGCGGAGTGGTTGATGTAGAAAATGACAGCACCATAAATTTCAGACTTATGTTGCGTGACGGTTCAGGAAATATTTCGCGTTGTGTTTTTACAGTAGTGAATAACAGTAATGCAAAACCTAAAAACACAGTTGTAAAAAAAGGAGAATTGCTGGAATATAATAAGGCAAACAAAATTCAATCAGACCGATACAAACTATTATTACCGGAGGGCGCACTATTTCGTGATTTTTATTGTGATGCCATAATCCGAAGAGGAATCAAATCTTTTATTGCTCCACAAATAACTATTGGCAGTACGTCAGAAGGTCTGAAAAGGAATGTAACACTTAAAATTAAATCTGATTTAGAAGGTGATGAACTCAATAATAAAACCATAATGGTAAAGATTGCTTCTAACGGAACAACATCACCGGTATCAGGAATTTATAAAGATGGTTGGTATTCATCAAGCATCAGTAGTTTTGGCACTTACTCACTCATGATTGACAGCATTGCTCCTGTAATTGAAAATATTACTACTTCATACGACTCAGTTTATAATTGTCCGGTACTTGAAGTTAAAGTATCGGACAATTTTTCGGGAATCAAGAATTATTCCTGCACAATTAACAATAAATGGTACTTAGCGGAATATGACAAAAAGAACAGTACAATCTATGTATTATTAAACCGATTCACAGAGAATGAATTCAATTTTAAGATTGATTTAACTGATGTATGCGGTAATACAACAATCTTTTGTAAGGAAATTATTTTAATCCCGAAATAAGATCTTAAATTTCGCTTAGTTTATAGGTGGAGCTTACAGCCACACCTTTTTCTGTTTCCATAAGATTACAACATTCGCTAACCGGGTCGTGTTCTAAAAATAAATTCAAATTGTTATTCACTGCATATTTCAAAAATGCTTTCTTCTCTTCTAACGTAACGAGTGGTCTTGTATCATATGCCATAACATAAGGTAATGGAACATGTGCAGCAGAAGGCAGCAAATCAGCCATAAATATCAATTTTCCGTTCTTATATGGAATCAAAGGCAAGGTCATACCATCAGTATGGCCTCTGGCAACAACGAGGTCAATTTTGGAATGAAAATTGTTCTTACTCATTATTTCAAATCCGTTCGACATATCTGATGTTCCTTCAAAAAACTTTAATTGTCCACTCTCTTTTATAGGTAAAATATTTTCTTTTAAAAAGCTGGCTTTCTCTCTTGCATTAGGCTCAGTAGCCCACTTCCAATGATCAGCATGACACCAATATGTTGCATTTTTAAATGCAGGTAAATATCCATCTCTTGCAGAATTCCATTTAATACTTCCTCCGCAATGGTCGAAGTGGAGATGTGTCAGAAAAATATCAGTGATGTCATCGGAATGATAACCTGCCTTTGACAAGGACTTCTCCAATGTGTCGTCACCGTGAAGGTAATAGTGTGAAAAAAACTTTTGACTCTGTTTATCTCCCATACTGTTATCAATCAAAATCAACCTGTTTCCATCTTCAACCAACAGGCAACGCAAAGCCCATGTACACATATTATTATCATCTGCCGGATTTAATTTCTGCCAGATAGATTTAGGTACCACGCCAAACATAGCACCACCATCTAATTTAAAAAAACCTGTATCAATTGTCTGAAGTTGCATTTTTTAAAATTTTATCTTTATACTGAAGTAAAAACATATATGAACCTGCAATAAGAAATGGTAGAATTGGTGCTTTAAACCGCAAAATGGATGCTTCAAGCGCGCAAGTAAAACCAACAAGACTATAAAAAGAAATAAGAAACAACAGAAAAGCAAAGTGATAAAGTGTGTACTTATTCTTTCTATCAAATGCTGCATATATATTCATAAGTACCATAATAAGCACCAGGATATTTTCAATTGCAGCAGTTTTCCATCGTAAACCGGCATTAGTATAAAACCAGGGCACTGTGATAACCTGATAAAAGGCTTTGGGCGTATTTCTAAGAATACTACCATAATCAGCAGCAATAACCGGAGGTTGAATATAGCTTTCTGCTTTCTCGTAAATAGAATTCTTCATTGAACTTTGTTGCACTAAGGCTATCGTACTGGCAGCATTTCGTCCTAAAATTTTATCATGAACAACCACACTAAGAACAATGTATAAAGCAAAAACACCAAGTATCACAAGTCGTGAAACCCAATTAGATTTCAATTTGAACTTAGTCATACTTATATATGCAATTATTGCAGGAGTAAAGAAGAAAATAAAATGCGGCTTTATCAGCCAAAGCAAAAAGAATAGCATAAAACAATAAATTTTCATCCTCAAGGATACTCCAAACTGTGTAAGACTGAAAAAGAACAAACCTGATAATGCAATCAAAAGTGTTTCTTTTAAAATTCCTGAACTAAAAAATACTACAGATGGCCAAAGCATAAGCAACAGAAATAAACTAAAACCATTTGAACGAGTAATATGAATGGTTGCTTTATAAATTGCTGTCAGCCCACAAAAAGATAAAAAACTAAAAACAATAGAATGAACCAGAATATTTGAAAAAGCAAAAATGTGTATGAGTGAACATAACTTAATCATAGTTTCTCCATCGTTCCACATGGGCAGGTTTTTCCAATTCAGAAAATGGTGATAGGCCTCGCTATTAGAACTATCATAGATTCCAAACATCAGCTTCAGATACTCAAAAGGGTTTTCTACCCCATAGTCAAGAAATGTTTTGCCTGCTTCATAAAAAAAATATCCATCATCTCCACTGTAAATTTTTTCTGCATTAAAAGTGATGATAATTCCTGCAAATGCTTTAATAATAAAAAGGATACAAACAAAAGCACGTGACACTCCTTTAAGCTCAAAGAATCTATGATTACCAATTAAAAGACAAATTAGTAAGATGTAAACTAAAGGGATAAAGAACATTTCCATCTTATGTAATCTTTGATTTAGTTATGAATACACTTCGCAATTTTTCTATATCTGTCAAATATATTAATAGAAAGAATAGAAAAGGTAAGGCTTGAATTTTATATCTGACAATTGCCCCCATAACAGGTGTTACTAAGCCAATCAGTTCAAACAAAGAAAATGTATAAAACACTGCAACCCAAAACAATGGAGATGCAGATTTTGGTTTTTTAAAGTTTATCAGAACCAAAATAATTAATAATCCAAAAAATAAATTTTCGAATCCGGAAATCTGATAAAACAAATTTTTACTCTCAAATGGATAGGGTCTGAAAAAAGAATGCCACAATGCCTGAGGTGTATTTGCTATAGCATTCCACTCAGAAGGAGTAAGATGGTTTATGGCAATGGCACTATTTGCATGATAATCATTTGCAAGATCAACAAACTCTGCCTGCTTGTTTGACAACAATTCCATCAACCCAAAACCCGGTAAAACCAAATTAAGATTAATCAATATCAGATAATAAACTGAAACAATCAAAACAAAAATCAATAAAGTCTTTTTTCTGTAAACAGAAGTAATAAGATAAGCTGCAAAGAGTGGCAACAGCAAAATAAAATTATGAAATTTAATCATCATCAGAAAAAGTAAAAAAAATAAAGCACCAAAAAATGTTACCGGTTTTTTCTCCTGAATCAAGCGATTCAAAAAGTAAAGTGCCATGCCTGTTGCAAAAAGAATCAGTGAATCTTTCAACAATCCTGATCCCCAAAACAAAACTGAAGGAATAAAAAACACTCCGGCAAACAGAACTTTCCTGAGCTCTGGAAGTGCTTTAACAAAAAGTTTGAGCAGTGCAGTGAGTCCAACAAATGACAAGAAACAATAAAATACAGCATGCACATGATAGTAGCCTAAACTTATAAAACGCAACAATGTATTAATCCTAATCTGAAAACGATAGTCGTTAAACAAGACTACCTTATTGTACCAGTTATGCATTATATCATAGTAAGGGAGTAAATAGCTTGCCTCACTATTTATTCCTGAAATTGCCTGCAAAAACCAAAGCGGATGTTCAAAAGCCAGATTGTACAACACCTTACTATCATCAAAAAACTTAAAAGTATCGGCAGTTAACCTGTCGGTATAGTATTTAGAATAAATTATTCCAAGTAAAACGGCAAAAAATATTTTAACAATAAAAGCTGCTTTAAACCACCATACAGGAATTCTTTCAATCCTGAAAAATGCAGATTTATGAATGACAAAAACAAATAAAGCTATATACCCAATGCTAAGAACTGCTTCCAAAGTAAGGCTGTTTGAAAATTTTCATATAATACAATAACCTGTTTATTACATCAATAGGTTACCTTTGCGCAAAGTAACATAAAAGTATTCTGAAACGAATTTATACTTTAAAAATAAAGAATGGAAAGTTTGAAAGAAACATCTGTTGAAACAGCAAAAAAATTAGGTCTTTTACCTGAAGAGTTTGATAAAATCTGTACGTTATTAGGTCGCAAACCTAATTTTAATGAATTGAGTATCTACTCTGTGATGTGGAGTGAACATTGCTCCTATAAAAACTCCATTACATGGCTGAAAACATTGCCTCGTGAAGGGCCACATATGCTTGCCAAAGCAGGAGAAGAAAATGCAGGTCTTGTTGATATTGGCGACAATCTTGCCTGTGCTTTTAAAATTGAATCGCACAATCACCCATCTGCCATAGAACCCTATCAGGGAGCAGCAACAGGCGTTGGCGGAATTAACCGCGATATTTTTACTATGGGGGCAAGACCTATTGCACAACTTAACTCTTTGCGCTTTGGCAACCTGAATAATGAACGCACAAAAATGCTCATGCGTGGTGTTGTTAAAGGAATTGGCGACTATGGAAATGCCTTTGGTGTTCCAACTGTTGGTGGCGAAGTTTATTTTGAAGATTGCTACAATACAAACATTTTAGTTAATGCCATGAGCGTGGGAATTGTTGAACATGGCAAAACTGTAAAAGCAATATCAGCAGGTGAAGGTAACAGTGTTTATATTGTAGGCTCAGCAACAGGGAAAGACGGTATTCACGGTGCCACTTTTGCATCGGGCGACTTGCATGAAGATTCGCATGAGGATTTACCCTCTGTGCAGGTTGGAGATCCATTTCAGGAAAAACTTTTATTAGAGGCAACACTTGAAGTCATTGCAACAGGTGCTGTTGTAGGAATGCAGGATATGGGTGCTGCAGGAATTATATGTTCTACCTCTGAAATGTCGGCCAAAGGATACCATGGCATGATTATACATCTTGATAAAGTTCCTACAAGACAAAAAAACATGGAGCCCTGGGAAATTTTACTTTCTGAGTCGCAGGAGAGAATGCTTATTGTTGCTGAAAAAGGTAAAGAGCATTTAATTAATGCTGTTTTTGAAAAATGGGACTTAAACTGTACATGCATTGGCGAAGTAGTTAAAGGTGAACAATTGAAATTCTATATGAATGAAACATTGGTTGCTGAGGTTAATGCTGAATCATTAGTATTGGGTGGTGGTGCACCGGTTTATAAAAGAGATTATAAAGAACCTGCTTACTTCAAACAAAACAAATTGTTTAACATAGATGAAATAAAAGTTCCATCTGATCTTACTGTTATTGCTAAACAATTAGCATCGCATCCGAATATTTGCAGCAGACGCTGGGTTTACACACAATATGATAGTATGGTGGGTACAATTAATATGAGTACCAACAAACCATCTGATGCTGCTATCGTAAATATTAAAAATTCAAAAAAGGCCCTTGCTGTGTCTGTTGACTGCAATGCAAGATATGTGTTTGCCGACCCTGAACAAGGCTGTGCAATTGCAGTAGCAGAAGCTGCACGAAATATTGTTTGTACTGGAGGCGAACCTTCTGCTGTTACAAATTGTCTGAACTTCGGCAATCCTTATAACCCTGAAGTTTACTGGCAGTTTGTACATAGTATTAAAGGTATGTCAAAAGCGTGTGAAAAGTTTCAAACTCCGGTGACAGGTGGTAATGTAAGTTTTTACAATCAGTCTAAAATAGGAGATAACGATGTGCCGGTTTACCCTACTCCAACAATTGGTATGATTGGTATTATAAGTGATAAAAACAAAGCCGCAACATTGGCATTTTCAAATGCAGGTGATCAGATATTTCTGATTGGCTCTTCAAAAAACTGCATTGCTTCATCGCAATATCTTGTTAGCACATATAATGTCAACAACAGTCCTGCGCCTGAATTTAATCTTGATGAAGAGTATGATGTTCAGCAACTCATCATACAGTTAATCAAAACCGGATGTGTTCAGTCCGTACATGATGTTTCTGATGGTGGTCTTTTTATTTCACTACTTGAGTCTGCAATGATAAAAGGCCTAGGTTTTGAAATCAATTCTGATGAGGATATTAGAAAAGATGCATTTCTGTTTGGAGAATCTCAGAGTCGTGTTGTAGTAAGTGTTTCTGAAGAGCAAATGGATGAATTTATCAGCATAGTAGCTGACTCCGGTGTTGATTTTACCAATCTGGGCGTTGTGACACAGGGCGAAATAATTGTTGATGAAGATAAATTTGGTAACATCAGCGAATATTCAAAACTCTATCAGGAAAAACTTGAAAGTGAAATGGCTCACTAAAAGCATTTGTTCTACTTATGTACATCCCTGAATATTTTCGAAATAAGAATTTTAACCAACAGGTTGACTTTATTAAAGAAAACAGTTTCGGAATTCTGATTACACATTCAGAAAAAGAAATGTTTGCTACGCACATTCCGCTGACGTCTTTAGTAATTGAGAACCATCTGGTATTATATGGACATATTTCAAAAGAAAATCAACAATGCAGCACATTAATAAATGACAGTGATGCGTTGATAATTTTTAGTGGTCCGCATTGCTATATTTCTTCCTCTTGGTATAGTCATGAAAATGTTTCAACCTGGAATTATCAGGCTGTACATTGTCAAGGTAAAATTAAAATACAATCAGAGATTGAGCTGTTACAAAGTTTGATGCAGCTAACCGATCATTACGAATCGAAAGAAGAACAACCTAAATTTTTTGAAAAGATAGACCCTAAAGTTATTCGTGACAATTTAACCGGAATACTTGGATTTGAAATTATTGTTTCAAACATTGATGCAAAAGACAAACTTTCTCAAAACCGAAACAAAAAAGATTACGAAAATATTGTTACCCATCTCAAAAAGCGTGATGATGCCATGTCTGATGCCATAGCAACGGCTATGCTTAAAAACAAGGATAAAACGGTCGGGTAACATCTAATTTCATCAAAGTAAATTTTGTCCCCTTTTCTTGACTACCTTCGCAGGAAAATTTGAAAGTGCATAAAGCAGGATTCATAGCAATAGTAGGCAAACCCAATGCAGGAAAATCTACCCTGTTAAACACGCTTTTGGGGCAGGACTTGAGTATTGTGACCCATAAGGCCCAAACTACACGTCACAGAATAAGAGGTGTAGTAACACAGTCTGATTATCAATTGGTGTTTTCAGACACTCCGGGCATTATCACCCCCGGATATCAGCTTCATCAACGAATGATGACGTTTGTTCAAGGTGCATTCGCAGATGCTGATGTCGTTCTGCTGGTATATGACGCTACCGGAAATGATATGGATGCAGAAAAATTCAAAACACTGCTTCCTACCGGAAAAAAGTTAGTTGTAGCATTGAATAAAATTGATTTAAGTAATCAGGAAGAACTTGAAAAAATCGTTCAGAAAATTGAGCAACAGCTTAGTCCTGCTGCCATAGTACCTATTTCGGCTAAAGAAAAATTTGGTGGCGAGGTTCTCATTAAAACCTTGCTACAATTTATCCCCGAAGCACCTCCTTATTTTGACAAGGACACACTGACTGACAGGAATGAAAGGTTTTTTGCTGCCGAAATTATCCGCGAGAAAATTTTTCTGCAATATGATAAAGAAATACCTTATAGTGTTGAAGTAAGTATAGAAGAATTTAAAGACACGCCTAAACTGGCAAAAATAAAGAGTTATATTTTTGTTGAAAGAGAATCACAGAAAGCCATTTTATTGGGAAAAAATGGTTTGGCAATAAAAAAATTAGGAACTGACAGCAGAAAGAAAATTGAAGAAATGACGGGCAAAAAAGTATTTCTTGAACTTACAGTTAAGATAAGAGAAGACTGGCGTAATAACGAGCAACAGCTGAACAAATTCGGCTACAACGAATAACAAAGAAAAATGAGCAACATTATTGCTATTGTAGGCAGACCCAATGTAGGAAAATCAACACTGTTCAACAGGTTGACAGAGAGTATGGATGCCATCGTACATGACGAATCAGGTGTAACACGAGACAGGCACTACGGAACAGGAGAATGGACCGGGAAGAAATTTTCTGTCATTGATACAGGAGGTTACGTATCCGGATCAGAAGATATTTTTGAATCTGAAATTCGAAAGCAAGTTAAACTGGCAATCGAAGAGGCAGACATTATCCTTTTTGTTACGGATGCCCGCGAAGGACTGAATGATTTTGATGAGGATATTGCACAACTGCTTCGTAACAGCAATAAGAAAACATTTTTAGTTGTGAACAAAGTTGATTCTCCAAAACAACTGAATGATGCTGTTGAATTTTATGCATTAGGCCTTGGTGATTATTATTGTATATCGTCTTCTAACGGTAGCGGTACTGGCGAACTGCTTGATGCAGTTGTAAAAGTTTTTAAGCCTGACGATGAATCTGAAGAAGAACTTCCACGCATTACTATTATCGGACAACCTAATGTCGGTAAATCATCATTGATGAATATGCTTACCGGTGTGGAACGAAGTATTGTTACCCCTATTGCAGGAACTACCAGAAACAGCATTAATATCCGTTACTCAAATTTTGGTTTCGATTTTATTTTAGTTGATACAGCCGGATTGAGAAAGAAAGCCAAAGTGAAAGAAGATCTGGAGTTCTACTCTGTCATGCGCAGCATAAGAGCCATTGAACAAAGCGATGTGTGTCTGTTTATGATTGATGCAGAAAAAGGATTTACAGCTCAGGATGCAAATATTTTTCACCTCATTCAAACCAATCACAAGGGTGTTGTCTTCTTGGTGAATAAATGGGATTTAATTGATAAAGAAAACAATTCAACAAAGAAAGTTACAGAAGAGATTAAAGCAGCCATTGCGCCTTTTACCGATGTGCCCATAATCTTTACTTCTGTGCTAAACAAGCAACGTATTTTTAAAGCACTTGAAACTGCCATTGATGTTTTTAAAAACAGAACACAACACATTCCGACATCACAACTTAACAAAAAAATTCTACCTTTCATAGAAAACTATCCTCCGCCATCTGTAAAAGGCAAACTCATCAACATCAAATATATTACTCAGGTGCCCGGACCCTATCCACGTTTTGTTTTTTTTAGTAGTAATCCACAGTACATTCAGACAACATACAGAAGATTTCTTGAAAATAAACTGCGTGAAAATTTTAATCTGACTGGCGTTCCTGTTGCAATTTCTTTTAGAAGCAAAGACAGTGGAAAAGAAGTCTGATAACAGCAAGTCATGAATCATCATGAGCTAAAACTGTATTTAGACGATTTATTTCT
>ERZ724519.1002-NODE-1002-length-11943-cov-6.691369_pt1 | contig 11943 bp, 10 predicted proteins | sample MGYA00376052_ERZ724519 | MGnify/ENA primary metagenome ERZ724519 (study PRJEB28724, sample SAMN07190883) | activated sludge metagenome | isolation source: activated sludge of sewage treatment plant in Hong Hong | place: Hong Kong | collected 2016-03-17 ... | reverse complement strand
AAAGAGCGGCAAGTGCCAGACGGGCTGTACTTGCGGCAGGCATAGCCCTGAGACTCGTCAGCGCATCTCTGAGGCCCGTTCTGGCACCACGATGAGTCAAGAGCAGCGAGACAAGATCGGAGAGGGTTCGCGCAAGATGTGGGCGCAGAAAACCCCCGAGGAGCGTAGGCAGATAGCTCTGAACCGCATGGAGAGGTGCAAGCCCAGCAAGGTGTCCCAGCATGAATATGCGCTGGCCCCCTACCTGGCGGCTCTAGGATTCGCTCACAACGTGGAGGGAAAGAAACTCTGGGTTGGGCGACGGGTTCCCGATTTCTACGACGAGAGTACGCACCGAGTACTGGAATACTTCGGCACCTACTGGCACCCTCGCCCCGAGGAAGAACAAGAGGTTATCGACCACTATGCTGAGCATGGCTGGGTGTGCCGGGTGCTATGGGAAAATGATCTTTTTGAGTGGCTCCACAAGCACCAACACTTGGTAGGCCAAGAGGAACACCTTCGGGCATGGAAGATTGCGTGCCGGGGCAAGAGAAGGCCAGTGGATATTCCCCCTCCGGTCTGACCTGCAAATTCGGTGGGCCAAGAGAGAACTTGATTTTCTCTACAGGGGTGTAAATAGCCCCGCTTGGCGCATCAATAAGTGGAGGTGGAACATGCCGCAAGAAATCGTTTCCCAGTCCGACTACTACGGGCTGCCCCAGCCTGAGCGTGCCCCGGCTCCTGCGCCGGAAAAGGTCGCTGACCTGCTCAAAGCTCCGACGCCGTGGAGCGGGCCGACGAAGGTGGACGAGCAGTGAGCGGACGCCGTCGCGCCCCTGAGCCCGCGATCCCGGTAGGCGTGGCCGACCCGAATCTGGCCGCTCCGATGGATGCCCCCGAGCCCCCCGAGGAGTTTGTACCCCCGGCGGGGGCATTCGCCGCCGTTGAGGATGAGTACGCGGGCGGCGTTCTCGTCGGTGAGCCCGTCGCCGTGGCCGAGGAGGAAGTCACCGAGCTTTCCCCCGAGGAAGAAGTCATGTTCGCCTCGCTGATGACCTGCGGGCGTCGGACCAAGGTGGCGCACATCCTCGACCACACCGTGGTGGTGCAGACCCTGTGCGGTGATGACGACCTGCGCATCGGCCTGTACGTCAAGGACTACGTCGGCTCCATGGGTGAGCAGCGGGCCTACCAGATCGCGGTGGCCGCAGCAGGCATCCGCACCATCGACGGCCAGCCCCTGGTGCAGAGCCTCTTTGCCGAGGCCGACAACGACGCCCTGTTCGACCAGAAGGTTGCCAAGGTGGCCCAGATGTACCCCACGGTCATCAACCGCATCTACCGGGCCGTGATGGACGCCGAGAAGGAGTTCGTAGAGTTGGCGACCAAGCTGGGAAAATTGGACGGCTAGGGGATCGCGGGGAACTGCAGATTCGCCTAGCCCAAGCGCAAGGATTCCTGAACCGGCGCAGCCTGAACCCGATTCAGCGGTGGGCGCTGCAGTACTGGATTTACATGGACCGGCGCACCCAGCTGGACGACAAGAAGGCCGAGTTGGAGCATCAGTGCTTCAACCTGTTTCCCGAGCGGTGGGGCACGCTCTACCGCGAGCAGATGTTGCCGGGAGTGCCTAACGCGATCACCTCCTCGCCCGCCGATGAAATCCCGGTGACCGACCCCAACGACCTCGACGCCTGGTACGAGAACCTGGAACGCCAGCGCCGGATCAGCGGAGCCGATGCTGCAGCGGCAGGCGGCATGGCCCACATCCTGGGGCTCGCTGATGGCGAAGGGGTGCTGGTATGACCACGGCAGGGGGCGGCGGTGGCTTCATCGAAGGCGACGACTATGTCGCCCTGCGACTCAATCTCGACATCCCCACGGAGTCGGTGAGCGGCGTCCAGTCGATCACCAAGGCGGTGGAGAACTACAGCGTCGCCATGGAAGCAGCCATCCGCGCCGAGGCTGACATGGCGAGCTACGCCGAGAAGATGACCGAGTCCACCAAGAAGGCTGCCGAAGCCCAGGAAAACATGACCGAGCAGCTGAAAACCTACCTTCAGTTGACCGGCAAGATCACCGCACCGGGCCAGGGCATGAGTTCCGGCGTTCCGCTGGGGCCGCACCAGCAGCCGTGGGAGCCGGGAGCCGCCGGAACCGGAGCCAGCCCCGTCCCGCCGGGGGCGCGGATGCCCAGTCCCTCCGACGTGGTCTACCAGCTGGGCGACCGGGCAGGGGGAACCCACAAAGACGCGGCGTCCTACCTCAACATGCAGCATCAGCGTGGTGGAGTGCCGGACACCATCGCCATCAGCCCCGAGTCCATCCAGTCGCTGGCGACCCAGATTGCCGACCGGGAGCGGGCGCTGGGCAAGCAGGATCAGCACACCAAGGCCAGCAACGCCCCCCAGCGCCACCCGCACCCGTCGAACCGCGACCCCAGTCCGACCGATCCTTTCGACCAGTTTCAGGAGCGCGTGCAGACCGCCAGCAACCTGGCCGGTCAGGTGATGAACGAAGTTGGGGGCGGCGGCAAGGGCGGGATGGGCCAGCTGGCTCTACAGGGATTGAACTGGGCACGCAAGAAGCTGGAAGAACGTGCCGCTCGCACCGAGGCCAAGTCGGGCGGTCCCGATGGGGGAGATGGCGGTGATCTGCTCTCCGAGGGGGCGCAGAGCGCTGGCGGGATAGCGTCGATGGCGAAGATGCTTGGTGTCGGCGGTGCGGCAGCCGCAGCAGCCCTGGCAGCCTTCGGGCTGTACGAAAAGGGCGGCCAGATGATTCAGGGCTGGCGCAACATCGCCTCACCGCGAGGTGGCGGTGCGGGCGAGGGCTTTGAGTTGGCAATGAAGCAGCGGATGCTGTCGATGGACCCCAACATCAGCACCGCGCAGTCCCGCGAGATGTATCAGGCCATGTTGTCGGAGGGCTATGCCGACGCCAGCGGCAGTGGCCCGCAGTCCGAGCGGATTCTGGAATACCTCAAGACCAACATCAAGCAGTACAACATGGATGTTGGTGAGTCCATGCAGCTGCTGCGGCTGTCGGCGCACACCACCAAGGTGTCCGTGGGTGACCTCAACGAAGCCCTCGCCACGCTGCAGCAGATGTCCAAGCGCGGCACCCAGAGCCAGCAGGAGTTGCAGCGCCAGTTCTCGCAACGGTGGGCACAGCTGGAAGCCCAAGGCGTGCCCGAGGCCGCAGCCATGCGTTCAGCCATGCAGGCCACCGGCATGTTCTTCAACGACCCGCTGCTGGCCGGGACGTTCGCCAAGACCAACTTCACCCCCGAGATGGGGGCCATGCAGGGCATCATGGGTGGCCCTGGCGGTACCCCGATGAACATTCCTGGGGTCATCACGCCGGACCTCTATGGCGAGTGGAACCAGAACATGGGTACCGGCAACGAAGCCTCAATGCAGGTACTCAAGGCACTAGCCATCCAGATGCGCGACCTGTTTGGCGACACCAGCGGCGGCAAGAACACCAAAGACCCCAACTGGTTTGAGGCGTCGCATCAGTTCGCTAAGCGGATTCAGCCACTCATCGGACCCGATAGCCCGTATCAGGACGTGGACACTGCCGTCGCGCTCTACAACCAGCTGGCGTGGAGCATCGACTCCAGTGGCAATCCTGTCTCCAATGATCCGAAAGAGATTGTCCGGCAAGCCAACAAGGAAACGGCAGACGCCCTGCGGCCCCAGCAAAAGACCACCATGGGTAGTTCTGTCCACGTACCAGTGCTGGGCGATTTCCCCATCAGCGGACCCAAGACCGAACTCATCAGCCCCCGCGAGCAGAAGATCATCGACGCCTTCGGTGAGGACAACATCGTCGTGGTCAACCCCGATGGCTCCGAGTGGGACTTGGACACCCAGAATGCCGATCAGGCTGCCGGGATCGCGGCGGGCAAGTACAAGATCAAGCACCGGGGCGACAAGGGCAAGGGAATGCCCATCTCCGAAATCCCCGAGAACATCAACTCCGACTTCTCCACCGACCGGCCCAACGACCCATCGGGGCGGGGCAGTAACAAGAAGGGCGAAGGCGGCAATGTCAGCGGCACCTTGACCATCAAGGTGGATCGCCAGGGCAACATTAGCGTCCCTGGCAGCGTGCCGCTGACGGCCAACGAGGATGCGTCCAACAGGGGCTCAGGCGACGCACAGCGCAACAATCCCCCGATTGGCGACCAGATCAAAGACCTGGGCCGCATAATCGGCAACCTGTTCCCGATTTCGGGGGGCTGACGTGACGACCGCGCAGCACATCAATCCCGAGGCCGCTGTCAGCCTGATTCAGGGCAACCCCTTCCAGCCGACCGGCGGCGGGGAGCGGATGACTCCTCCCGGCAGTACCGAGCGAGGTATCTGCACGCTGTCCTACGGCGACAAGGTCTATCAGTTCCGCACCAACCCCAACTCCGTGTGGTGGAGCTACGAACTCATCACCCACGTTGAGCAGACCTACGGGGGCCGGGTGATTCAGGTGCTGGGCACCCGGCTGGGCGACCTGAACGTCAGAGTGGAGTGCGGCAACGGCGGCTGGGACTACCTGATGAACACCGTGCTGTTCCTGCGCGACCTGATGGTGGATCAGCGCAACGGCAACACCGCCACCTTTGAGTACACCACCCGCAACTGGAAGCTCAACGTCTATGCCATGAGCATCCCGTTTCAGGATCAGGTCACCGCGACCACCCGCGAAATCGAAATCCAGTTCAAGATTCAGGAGGACGTGACCGGAGTCATCAGCCAGACCAGCCTCAACGTCGAACTGGCGCGTCTGCAGGACGGCATCTTCCGGCCAGGGCAGGCGATCCACAACCAGTACAACGACTACCACGCCGCCGGAACGCCGCTCAATCCCGTTGGCCGGATCGGGGCAATGATCGGCGGTCTGGCAGGGGGCAATGGCACCGGCATCCCGTATGTGCCCAGCAACAACACCAACACCGTGGACACCACGCCGGGTGGTAACAACCCCGGCGGGCTGAACCCCCTCGACTTCCTGCTCGCCCTGATACCGGGACTCTAAGGAGAAGCCATGCCAGCCGACTGGATTAGCAACGGCCCGATTTCGACTCCCATCCACATCCCCGACATGGAGCCGGACATCGACCTCAACGGGATGAAGTTCAACTACGACATCGGTGTGTTCTTCACTCCCAGTGACGAAATGCCGATCACGCTCAAGCTGCCGCCTCTGTTCGGGGAGCCTGCATGAGCTTCCTGCATCTGGCAATGGGCACACGCGGCTACCAGCTAGCCGTCACCTCGTTCAGTTCTCCGATCTTCGGGACGATGAGTTCGGCGCAGACCCGCGAGATGGAGGTGCACTTCCCGATCAAGGCGGTCCAGCCCGAGTTGGAGCTTGAGGTGCAGTTCCGCAGCGAGGAGGACTACGAGGACTTTCAGCGCTTCGTCCGTGGGCATCACCAGCGCGCCCTGTTCAACCCCAGCCCGACCAACGTGGTCTGGCTGAACTGGCCGGAACGCAACATCGACAACTGGACCGGAGTCATCAAGGCGTTCAAGGCCGGTGGGGAGCGGCGGGTGTTCGCCCCCCGCGCCAGCTTCGTCGTGGAGTTGATCGACTCCATGGTCAGTTCCCGCACCGACATCGCTTCCATGGCGACCGGCTGGCGCACTATCTTCGGGGAGGGCATGGGGCCGGGAGCGGTGCTGGCTCCCCCGACCCAGGCCGAGCGAGACAACGCCAAGAACAACAACTGGGGCTCCTACGACACCCCGGTCAACGGCTGGGGTGCCCCCAACGGGGGCGTGACGGCGGGGTCGCGGTAATGCCATCAACAACTCCGATCAATCAGCCCGGTGTCCCTATCGGCAGCAACATCAACTACCCCGATGGCTTCAAGGGGCCGGGGTCAGAGCCTTCCCCATCGGCAGACCCCTCGCCGGGGATGAAGACGTTCATCTACACCCCCAAGGTGCGGGTGGTGATCGCTCGCGGCAACAGGCAGATCGACGTGAGCCGAGACATCGTGCGCTGCAGCCTGCACCGCGCCGAATCCTCTGCGGCCAGCTTCTTTATGACCCTGGCGAACAAGAACTGGAAGTACACCCCCAAGGAAGGCCCGCCGGTCTTCCACCGCATGGACCGCATCGTGGTCTACATGGGCCGGACCACACCCATCCAGGTGTTCTCCGGTTACCTCGACACCGTGCCCTACAAGCAGGCATACCCCGGCACGGTGGACTTCAAGGCGACCTGCACGATCAAGCGGCTGATGCACACGCGCTGGAACCCGGCGCTGGAAAAGAGCCAACAGCTACTCGACCAGAGGACCGCTGCCCAGGCGCAGGCGGGTGACCGGCAAGGCGGGCTCGACACCGGCCTGGGCTCCATGCTGCGGCGGCTGCTGGTGATGGTGGGCGGCTGGCGCACCGAAACCATCCACATCCAGAACTTCCCCGACATCTTCTTCCGGTTCCTGGCTCAGCAGCTGGAAAAGCAGAAGAAGGAGAACAAGAAGGCGGTAGAGGCGTTCACCCAGATGCTGCTGGGCTCTGACCAGAGTCCGGCCCCTGGTGCGGCTGCTGGCTACAACCCCAATGCCGGTACCCCCGGCCCGATGTCCGGCGTGGGTGCCGCTCCTGGGGCTGGCGTGGTCGGTGGCTCGACGGCGTTCTACGTCACCCAGATCATCCAGGCGTGCGACGACCGGGGCATGGGGCCGCTGGTCACCGACAACAACTGGGGCGCAGGCATTTCCCAGTCCGGCGAGACACTGGCAGGCAGCCGCGACGACGCCACCAAGAAGGCCGGTGAGCAGATGAGCAGCCTGGGCCTGAGCCAGCAGCAGGCCAACCGCGAATCCGATGCCGCCATCCTGGGCGTGGCGTGCGCCAGCGTGGAAACCGGCCCTGGCGTGATCCGCAACTACTACAACGTGCGGGCACCGGGCAGCCAGGAGTGCGTGCCCAACGACGGGCCGAGCCACGATGGCTCATCCTGCGGCATCTTCCAGCAGCAGAACTTCGCTGAGTGGGGCACCGTCCAGCAGCGGATGAACCCCAAGCAGGCGGCGGGCATGTTCTTCGACCACCTCGCCCGCATGGTGCCCAACTGGCGCAACATGGAACCCGGCTCAGCCATCCAGGCAGTGCAGCGCTCTGCGTTCCCCGACCGCTACAGCGCACAGATTCCATGGGCCACCATCCAGGTCAAGGCGGCGCGCACGGCGAAAGGTGTCACCAGCGGAGCCACGCTGGGCACGTCGGCAGGAAGCCTGCTGGGTGCTGCCCCATCGGCAAGCTCCAATCTGGTTCCAGGGGTTCCCAGTCTGTCGCCTGGTTCGCTGGCAGCGGGCAGCCGAGTCGGCAAGCCGGTGCCGGACTCCGAGGGCGCAATCAACTGGGCTCTGACTCAGCTGGGCAAGCCCTACATCTGGGGTGCCGAAGGACCGGCGGGCTACGACTGCTCCGGTCTGACCATGATGGCGTTCCGCTCTATCGGCGTCAGTACGGGCGGGCACTACACCGGCCTGCAGATCAGTTCGGGCCAGCCCGTCGTGCCGACTACTGCTGCCCAGCGCGGCGATCTGGTGTTCCCCGATGGCGAGCAGCACGTCGTGATGTGGCTTGGCGACGGCACCATCATCCATGCCCCGCAGACCGGCGACGTGGTTAAGCGCGTCCCGGCCTACTTCACCCTGGCATCGGCAAGCTATGTCCGGCGGTTTGCCGAGAACGGTGGCCCTGACCCCACGGCCCCCTTCAAGCCACCGGAGTCGATGGGACCGGGCAACCCGGTGGGGGCCATGGACACCCAAGGTGGCACCGGAGCGCCGGGTTCAGCGGGCGGCGGCAATGAGCCCATCGCCCGAAACCTGTTCGCCTACATGTTCACCCCGAAGTTCTCTAGCGACCTCGCAGACATGCTGCCGGGGGAGAAGGCGTTCCTCGACACCCAGCCGCTGCTGCAGATCATCACGGCAGTCTGCGGTGCGGGCCTGCGCAAATGGCAGAGTGCCCCCAACGGGGATTTCATGGCGTACTACCCCGACTATTTCGGCATCGACCAGAAGCCCGCCGTGCTGCGGTTGGAGGACATCGAACTCAAGGACTTCCGCATCCAGTACTCCGATGACCCGCTGACCACCCACGTCTACATCGAAGGCAACCTCACCAAGATCGGCCAGAACAACGAGGCGCTGGGCTGGCTGGACACCGCTGGTGTCGCCACCGTAGAGGACGACTGGCTCTATCAGCGGCTTATCAAAGTCGCACCCGGTGACCTGGAAAACGCCAGCGGCGAACAGATCATGCGCCGGTTCGGGGTGCGTCCGCTCAAGCAGGTTTTCGCCATGGCGGGCAGCTACGAGTTGGAGCTTTTGCTGGCCTGCCAGGTGTTCATGGAGAAGTGGGCGCAGCAGTACCAGACCACCATTTCCATGACGTTCATGCCGGAACTGTTCCCCGGCATGAGGGTCTACCTGCCTAACCACAACCTGACCGTCTACGTCACCGAGGTCACTCATACCTGCGACATGGTGGGCGGCTTCAGCACCACCGCAGTCATCTGTGCCCCGGCGCGACCTAACGTGTTGTCGGCCATGTCGGAGGTCAGCACGCCGGGAGAAACGATCACCGACGCCATCAACGGCGGGCCGGGGCAGGCATTCAACAACCCCACCGGACTGGGTAGCTTCGGCACGCAGGAGCTAGGCGACCGGATTGTGAGTAGTGGGGGATGACTCTGCCCAGCGCCGCCAACCTGTCTACGTCTAAGGCAGGTCAGCAGGTCGTTGCCATCACTTCCATCGACACGGTCAACATGAAGGCCACCGGCTTCAACCGGCAGGGGTCGGAGGGGGTGAGCATCGACCTGCGCTACCACGTCGGCGCAGTGCATGTCATGCCGATGCTCTACGAGCAGTGGATCGTGGCTCCGCAAGGCATGTCCTGGGTGCTGGTGTCCAAGCTCCCGCACAACACCACCGACCTGCTCACCGAGCCCGTCCCAGGACAGGTGCAGATCGGCTCGACCGGCTCCGAGCAAGGACCGTTGCACCTCAACGGCTCTCAGATCGCCGTCAACGCTCCGCTGTCGGTGCAGACCACGACGGCCTTGACTCGACCCGACCCGGCGCTCTACCCGGCGGGAACCCACATCTACGACACCGACCTGGGGCGACCGATCTGGTCGAACGGCACCGACTGGCACGATGCGACAGGCCGGACGTTCTACACCGCCGACTGCGCACTGTCGGTCACCGCCAGCACCCCAACCGTGACGCACTGGGGCGCATACGCAGGGGGCGAACTGACGATCACGGTGACGCCCCCAACCGTGGCTCAGCAGGGGTCGCACGCCGAGGCCACCTTGGCGGTCAGTACGGACTCGTCTGGCGACCTGCGTGCTGGCCTGCACTACATCGCCCACGCTGAGCAGATTGTCACCGTCGCCAAGTCCGGCGCTGTTGCCCATGAGGCCATTGCCGATGTCGCGCAAGACATTACGGCGCTGGCGCTGGGCACCGGCAGCCGAGGCCAGGGCATCGACGCCCAGCGCACCATCCAGACCCAGACAGGCGCGTCCGGCGAAAAGATGTTCGATGTCGCAGGCGAAATCACCGCCGCCCCCACCGGGGGCATGACAGCGAACGTGGGTGCCGACGTTCTCGACGGCTTCATCTCCGCTACTGGCACAGCCGAATTGGCCCAGGACATGGGAGCCGACGCCGACCTGACTATTACCGCCGCGCCCGAGGCGAGGGCACCCATGGACATTACTGCCGACGCCGAGCAGGGCATCTTGGTGGAGCGCGAAGGAGAACTGGAATGAGTTTTTCGCTGCAAGTATCCGCAGGCGACCTCGTTCAAGAGGGCTCGCGCCTTACCATCGTCTACGGCACCGACAAGCTCAAGCAAGACCTCACGCTGTGGATGTGCGAGCGGTACGGCATCGACCGCTTCCACCCGGTGATGGGCAGCTGCTTTCAGAACTACATCGGCGGGGTCATCACCAGCCACACCAGGGCCATGGTGCAAAGCGAGGCCCAGCGCGTCCTGAGCAACTACCAGAAGGTGCAGTACATGGGACTGCGCGCCAACCCCACCCTCTACAGCATGAGCGAATTGCTATGGAGCATCAATGCCATTCGGGTCACGGTGAGCTACGACTCCGTGAGCGTGCTGGTTGCCGTCAGTAACGGCGAACAAGAGCCGACCTCCATCACGATCAACCAAGGAACCTAACCATGAGCAAGACGCCTGCTGACATCAGCGCCGCCATCCGTGCCACCCTGGCCCTGACCATCCCTGGACTCAGCTGCGAAATCGGCACGCCCGAGCGCAAGATCATCGACGCTGTCTCTGAGGCGGTCAGCGAGGCGTACATCGACCAGTACCTCGTCGGCTCGCTGCTCGACATCGACACCAAGAGCGGCTTGGAGCTAGAGCAGTTCGTCGGCATCTTCGGTTTTGGTCGGCTCGCTGGAAAGCGCGCTCAGGGCACGATGCGCGTCACGGTGAACACCGCCAGCACCCAGGATCAGACCTTCCCGGCAGGTACCCAGTTCTATACCCAGCCGGGGATCGCGGGCCTGAGCAAGACGATCTACTTTTCGTCCAAGCAGGCGGTGGTCTTGGTGGCAGGCAACACCGCCTGCGACATCCCGGTCGAAGCCCAAGACCCCGGCTCCCAGGCCAACCTGCCGCCGGACTCCATCACCTACGTCGGCAACATGATCGGCGGCTCGTCGTGCACCAACCTGACCGCAATGACGGGCGGTGTGGATCAGGAAACCGATCCCGAGCTACGCCAGCGCTTCAAGGACACGTTGCTGCGCAACGTCGCGGGTACCCATGACTTCTACGAGGCGCTGTGCCAGCAGAACGATTCGGTGAGTCGGGTGGTGGTGTTCGGGCCGGTGCGGCTGTACTCCACCCAGATCGAAGTGCCGGACACCAACCTGACTCTGCCGGTCAACCAGGACGTGAAGTACGCATGGCCGGGTCAGGTCAGCGTGTTCACCAACCTGGGCCAGGAGGACGAGACTTTCTTCAGCCCGGTGGACGACTACACCTTCGTCGGGGGCACCTCCCCGTCGATCACCCGGCTGTCGGACAACCTGACCGTGGGCGACGTGGTGGACTTGGAGTTCCAGTACACCACCAAGTCCTCCCGCAATGATCCGGTCAACGGCATCACCAACAAGGTGGACATCTTCGTAGACGGCATCTCGCCCTACTCCATCCGCGAAGCCTGCGTGATCCCCAGTGCGGCGCTGTCGGCTGACTCCCTCGACCCGCTCTACACCGGCAACTTCCGGCGGGTGGGTTCAGCGGGTGATCCCACTGAGGGCAATCGCTTCATGCGGCTGGGGTCTACGCCGCTGGTCAGCTTCCCGGCCCAGCTGACGGTCAACGGGGTGGTCTACTCCCGAGGTACGCACTACCACGTCCTGCAGGACACCACGCTGATCGCCGGAACCCATCAGGAGACATCGGGGGTGGAGTGGACGGTGGCCGGTCCTCCCACCGACACCGAGTTGACGGTGGACTACGTCTACAACCGCACTCCCGAGCTACTCAACGCCGTGATGGCTCGCGCCAAGCAGGTCACCACCGATGTGCTTGTCCACCAGGGGGAGTTCGTCTACATCCAGCCCTGCCTGACCGTGGAGTATGACCGCTCCTATTCGGTGAGCGTGGTCAATTCAGGCATCGTCAACCGGCTGCAGACCTACTTCTCCATGATGCCGTTCGGCTCTCAGGTCAAGCTGGGCACGCTGTGCATGTTCGTCCAGCAGGTACTGGGCGTGGTGGACGTGAAGGTCACCACCGCCGACGACGACCCGGTGGACTACGGCGTGCAGATTTTCGCCAACTCCCTCGACACCGTGCCGATGGTGGTGCAGACGACCGACTTCAAGCTGGACGACAACCAGCTGGCGAACTACCAGGGCGTCAAGATTCGACGGGTGGCGACGCC
>ERZ724519.995-NODE-995-length-12000-cov-6.175555_pt1 | contig 12000 bp, 13 predicted proteins | sample MGYA00376052_ERZ724519 | MGnify/ENA primary metagenome ERZ724519 (study PRJEB28724, sample SAMN07190883) | activated sludge metagenome | isolation source: activated sludge of sewage treatment plant in Hong Hong | place: Hong Kong | collected 2016-03-17 ... | reverse complement strand
CCAGTGGTGAATGTGGTGGGCTTGGCAGAACCGGGGTGTGCGTCCGCAGCGGATGCAGCCCCTGTCGCGGGCGATCAGTGCCCGCCACTGGTGGCTGTCCGCCCCGCGCTTCCCGCGGACCAACGCCAGCGGCACGAAAACGTTGTTGCGGCGGGTGCCCAGGATCACCGACACGATTGAGGTGCAGGTCAGCAGATCCAACATCCGGGACCCGAGAACTGATTCGTCCTCGAGTACCGCACCGTCGGCGGACAGGTCCTCCAGATCAACAAGGACACTGACCTGCGAGACCCCGAGGGGGCTTCGGTTGGCCTGCCCGGCGGCCACCAGATCCGCCAGCGCATCGGCGCGGCGCTGCTTCGGAGTCCGCCGATCCTCCCGACCGGTGCGTCCCATGAGCCCGGCCAGCGCGTCGCGTAGGGCGGCGCCGTTGACGGGGTCGAGGTAGCCGTCGATGCGGAACATCCCGTTCGGGGTCTCTGACAGCGACAACGACCGTTTTGCGTAAAGGCCCTCGGCGTTGTCGTCGCAGGCCTCCGGACGGCACTGATCCGCCAGAAGCTTCAGCAGTCGGCGAAGTTCGGCCGGTTCGACCTGCTCGGCGATCGTCACCACGTGGGTTTCGATATCCGCGAACCCGGTGATCCGCGGCGCTTCGGCGGTGATCACCCCGACGTGCGCCGTTGAGATCGTTCCGGACCGGAAGGCCTTGGAGACGGCAGGTAGGTGCTGCAAGTCGTTCCCGCGTGCCACCGTGGCCGAGCCGGTCTGCGGGTTCTGCCCCGTCGCGACCGCGACCAGCATCCCTGTGGTGCCGGCGGCCAACACCCGCGAATCCCCAGCCTCATCAGCCACCGCGGCCAACTCGCAGATGGCCGCATCGATGCGGTTGCGCAAGGCCGCCAGTGCCGTCAACGAGCCAGCGCGGGCCTCGGCGTAGAGGGTTCCAGGGTCGGGCAACTGGTCGACAAGCTGGTCGATCTCGTCCAACACACGCGGGTGTTCAGTCGGGAGTTCCGCAGCCAGCTGCAAGCGTCGGCCCACCTGCCGCGACACCTCGAACACCGCCATCAACCACCCCGCTTCCGGACACCACAATCATCGCACGCCCGTACGACGAACACCAGTACGAAACACTAACTGGGGACAACCGAATGACACCGCGCCTACGGGCGATATCAGTCGCTGACCAGGGCTGCCAACAAGCTGCGGAGGTCGTCTCGTTGGGCTGGACTGAGCCGCATCATGACGGCACTTGTACGCGCAACGGTGCCGGACAGTTCGGCTCGTAGTGCGACGCCCTTCGGCGTAAGAGTCAGCACCTTCACGCGTCGGTCCTGGCCAGGCTCCCGAGTCACCAGCCCCCGGGCTTCCAGGTCGTCAGCCAGCGACGTGATGTAGGACTGGTCGCAGGCCAGTTGATCCGCCAGCGCTCGCATAGGGACGGGGGAGTCGAGGGTGAGCAGCGCCCGCGCGACCGGCAGCGAGACGTCGAACCCGCTGATCGCGTGACCGAAGTCGGCCTTGGTCCGCTCCGCAGCCCGCACGAGCAGGAAGGCCAGTTCGCGCGCTTCCACAAGGGGGTCTTCAGTCACGCATCAAGTGTACTGGTTTCAGTCAATAGTTGACTGGCTCAAGGAATCTGGCTAGCGTGTTGGTACTTGAGCGATCAACAATGGAGGTTCCCATGACAAGTCTCACCACCGACCAACCCGCCGCCGCTGACACAGTCCTGAGTCCGCGCCGGATCGGGATCGCGGCCGTGGTCGCGGTGCTCGTCAACGTGGCGGTCTACGCGATCGGCGATGTCGCCGGCGCCACCTGGCAGGCGAACGGGCAGGAGGTCGCCTGGTTCATGGTGATCTCCGCGACGCTCATCCCCTTCGCCATCGGTGGCCTGATCACGTGGGCGCTGGCCCGCAAATGGATGTCGGCGCCGCGTTGGATGGCGTGGATCGGCCTGGTCTTCGCGGTCGTCAGTCTGCCGATGCCGTTCTTTGCCTCCGGTGACTCGACGACGGCACTGACCCTCGCGACGATGCACGTGGTTGCCGGTATCGCGTGGTTCGTTTCCGTCTTCCCCCGCGCCGGATCGGCTCAGGCCTGACGGTCATGGCCTTCACCGAGGAGGAGATCGAGTACGTCCGTTCTCAGCCGCTCGCGAGAGTCGCGACGGTCGCTGCTGACGGCCAGCCCGACGTGGTGCCGGTCGGTTTCGAGTTCGATGGGTTCCACTTCTACATCGGCGGGTTCGATCCCAATCGAGCTCGCCGGACCAAGAACATCGAGGCCGGCAACGCAAAGGTCGCGCTCGTGATCGACGACCTCGCGTCGGTGCGGCCGTGGTCGCCGCGCTACCTGCGTGTCTACGGAACGGTGGAACTCCAAGAGCGACCCGGTCGGCAGGGCCCCGCACGGATCATGAAGATCACGCCGAAGATCTCGTGGAGCCTCAACCTATCTGGCACGTGGTCGGCCGGAGGGTCTCGACCACCCACGCCACACCGCACCGTGCACACCTCTCTGTGAGTGTTGCCGGATCAGCGGCCGATGACATGGTCCTGAACCAGTCGCCGCGACGAAGTCAACGCCGGTCACCACGTTGACCGCAGCCGCAGTGGAAGGGCCACCCACAAGGTACAAACGACCAGCGTGAGCACCGCAACCGTGCCCGAGGCGGCTTGTCGTCCGAAGAGGTAGGAAACCACGAGCCACACTGCTGAGAGCATCGCGACGGCCAGCAGTGCCATCCCCACCATGGCCAGTCGATGGGTGACCCATACAAGTCGTTCTTTGCCGCCCATGCGGAAGGTGACCCGGTGCACGGCAACGGGCGCCATGAAACACAGTGCGGAGCACGCCGCAGCAAGCAGGGCACCCGCGAGCACGTAGGCGAAGACCTGGTTCTCACGGGGGAAGGACTCGTAGAAGGCGAGCGTAAGGAGGAAGGCGAACAGGATCTGCACTCCGGTTTGGGCGACACGTAGTTCCTGCACGAGTTCGGCGAAGTTGCGATCAGCCTGCTCCGACGGAGTCTCGTCACGCTCTTGTTCCGACGTCTGCCGCGATCTGTCCACGATTCCACGTTCCCCGGGGGGACAGCTCGAATACCGGCCTGTCCGCGCGTGTAGGACAACCTGTGCCGAGACCAGGGCAGCCCCCTACGACAGGTATGGAAATGATCTTCCCGGGAAGTACCTCCGATCGCGCATCGACGGAGGGAAACACATGACAGTTCCGGATTCACTCATCTCGCTCGCCAACGACCTGCCAGGTGGGGTGGTCTTCCCCAGCGACGAGACCTGGGACACGGCCCGCACCCCGTGGAACCTCGCGGTCGACCAACACCCGGCGGCAGTCGTGCTCCCACGCACAGCTGAGGATGTGGCGACTGCCGTGACCGCCGCTCGCGATCGCGGCCTGGCGGTGGCAGTCCAGGGGACCGGCCACAATGCGGCACCGCTTGCCGCCCACGGCGGACTCGATGGCGCGCTGCTGCTGAACATGTCGGGGATGCAGGGGGTCAGCGTGGACCCGGAAACACGAACCGCCTGGGTTGAAGCCGGCACGCTGTGGGGCCAGGTGACGGCTGCCGCCGCCGTGCATGGACTGGCGGCCTTGGCCGGATCGTCGGCAGACGTGGGTGTCGTGGGCTACACCCTTGGGGGAGGAGTCAGTTGGTTGGCGCGGGCCCACGGACTCGCCGCCAATCAAGTCACCGCCGTGGAAGTGGTCACCCCTGACGGGAAGCAGCGCCGCGTCGATGCCTTCAACGAACCGGACCTGTTCTGGGCCGTGCGCGGTGGGGGCGGGAACTTCGGCGTCGTCACGGCCCTGGAGTTCCAGCTCTTCGAGATGGCGGACATCTTCGCGGGCGCCATGTTCTGGCCGGTGGAGCGCGCCGACGAGGTATTGCATGTGTGGCGCGCCTGGGTGGAGGGCATCCCGGAGAGGGTGACCTCCGCTGCCCGGGTGATGCACTTCCCACCCATGCCGGAACTTCCGGAGCCGCTGCGGGGGAACTCCTATGTGGTGGTGGAGGCGGCCATGTTGCTCGAGGACCACGTCGCCAACGACCTGCTTGCAGGCCTTCGCGACCTCGGCCCTGCCATGGATACCTTCGGCCGCATTCCGATGACGGATCTGGCTCAGTTGCACATGGATCCGCCCGGCCCGGTCCCGGGTGTCGGCGACGGTCTTCTTCTGCGAGATCTCGACGAGCAGACCATCACGCAGTTCGCGAGCGTCGCGTCGGCCGAATCGATGCTGCTCTCGTGCGAGTTCCGGCACCTCGGCGGGGCATTGACGCCGGGGCGGGTGGACGGCGGGGCCGTGTCGGGGTTGGATGCCGACTTCCTCTTCTTCGCCGTGGGTGTGGCGCCGGTGCCGGAGGCGGCCGCCGCGGTGGCGAAGGCCGTGCAGCGGGTCAAGGGCACGCTCGAGCCGGTACGCGCGGCGCGGACATTCAGCAACTTCTGCGAATCCGCGGCGTCACCGGAGTCGCTCTACGGCCCGTCGCTCGAACGGCTGCGCGCGGTCCGGGACCGGTACGACCCGCAACGGATCATGCGGGCGCACCAGCCGCTCGGCTGACGGGCCGCTTCCGGCGGGGCCGGTGGACTATGGTCGCGACATGCTCCTGAGACTGCGTTCCACACGCCCGGAGGCGATCCTTGTGGAGCAGCGCGCTCGCGCCGAACAGATCGTCGGCGTCATCGTCCGGTATGGCGTGGCGGAGATGAGCAGCGACGCCGACGGGCATGCTTGGCTCGCTGAGTTGGCCGGCCATGCCCGGCCTGATCCGGAACTCGTCGCACTGAGCCGGGGAGAACGACTGTGCGCGGCGGCACAGGAGTTGGGGACGACGTTCATCAAGATCGGTCAGATCCTCAGCACTCGCGCTGACCTTGTCGGTGCCGATGTCGCCGACGCCCTCAAAGCGCTACAGGCCGACGATCCGGCCGATCCACCTGCGCAGATCGCGCAGACTGTGGCGGATTCGCTGGGCGTGGGTGTGGACGAGGCGTTCAGTTCCTTCGCCTCGTTCGAACAGACCCCGATCGCATCGGCGTCGATAGGCCAGGTCTGCCGGGCTACCACCACCGACGGTCGGGTGGTGGTGGTCAAGGTGCGTCATACCGGGATCGTCGACACGGTCGCATCCGACGTGGCGATCCTGCAAGCGCTCGCCCAGATCGCCGAACGTGAGAGTGCCCGGGCGCGCGAGTACGGGCTGTCCCGCATCGTGGGTGAACTGGTCGAGAGCCTAGAGCAGGAACTGGACTTCCATCACGAGTTGCTCAACCTGCAAGTGATCTCGTCGAACTTCGCAGGATCAACGCAGTTCGTGTTCCCCGAGCCCATCCCCGAGTTGTCGGGCGATGCGGTGCTCACGGAGACCGCGCTGGACGGTACGCGATTGTCCGAGGTGATCACTGACCTCGGCGCTCGCCGGGACCCGGTGATCAGGCAACTCACCAGCCTGTACTTCAAGATGATCTTCGAAGACGGGTTGTTCCACGCCGACCCCCACCCGGGCAACCTGCTGATCATGCCGGACGGGCGCCTTGGCGTTCTCGACTTCGGCAAGTGCGGGCGGATCCGTGAAGAGGTCCGAGAAGCGTTCGTCGATTTTCTCGCCGCGATCTTCGGTGACGATCTCGAGGAGGCGACGCGCTGCATGCTCCTGGTCGCGCCGGGGCCGCGGACCCTCGACACCGATCTGCTGGTCCGGGAACTGTCCGTATGGAAGGACTCGTACTTCACGTCCGCTGCGGCGTCCGGGCAGCACACAGACCTCGGCAGTGCGGTGAAGGCGCTGCTGGACATCGTCGACCGCTACCGACTGCAGATGCCCAGTGAAGTCGCGCTGATGCTGGTCGTTGTCGTCGAGTTGCAGGGGATCCTGGAGGCGACCGGAACCCCTCTGCAGTTGTCCCAACTGCTGATGCCCTACGCCGCGCAGTTGCGCAGCGAGCGACTGTCACCCAAACGGTTGTGGCGCAGCGCGACCCGCCGTGCACACAGGTGGGAACACCTGCTCGATGTCCTCCCCGACGATCTCTCGCGCCTACTCGAGGCCAGCAGCCGCAGCGAGTTGAAGGTGCCGTTGGTGGTGGAGGGTTTGGACCGCCCGGTCAACCGCTTGGCCTACGCCCTGGTCACCGCGGCAACGATCCAGGGCTCGTCGCAGTTGCTGGCGCGCGGGGCCGGGCCGACGTACCGCGCCACCTCCATCCCCGGGCTCGTCGGTACGGGTGTCTCCGCTTACCTCGCCGTCCAGATCCTGCGCAGTATCCGGCGGGCCGGGGGCGTCTGACCGGCGCTGACCACCACAAAGTGACTCCCCGACCGATGCCGGCCGGGGAGTCATGGGTGGAGAGGGTCAGACCGCTTTCATCGTCATCTTCACCGTGACCTCGAACCGCAGGTCCGGGGTGCGGGCCACGGAGAAGGTCTTGGTCTGGGACTTCCCCTCGTCGAGGTCGAAGGCGGTTTCGGCGTAGGAGAACTGGTAGCACTCGGCTCCGCTGTCACCGGAGTTCAGCCAGCGTGCGGTGTGGTTCTCGCCCGGCTGGCGGTAGGCGCTCTCGCAGAACTCGCGCGCCGACTTGCCGACCCAGTCCGACTCGCGGCCCTCGACCTGAACGGAGAACGCGGGCTTCTTCGTGGCGAAGGTGTGCTTCGGCGCCTTGTCGGAGCCCTTGAGATTCACAGTGTCGCCGGAACCGATCTTGGTCTCGCCGTAGGCGCTGCCCCAGGCGCCGCTCTTGGTCGGGGTGTTCGTGCCGCGGACCTGGAACAGCAGGTCGCCCTTGCCGCGCAGACCCTTGTCGGCGTCGTCGATGACCTTGATCTTCTCGACCGTGACCTCGATCTGCTGGCTCTTGGTGCTGGTCTTGGTCAGCCGCTGGGTCGGTTTGGTGCTCGAGGGGGAGGCCAGGACGTAGTACGTGGTGCCCGGCGTGAGGTTCGTGAACGTGTGGGTGAAGCGGCGGTGGTCCCCCTGCTTCGTGCCGGTCAGCTGCACGGCCTTGCTGCCCTTGAGCTTGCCATCCGTGATCTCTGGAGAGGTCGAGATCGAGACCCACGACTTCGCGGCACTGGCGGTGAAGTCGAGTTCCACGCTGTGGGTGCGACGGGTGATGGTGTGGACGCTGTGGTGCTCCGTCCGCACACTGCCCACCATCTGGACCGGCTTGAATCCGGCGCCCACGGGAAGGTTGACCAGGTAGTAGTACGTGGTGCCCTGTTTGAGGCCCTCGACCCGTTGGGTGAAGGCGTGCTTCTGCCCCGGAACTGCCAGGCTGTTGGGGTCGGGGTTGCCAGCGCCCTTGCCGGTCAGTGCGACCGGCTGGGTGGCGCCCATGGAGTAGACACCCTGCGCGTTCTGCTTGGGTGCCTGGGTCGACACCTGCAGGATCGCGTTCTTCAGGGTGGCGTCGAACCGCACCTCGAACCAGTCGAGCCCCCAGTCCTGGCTCGTGCCGGTGATGCTGTGGTTGGAGGTCTTCAGCGGCGCGTCGGCGAACTGCGTGGGCCCGTTGTTCGGCGTAGGTGCGGGGGTGTCGGCCAGCGCCACGCCGGGGGTTGCGACGAGGACTGCTGCGGTGAGGATGCCGGGGATGATGTTCATGTCGTGCTCCTTGTGTAGGTGGCTTACACAGGTAGGAGCGATCACCCCGCGTGGGAACAACAACTTTTTCTGACGAGTTTTGTCAGGTGTGGGCATCCCATCCGGAGGGCGTCAGCGCCATCTCGTCGAATACGGCGGTGAATGTGGACTCCTCCGGGCTGCAGGCGTAGACGCCGACTCGCACGGGTGCGGCGGGCACGTCGGCCGGCGCCATGGCTCCCCATGCCGGGTCGGTCGTTCCCAGCCCAGCCATGTGGAAGATCCGCAGTTGCTCCCAGTCCGAGCCGGTGCGCGCCTCGAGTCGGAAGTCAGGGCCACGGCGGGAAAGGCGCAACCACACCTGCGTCAGTGCCGGGACATCGCGCGTGGCCCAGTCGGAGTGGCCGGCCGTTGTGACCACGGATCCGAGGCGGCCGCCGTTCGCGTCCTCATGTTCGACCGACGCTTTGAACCAGTTGTCCTCATCAACCCACACGACGACGCCGGCTTGGTCGTATCGGCGTTGGTAGTCCGCCCGTACGCGAACCGAGAAGGTGATGTTGCCGGAGACCTCGATGAGGGCCGCGGGAGCGTTGGACGCGCGGAATCCGTAGAAGGTCCGCTGCCAGAAGTCCGTACCGGGTTCGGTGGTGATTGTGACTTCATCGTCCGAGGTCGTGCACACCGCGGGACGGTTCAGCCAGTCCGCGTCGGCCAGCGGGTTCGGCATCATGTCACCGTGATCGCGATCGCGATGAACTGTGCCAGGAAGGCCGCGATGGTCAGAGCGTGGAAGAGTTCGTGGAAACCGAACCACCCCTCGTGGAACGTCGGCCGCTTGCGTGCGTAGACCACACCTCCGGCCGTGTAGAGCAGCCCGCCGAGTGCCATGAGCAGCACAACCACCGCCCCGAACGCCTGCCAGATCGCGGGGAGGAAGAAGATCGCGACCCAGCCGAGTCCGATGTAGGAACCGACCGCCAGCCAGCGCGGCGCTCCCCGCCAGGTGACGCGCGCGATCAACCCAATGGCCGCGATGCTCCACACGAGGGCGAGGATGATCCACCCCTCAGTCCCACCAAGGGCGACGGCGAACGGGGTGTAGCTGCCGGCGATGAACAGGTAGATGTTGGCGTGGTCCAGGCGGTTGAGGAACGCGTTGACCTTCGGACCGCCGGCGCCGAGGTGGTACGACGCGCTCACGGAGAAGAGCATCACCGTCGTGAACACGTAGATGGCCACGGCGACCCGCTCGGCCACGGTGGGGGTCACTGCGAGCAGGCCCAAGCCCAGGACGAAGGACAGCGGAGCGGCGCCGAAGTGCAGCCAGCCACGAAGCTTCGGCTTCATCTGATCCGGAACCTCGAGAATGCTGCTCACAAACCTACGGTACCGTAGGTTTAGCGGTCTGGGCAGCCCAGGTGAACAACTTCACAACACCTGCGCCAGAACGCGCTCTGCCTCCTGGCGACCGGCGTCGTACAACGCTTGCCCCCGGCTGAAATCCATCGCGGACCGCAACCGCCGTACAGCCCCCATCGGTAAGTGGATGACGTGGACGTGGGCGTCCCGCTCTGCCTCCTCGGTTGCCTCGGCCTGGGCCGCGATTGCCATCGCGAAGCCCGTGGCAACGGGATCGAGGCTGCCGGGGTGGTAGCTGCGGGTGGCCTTCACAGCGGTGGCGACGTCGAGGACCCACACGCGTTTCGGCCTCTGCGCCAGAGCCATTTCCACCGGGACCATGCAGCGCACACCTCCGTCCACATGGGTCCCCGGAAGTGTCGGAGCCGACATCCGGCTCAGCCGAACCGGCGGGAAGACGCCGGGGATCGCGGCCGAGGCGAGAAGGACCTGGACGGCCGATCCGGTGCGGTGCAGGACGGCGGTGCCTGTCCGCAGGTGGGTGGTCACGACTCCGACCGGCGTGGGTGCCTCCTCGATGCGCTGATACGGCAGGTTGTCTGAGATCACCTCCCGCAGGCCCTGTGGGGAGGACAGGCCGGAACGCCCGCGCAGAAGGTTGGCTGCCCGATGCGTCGTCGTTCCGAAGACCTTCCGTGTGGTGAGTTCCATCCAGATGTCGGCCAGGTTCCTCGCGCCTCGCGGCGTCGGATCACCGGCGAAGAAGCACGCGTTGATGGCGCCAGCAGAGGTGCCCAGGAGCAGCGCAGGCCGGATGCCCGCACCTGCGAGCGTCTCAAGCATCCCGACCTGGGCCGAGCCGAGCGCAGCGCCCCCGGACAGGACGATCACTTCGCCGCTGCCACCGAGGAGTTCCCGCTCGAAGATGGGGTCGGCAGAGCGCGACGTGACAGTCACGCGGGCTGCCGCGACGAGTGCGCCGAAGGGAGATACCGCCACGTGGCGCCTCCTGTCCCACCGACTCGCACCGGTCGGAACAACCGATGCGGCGTCCAAGGTCAAGCCTACGCCCGGGCCCGGCCGCCGTACCGAACTGGTTGGCACAGGCCGAATCACATCGCGACACTCCGGCTGAACAGCTGCGGCATCGGCGTGTCGCGCTCTTCGCCAACCTGTTCGGTACGCGGATGCGTCAGGTCCCGGCGAGCGGCAACGGCATGGCCATGATGCCGTTGAACTCGGCGAACCCGATCCGTCCCCAGTAGTCGGCCAGGGCTCGTGCAGAGGCATCACGTTCTGCGAAATCGTCGAGGCCCGGCTTCATGGGGAAGAGTGCCGCTGCATCGGCGGCGCGCCCCAGTTCACCGAGCACGAGTTCCGTGGCCAGCAAGCCGTAGCTGGCTCCGCGCCAGTCCGGGTCGATCTCCATGTGGGCGACGATGACGACGTGTCCGTGGGAGATGTCGTAACTGGCCCGCAGTTCCTTCTGCTGCAGGCTCTCCCCGTAGAGCGCTTTGCCCACTAGACCCACCCCGGGTCCGATGTCTTCGAGTTCCTGCAAGCAATCGGGTGAGCTCACGTCAGCCGACACGAACTCACCGTGGCCCACATCGACCGTCACGGTGTCGGGCAGCAGGCTGGACAGTTCCGGCAGATAGGCGTTGGTGTCGACTCCCACCAGTTCGGACAGGGCATCGGGGTCCACGTCGGGACCGTCATCCGGTGACCAACTGACCTGCACGACGGCCGCGTACACCTGGGCGGCGGAGGTCGGCTGTACGAGAGTCGCCGTCAGATCGACGTGCAGTGTGGGTCGCAGTCCGGTGACGACCGACAACCTGCTCGGTCCTTGCATACTTCGAGTGTGACGGCTGGGACTGGGTGCCGCGCGCCGACCCGGCTAGCGTCAGTGGCATGAGCCGCATGCTGATCGTCCATCACACGCCGTCACCAGCGGTGAGGCAACTGCTGGAGGCGGCGGCTGCCGGAGCAGGCATTCCCGACTTGGCCGATGTGGACGTGCAGATCGAGCCTGCCCTGTCGGCCACTGCGGCGGATCTGTTGGCGACCGATGCGGTCCTGCTGCTCACGCCGGCCAACATCGGCTACATGAGCGGCGCCCTCAAACACTTCTTCGACACCGTCTACTACCCGTGTCTGGACGCGACCCGGGGACTCCCGTGGGGGCTGATCGTCCATGGCAACGACGACACTGCCGGGGCGATCGCATCTGTGACGAAGATCGCCGGGGCTTTGAACTGGAAGCAAGTGGCGGACGTCTTGTCGGTTGTCGGTGCGCCGGACGCCGACGCACTCACGAGGGCGCACGACCTGGCGGCGACGGTGTGCGCCGCCGCCTTGCCGTGATCCGTGCTACTCAGGTTCCGTCACGTCGGCGACCTGAGCCTTCAGTGCAGCCACCAGTGCTGCCGAATCCACTGTGAACGCGACACCGTGTGCGCCTCCGCCGATGGACACCGGTCCCGTTGGGATCGAGGTGTCGGCGATGACCGGCAGGTGCGCCGACGAGCCGAAGGGGGTGATCGTTCCCCGCGCGTAGCCCGTGACCTCCAGTGCGTCCTCGGCGCTGGGCATGGACAGCCGGTTCACCCCCAGTAGACCCCGCAACTTCGGCCAGCTGATCGTGCGGCCTCCAGGAACGAGCACGAAGAGGTGGTCACCTTCGCCGCGCCGCACGACGATGGACTTCAGGACCCGGTCGGGGGTCAGTCCGCGTGCGTCCGCAGCCTCCGCCAGGCTGCGGACGGGTCCGTGCTCGGTGACGACGAACTCGATCCCCGAGTCGCCGATGGCGCCAAGGGCACGCTGCGCGGCCGAGTGGTCGGTCACGGCAACGGTCCGGGCCGGCCGAACAGGAATCCCTGTCCCAGTTCCACTCCCAGTTCGCGCAGCGCGGCTGCCTGCGCCTCGGTCTCGATCCCCTCGGCGACCAGGCGGGTCCCGGTCGCGTCGGCGAAATGCCGTACGCCGGCCACCATCGCTGCCCGCGCCGGGTCCACATC
>ERZ724519.982-NODE-982-length-12073-cov-4.986770_pt1 | contig 12073 bp, 12 predicted proteins | sample MGYA00376052_ERZ724519 | MGnify/ENA primary metagenome ERZ724519 (study PRJEB28724, sample SAMN07190883) | activated sludge metagenome | isolation source: activated sludge of sewage treatment plant in Hong Hong | place: Hong Kong | collected 2016-03-17 ... | reverse complement strand
CAGCGGCCCCTCGATGAAGGTCACGTCCTGAATGTTCTCGAGCGGGATGGTCTTTTCGACCTGGAAGATGATGCCCTTGCGGTAGCGCAGCGAGTTCTCCGACAGCACGCATTCGAGCTTTTCGAAGTAGTGGCGCGCCCACCATTGCCCGACGCCGAGAAACCAGATCAGCGCGACTGGAAGTCCGATGATCGTCATCGCGATCGAAAAGCCGATGGTGATGACCAGATAAGGTTTGATCAGCGGGTTGAATTCGGCGTGCAGCGGCAAGTCGTCAGCGTTTTGGGCATTCATTGTTGGCGTTCAGGTCGGTCGGCAATGCGCGATTGTGCGGCAAATGTGGCCGGGCATGCCGGCATTGCGACGGCAGGCAAAATAGCGCGATGAAAACGATCTACAACGCGGTGCACGCCGCGCATCGGGCCGAATACGAATTTTTCCGTGGCGAGAAAGTCCCGGCATTTGAGAAGCCAGAACGTGCCGACTGGGTGCACGCTGCTGTGCAACGCGCAGGCTTGGGCGAGGTGCTGTCGCCGCAGGCGCACGACGACGCGGCGATCCTCAAAGTCCATGCTGAGCCTTACGTCCGCTTTCTGCGTGGTGCGCACGATGAGTTTCTGGCCCTTGGCGGGCAAGGCTCGGCGTTTCCCGCAGTGTGGGCGATTCGCGGTATGCGCAGTGACATTGAGCCGAAGAATTTCGCGGCGCGTATGGGGCTCTACTCGTTCGATGCCGGTTCTCCGCTGACTGCCGGCACCTGGCAGGCGACCCGAACGGGGGCCGACTGCGCGCTGACTGCGGTTGACCTGCTCAATGCCGGTGAGCGGAGCGCGTTCGTGCTGACGCGGCCACCAGGACATCACGCCGGGCGTGACTTCTTCGGTGGTTATTGCTTTCTGAACCACGCTGCCATCGCCGCGCAGGCGCTACGCGATGCGGGTTGCGCGCGGGTAGCGATTCTTGACGTCGATTACCACCACGGCAACGGCACGCAGGACATTTTCTACGACCGCGCCGACGTACTGTTCGTCAGCATTCATGGTGACCCGCTGACCGAGTACCCGTTCTTTCTCGGTCACGCCGACGAGACGGGGCGTGGCGCCGGGCTTGGCTTCAATTGCAATTTGCCGTTGCCAGCTGGCACCACGGCAGACGCGTGGTTTGCTGCGCTCGATCAGGCGCTCGCGCGAATTGCAGCTTTCAAGCCGGACGCGCTGGTGGTGTCGCTCGGTGTCGACACCTTCGAGGGCGATCCGATTTCGCACTTCAAGCTGAAAACCGCCGACTATCCACGCATGGGCGAACGCATCGCGGCGCTCAGGCTGCCGACGCTGTTTGCCATGGAAGGTGGCTACGCGGTCGCGGAGATTGGCGATAACGTTGTCGGCGTGTTGACCGGCGCCGCCTGACAGTCATTTCTCAGGTGACGAAGCCAGGGCGTGTTAACACGCCCTAGATGCGACCAGCAGCGGCAATTGAAACCGCCTTGAGCTGTGGTGGGCAGAGCGGGTGCTTGTCGATACGAGGAAAGGTTTCCGGCAACGCGCCGCGAATGCTGAAGTTGAGACCCACGATGATGAATGGATGATCCTGCCCGTAGGTGCCCCCGGCGAAGTTGGTCAGCACGCTGATATGGCCATCCTGCGTGCTGCCGCGGCGATCCTTCTGGTCCGCGATGATCGCGATGGTCAACGGATCGTTGGGGAGCCCCGTGTACGGCGCGCCGGGTACGACTGCGGCGAAGATCGGCCGCATCTTGGCGTCAACGGCGGGATCTTTCGCAGCGCAGGCGTAGCCGAGTTGTACGAGCTGCACATCATCTGGCCGATTGGGCGAGGTTCGCCCAACATTCGCGCTCAGGTTCCAGAAAAACAGCGTTCCATTCCTGACGACAACTGGGACAGCCATGTGAGCGCTCCGGTCAATGGGTGACCATTCGATAGACGCACTTCGCCGGCTGAAAGCGCCACGTTTTCAATTACGCTTTGGCATTGGCTTCGGCGTCACGCCACCTGTGGCCTTGTTGAGCAGCATCAGACCAAGGTCGATCAGGAAGTCGATGACGCCGTAACTGCGGTCGTTTTCCTTGTTGACACCGACGACTTCGCAGTACGCGCCGGTGGCAAAGAGCAGCGCGTTCTCGCCGCCGTCTTCGCTGGTCTGCAGAATGGCCTCTTCATCACGCACGTACTCGTGGCAGTACTTGGTTTTGATCACGATGGTGCCGTTGCCCACGTTGGCAACGGCGTACTCGTCCGCTGCCTTGCGGGTGATGCGGATGGTGGCCTGGTTGGCTTGCGCCGAGGCGATCTGCTTTTTCGCAGCGGCTTCATTGGCCGCCGCGGGGCTGGCCGGGGCCTGCACGGTGCCCGGCGCCATTGACTGCTGCGCCAGTGCGATCGGCGTCGGCACCACCAGTGATGCAACGAGGACGTAGACGAGCGAGTGGCGAAGCGCGATGCGGGATGTCATGCTCGCAACGCTATCACGATGCCACCAGCATGGCGAGCCTGCCATCGGCACATTGCATCTTTCAGCTTTGCGGTGTCGCCTTTATTGCATTGGGCGTCAGCGCTGAAAACGTCAAAAGTCGACATTTGTTAAAAATGTTAATTCAGCCCAGTATCAATGGGCTTTTCGCGCGAAAGCTGTCTGCGATCACTGGTCGTCAGAGCCGCAGCTCTCAGGCAATCACGCCGCCGCCCAGACACACGTTCCCCTGGTAGAGCACGGCGTACTGGCCGGGGGTTGGCGCCCACTGGGCATCATGGAAGTGCAACGTCGCGTGTGAGTGGGTAGCGTCGGCAGGCGTGTACTCGCAGGCGGCGTCGGGCTGGCGGTAGCGTGTCTTGCCACCGTAGCCGCTACCCGCTGCGGGTTCGCTTCCGGCGATCCAGTGCGTGTTGACCAGCGGCACGTCAGTGCGACGCAGGGCCGGATGTTCGCGGCCCTGCACGACGATCAGCCGATTGCCTGCCATGTCCTTGCCGGCCACGTACCAGGGCTCACCCGAGCCTGCGCGCGAGCCGCCAATATGAAGCCCGCCGCGCTGGCCCAGCGTGTAGTACGCGAGCCCCTGATGGGCGCCGACGTCCTCGCCTTCGGGCGTGACCATGCGGCCCGGCGTCTTGGGCAGGTAGCGCTCGAGAAATTCACGGAACGGCCGCTCGCCGATGAAGCAGATGCCGGTCGAATCCTTCTTGGCGAAATTCGGGATGCGTTCGCGCTCGGCGATCACGCGCACCTCACGCTTGGGGATGTTGGCCAGCGGGAACATCGCTTTGGACAGCTGCGCCTGATTCAAACGGTGCAGAAAATACGACTGGTCCTTGCTGTCGTCGTCGCCCTTGAGCAGTTCGAAACGCCCCGAACCATCGGCCGCCTCGCGTACGCCGGCGTAGTGGCCGGTCGCGATCTTGTCGGCGCCCAGACGCATGGCGTGGTCGAGGAAGGCTGCGAACTTGATCTCGGTGTTGCACAGCACGTCAGGGTTCGGCGTGCGGCCGGCCTGGTATTCGGCCAGGAAGTACGAGAACACGCGGTCCTTGTATTCGGTGGCGAAGTTGACGACTTCGATGTCAATGCCGATGTGGTCGGCGACGCTGACGGCGTCGACCAGGTCCTCGCGCGACGAGCAGTATTCGCTGTTGTCGTCGTCTTCCCAGTTTTTCATGAAGATGCCCAGCACCTCATGACCCTGCTGCTTGAGCAGCCAGGCAGAGACGGCGGAATCGACACCGCCGGAGAGACCAACAATGACTTTCATAGGGAGGTGGCCGAGGACGTCGCTGCGCTAAGACGACGCCCTGCTGCGCAGGCTATGACGACGCGCTGCGCGCTAGGACGCAAGAGAAGGGAGCGTTGGCTGTTCTTTGGCATTTCTGTATTTTCGTGCAACCTGATTCCGTCCTAGGTTGCGCGAATGCGCAACCGTCGTCCTGGCGCGCAGCGCGTCGTCCTGGCCCGCGCAGCGGGCGACGTCCTGAAACAAAAAAGGCACCCGGAGGTGCCTTTTTGTTTCGAAGCGTCCGAAGGACGCCGTCGAATTAAGCAGCTTTCTTTTCAGCTTTCTTGGCTTTTTTCTTGGCCTTCTTGGCCTTCTTTTCAGCCTTGGCCGGAGCGGCTTCTTTCTTGGCTTCTTCTTTCTTGGCTTCCGGAGCCTTAGCCGGAGCAGCAGCTGCCGGAGCAGCAGCCGGAGCTGCCGGGGCGGCCGGAGCCTGGGCGAAAGAAACAGCGGCGAAAGCCGAAGCGATGAGGGCGGTCAACAGTTTGCTCATTTTCAAATCCTCTATAGAGTTGGTTTTTTGCGCGGCTCACATTGCTGCGAGCTTGAGCCGATAACGAAGACACTTTCTGGTCGGTTGACACAGAAAGTAACAAAAACACAAACCGGAGCTCCCCTGCTTGCGCTTATCTTCTGTGACGAAGTTCTTTTTTCTAGCTCAACCTGCAATTTTAGCGTTGTCTTAAGGGAAAACGCTAATTTGGCCGGCGTGCTCGGCCTTTTCAGACTTCTGACGCCCCCGAGTCGGACAGGTTGTTGCGCGCCAGATACTCTCGTAACAGTGGAACGGTGACCGCGCGTTTGCGCGCGAGTGACAGGGCGTCGATACCGTTCACAATCTGCCAGAGCGACGCAACATCCCGTCTGGAGCGGCTCAATATGTAAGTAAGCACTTCGTCACTGAGCTGGAAACCGCGTCTTGCCGCGTGTTCCGCCAGCGCGCCGGGCAGCGCATCCTGCGGGATCGCGACCAGCTCGAAAATCAGCCCGCTGCCGAGCCGGGTGCGCAGATCATCACGTAAAGGCCACTGCGCTGGCGGTGTGCGACCACTCACTACAACGGTTCCACCGGAGGGAACGATGTGGTTGAAGGCGGTGAACAGCCAGCCCTGCTGCGCAGCGGTGAGTCGGTCGGCGTCGTCAACGCAGATCAAGCGGGCAGACACGAAGGGATCGGCGGGGAAGGCGTCGCCGGCGGCAAGCAGCACGGCCGCGCCCGGATTGTCAGCATTCGTCGCTGCTGCGGTCGCCGCCAGCAGATGACTCTTCCCGACAGTAGGCCCGCCCCAGATTGCGACCGCAGGCGGCGGTTTGACCGGCGATGCCCGGTCAGTCAACGCATACAGGCTAGTGACAACTTCGGCGTTGTCACCAACGACAAAACTGTCAAAACTCGCCGGCGTCGGCGCAAAAAAGTCGAACGGAATCTGCGGGGCCTGAACCATGGCGGATGCGGAGGACGATGCTCAAGCCTGTGGCGACGTGGCTTCGCCAGCCGCTGCCGCTTGCGCTTCCCGCGCCTCCGCCTCCAGCAGGCGGCGTTGCATGACGCGCAGCGCCACCAGCAGCGCCGCGCTGGCCGGCAACGCCAGCAGCACGCCGACAAACCCGAACAACTGGCCGAATGCCATCAGGGCAAAGATGACCGACAGTGGGTGCAGGCCAATGCGGTCGCCCACCAGATAGGGCACCAGCACGAAGCCTTCCAGTATCTGGCCCACCATGAACACCGCCGCCACCGCAATGATCGGCCCGGGCGTCGTGAACTGGGTCAGCGCGGCCAGCATACCCAGCATCAAGCCGAGCCCGAAACCGACGTAGGGGATGAATACAAGCAATCCGGTCACCAGACCGACCGGCAACGCGAACTCCAGCCCGGCGATTTTGAGCGCAACACAGTAGTAAGTGGCCAGCGCCAGCATCACCATGCCCTGACCACGCAGGAATTCCGACAGCACGGCGTCGATCTCGCGCGCCATGTCACGCACCGTCGGCCGCACCGGGCGCGGCAGCATGCGGTCGATACCGGCAATCATTTGCGGCCAGTCGCGCAGCACGTAGAACATGACCACCGGCACCAGCGTCAGGTTGACGACGAGGCCGATCACCACCTGCCCGCCAAACTGCAGCGAGCCTGCCAGTTTGGCCGACAGACCACCCACGGCACCGGCGTTGTCCTTGGCCAGCGTCTTCAGTTGCGACAGATCGAACGAGAAGGCGGTGCCCAGCGTCTGGTTGATCCACGGCAGCCACTGGTCCTGAATCTTGGTCAGCAGGTCGGGCATCTTCTCGGCAATTCGCGTCACCTCGGATGACACCAGCGGCGCCACCACCAGCACCATGCCGCCCACAAAAGCAGCGATGGCGAGAATCACCAGCACCGCGCCGGCAGCTCGCGGGACACGCCGCGCTTCTAGCCAGGCCACCACCGGCGTGCCAACGTACGACAGGATGGCACCGAACATGAACGGCGTCAGCACCGGCGCCAGCGCGCCCAGGAGATAACCCAGCGCCACCAGCACGGCAATGATGGCCAGCGCGCGATGGCCGGGGGCCAGCTCGCTCCACCAGTTGGTGCGGGCGACCGCGTTGGCGATCGGCGCGATCGGTCCGGTGGCTGGGGCTTTCGCAGCAACTGGCGGCGCCGCATCGCTGGCAGTGGACAGCTCGTTGACGGTTGCCGGGCTAAAATTTTCGCTTGCCGCGCGTTGGTCGCGGCCCTTGCTGGCAGCGCCCGGCGTGCCGGCGTCGCTTCCGTCTTTTTGGTTGTTGTTCGCGTCTGCGTTCATGGTGGGCGGCATTACAACACGTTCACCCAAGAACTCCCTATGTCCACCCCGGCCGCCCCGTCTGCGACAAATCCGAATCCCGACACCCTTACCTACGAGCAGGCAGGGGTCAATTACGATCAGGTCGATCCGGTCAAATTGCTCGCACAGCAATCGGCCCGCGCCACCGCAGTGCAACTCGCGCAGCACGGCGTAAGCGAAATCGCTGCATCGCGCGGCGAATCGGCCTATGTGGTCGACGCCGGGCCGTTCTTTCTGGCCTCGATCGTGGAGTGCCTTGGCACCAAGATCCTCGTCGCCGACGCCGTGTACCGCGAGACTGGCAAAAGCTTCTACGGGGCCATCGCGCAGGACACCATCGCCATGGCGGTGAACGATCTGATCACTGTCGGTGCCACGCCGCTGGTCGTGCAGGCGTACTGGGCTGCGGGCGGCAGCGACTGGTTCGCCGACCGCCAGCGGGCGTCCGATCTGATTGCGGGCTGGAAGGCGGCCTGCGATGTCTGCGGCGTGTCCTGGGGCGGCGGCGAAACTCCGGCGCTGGCGGGGGTTGTGGAGGGCGGAACCATTGATCTGGGCGCCAGTTGTACCGGCATCGTGCAACCCAAGTCGCGGCTTTCACTGGGCGACAAGCTGGCGGCGGGCGATGCCATCGTGCTGCTGGCCTCAAGCGGCATCCACGCCAACGGCGTGTCGCTGGCGCGCAAGCTGGCCGAGCGCCTGCCGCAGGGCTATCAGACCGACGTTGGCAATGGCCAACGCTTCGGTGAAGCGATCCTTGCGCCGACCGTACTCTACGTGCCGGTCACCGAGGCGCTCGCCAGGGCAGGTGTCGATGTGCACTACTGCGTCAACGTCACCGGCCACGGCTGGCGCAAGCTGCTGCGGCACCCGTCGGCGCTGACCTACCGTATTCACACCGTGCCGCCAGTGCCACCGGTGCTGGCCTTCATGCAACGCGAAGCGAAGCTCGACAACACCGAGGCGTACGGCACACTAAATATGGGCGCCGGTTTCGCTTTTTTTGTGCGGCCCGACCAGGCCGAGCAGACCGTTGCCATTGCCAAAGCCTGCGGTGTCGACGCCTGGGTCGCCGGGCAGGTTGAAGCTGGCCCCAAACAAGCGATCATCGAGCCGATCGGCGTGACCTACAGCGCCGACGATCTGAAGCTGCGATGAGCGCGCCGGACCGTTCCCGCAAACGCATCGCGGTGCTCATCTCGGGCCGCGGCTCGAACATGGCCGCGTTGTTGCGCAACGATTGCGGCGGCGATGTCGTGGTCGTCGGCAGCAACAAGGCCGATGCCAAGGGGCTCGACGTTGCACGCGACGCCGGTATCGCAACCTTCGCCATCAGCCACCGCGACTACGCCAATCGCGAAGCCTTCGACGCCGCGCTGGTCACTGCGCTGAACGAATTCCAGCCCGATCTGGTCGTACTCGCCGGTTTCATGCGCATTCTGACGCCGGTGTTCGTCAATGCCTTTGCTGGTCGGCTGATCAATATCCATCCGTCCTTGCTGCCGAGCTTTCCGGGGCTCGACACCCACGAGCGCGCGCTGGCCGATGGCGTCAAGCTGCACGGCTGCACGGTGCATTTCGTCACCCCCGAGCTCGATCGCGGCCCGATCATCGCGCAGGCGGCGGTGCAGGTGGACGATGAGGACACGCCCGACACACTGGCGGCCAAGGTGCTCACCCAGGAGCATCAGATCCTGCCTTACGCAGTTCGGCTGTTCTGCGAAGGGCGACTGGCCGTCGAAGGGTTACGGGTGCGTACCCGCCCAGCGCGTGGTGGATAACCCTGTCATCGTGCGCGGCGAAGCGGGCGTTTAGCCGCAGCCATGGCCGACGCCGTCTCCAGCTTTGAAAGTGCCAGTCCAGCGGCTGCGGAGTCGACCCGGTTTGATCTTGCGCGCGGATTGGTGCGCCGTCGCGGCCTGCTCGCCACCCCACGCCGCAAGCTGACGCTGGCGCTGGCGGCATCGCTGGTGCTGCACCTGCTGATTGGCGCGGCAGCCGACGTCGAGCCACCCGAGGATAAGAGCATCACGCTGGCGGCCAAGCTGATGCCGCTGCCGCCGCCACCGGTGCCAGTCGCCACACCGCCGGCGCCGAAGCCAAAACAGAAGCCGAAAAAACCGAAACCGGTGGTGGCCGCATCGGCACCAGTGGCCATCGTGGCCGATCCCGTGCCTGACCTTTCGCCGGTTGCGCCGACTGCCCCGGAGAGCGCCCCGGCTGCGGAGCCACAAGTTGCTGCCGCGCCGCCGCCTCCTGAACCAGCGCCGCCCCCGCTCGCACCCGAACCGGCGCCGCCGCCCGCGCGGATGCCGCCAAAGAAAATCAATCTTGGTTACACGGCTTTCCTTGGTGAGCAGAAATTCGAGGTCGGGCCCGTGGTGCTGCAGTTCAACCACGACGCTGCGCGCTACAAGTTGCGGGTCGTGGGTCGCGGTCGCGGCATCGCGGCCTTGCTCTATCCGGGCACCTTTACCGGTGAATCGGAAGGGCAGATCACCGCCGAAGGGTTGCGCCCTGACAAATTCACCGAGGAACGCGGCAATCCGGACAAGCGCCGCGAGACGATCTTCGATCACGAAAAGCGGCTGCTGCGCGTACCCGACAAGGAGCCGATTCCGTTTGAAGGTTCACCGCATGACCCGCTCACCTGGATCGTGCAGTTCTACTTTTCCACGCCGAAGACTGATCGGGTGACAATCAGCGTCGGCACGTCACGCCGGATGGACGTCTACACCCTCGAACGCGCGGGTGAGGAAGAGATCGAGCTGCCCACCGGCGACGCCGATCCGGTGACCGGTCAGCGCGCGGTCAAGAGGGTAGCGACGCAAGTATGGAAGGGCACGCGCAAGCCCGATGCCGACGGCAGGCCCAATGGCAACGCGACGTTCTGGCTGTCACCTGAATGGCACTACATTCCGATGCGGATCAAGGTGGTCAATGCGCAGGGTCGCAGCGCCTCGTTTGAGCTGACGGCGATCAGCACGGAATAGCATTGGCTTTTTGTTGAATCGCCCGTTGGCATTGGGCGACAGTCGTCAAATGACTAAAAGTCGACTTAGGGTTAAATAGTCGAATGAGCCCAATTCGGCTGCGGGTTATGCGAAAAAGTTGATGGACGCAGAAACGCTGGCTGACCGCTACCGCGGCAGGAGACAGACTGCTGCGTCACGCGCCCCTGGCTACCCGCCACAGCGCCTCGGCCGTCTCCGACAGCGCCGCGCGTGGCCGAAACAGCCGCACTTCGATCGGCACCGTCCAGCGGTCGTCACCGGCGCGGGTGAGCGCGCCGCTGGCCAGCTCCGGCGCGATCAGGCTGGCGGGTAGCCAGGCCACACCGCGCCCCTCCATCGCCATCGTCTTCAGCAGGACGGCGTGATGCGCGGTAAACACGATTCGCATGGCGAGATCGCTGCGTTCACCGAACGCGCTGCCCATCACCGCGCGCATGATCTGCCCGATGCCTGAAGCCTCGCCGTAAGTCAGCACGGGTAGTGCTGTCTTCGTTTTGCCACTCCTGCGCACATTGCCGGTAGCCTCCGCCGGGATTGCGTGTTGCGGCTTTCCGTCGGCATTCGCGGCGGACACCGGCAGCAGGCGGTCTTCGCCGACGACGGCGAACTCGAACTGCGCCGGGTCAAGCCGGTTTGCTACCTCGGGATGACCGTGGCACAGCAGAAACTGCGCGCGCCGTTGCAGCATCAGGTCTTCGCACGCGGCAAAGCTGTCCGACACCATCTGGATCGGCCCCATCTTGCGTCCGACGGGCAACCGCGCTTCCACCTTGCCCAGCCAGGTCGGGAAGAAAGTGAGCGAGAGCGCATGCGTCGCTGCAAATTGCAGGCTCACCGCCGCCTGCTCGTGCGCCGCGCGCGCCTGCGAACGGGCCGCTTCCAGGCGCTGCAGTACGTCTTCGATCTCAGGCAGCAGGCGTTTGCCGGCAGCGGTCAGCGATACCGGATGCGTGGTGCGGTCGAACAGGTCAACGCCAGCCCATTCCTCGAGCGATTTGATGTGGCGGCTGAATGCCGGTTGCGCGATGTGCCGGGCCTGCGCCGCACGCGAGAAGTTGCCGCTGTCGGCGAGGACGATGAAATCCTCCAGCCAGTCCAGGTCAAGCGGTCTGTTTCCTGGCCCCATCGCCGACGCAATGCCTCCTCATTTTGAATAGTTCTATCTGTTTCGGGTATTGGACGGCGACGCCGGGGTGCGACAACAATTCGCCACCCTTTCGATGACGTCCAACCGAGTACGCATGCCCACCATCGCCAACTATCGCGGCATTATCCCCGCAATCTCCACCCCGTTCACCAACGACAACCGCATTGACGAGCCGGCGCTGCGCAAGCTCGCCTCGTGGCTGGCCACGCACGACGGCATCGTTGCGGTGATGACCAATGGCCACACGGGCGAAGTGTTCGCACTCGATCCGGAAGAACGCGCTGAGGTCACGCGCATCGTTGCCGACGAACTGAAGGGCAAGCTGCCGGTCATTTCCTCGGTCGTTTGCGAAGGCTTGACTGACGCCGCGCACCACGCCAAGCTCGCCAAGCAGGCCGGCGCCGTCGGCATCGACGTGATGCCGCCGCACCACTGGCTGCGCTTCGGCTTTCATGCTGACCACGCGACCACCTACTTCCAGAACATCTACGACGCTGTCGGGCTAGACCTGATCTGCCACGTCTACCCGGCGTGGACGCGCGCGTCCTATTCGTCGGCCTTGCTCGCCGATCTCGCGCGGTTGCCCTATGTGCAGGCATTCAAGGTTGGCCAGCGCGACATGAGCAAATATGCACGCGACATCAAGGCCATCCGTGATGCCGATGCCACCAAGGCAATCCTGACCTGCCACGACGAATACCTGCTTGCCTCGATGGTGCAGGGCGTTGATGGCGCACTGGTTGGCTTTGCGAGCGCCATCCCGCAGCTCATCATCGACCTCTGGAACGCGGTGAAAGCGGGCGATCTGCACAAGGCGATGGCCGTGCAGGCGAAGATCACGCCGATCAAGGAAGCGGTCTACGGCGCCGGCGAGCCCACGGGTGAAGCGCACGCCCGTATGAAGGCCGCCATGCGCCACGCGGGTGTGATCGCCAACGACCATGTGCGCCCGCCGACGCATGCGCCGAGTGCGCAGGAGCTTGAGGTGATCAAGGCCGCGCTGGCGCAGGCGGGATTGCTCAAGGCTTAGTCGCAAGTCGGGTGGGCAACCAGTTGCCCACCCTACGGCAAAACAACAGGAATCCAGGAGGACTCAATGCAATACAAATCATTCATCGCCAGGCTACTCGCGATTGGTCTGTTGGCGGCGCTCTCGGCGACGGCCAGCGCGCAGGGCTATCCGAACAAACAAGTCCGCGTGATCATTCCGTTCCCGCCGGGCGGCACGCTCGATACCGTGGGCCGACTGCTCGCCCAGAAGCTGGGCGAGCAGACCGGTCAGGTGTTTGTGGTGGAGAACCGCCCGGGCGGCAACGGC
>ERZ724519.979-NODE-979-length-12080-cov-10.203077_pt1 | contig 12080 bp, 9 predicted proteins | sample MGYA00376052_ERZ724519 | MGnify/ENA primary metagenome ERZ724519 (study PRJEB28724, sample SAMN07190883) | activated sludge metagenome | isolation source: activated sludge of sewage treatment plant in Hong Hong | place: Hong Kong | collected 2016-03-17 ... | reverse complement strand
GCGTGCTAGGCAGCCCGCCGCTTCTTTGGCACCTTCATGCCCTTTGCGCGAGCTTCAGACAGACCGATCGCAATGGCCTGTGTTCGTTTGGTCACCCTTTTCCCGCTGCGCCCGCTTTTCAGCGTGCCCTTCTTGAGTTTGTGCAGGGTGTTCTTGACCATCTTCTGTGAGCCCTTACTGTAGCGTGCCATGTGCTCCTCCTTTGGGCGACGGCATCAGGCGCCGATGGGCGAGTGAATCGTCGTCAGAATCGGATGTGTCATTGGCCGCACCGGTTTGAAACTGTATGGTACAGATTCGGGCGACACGTCGAACCTGGGGAACACCCCGGGGAGTGGTAATGGAGCGTCCCGACACAGACTGTCGCGTGATGCTCGTGCACTGAATCATTTGACTGATCCCTCGTGACCCTTTATCGTCGCGCCATGGGTGTAGACGAGATTCTCTTTCGCACGATCAACGGCGTGGCCGGGCAGTCGAGCCTGCTGGATTGGATCGGAGTCGAACTGGCCAAGCCGGGCAACCTGCTCTATCCCATATTGCTGGCTGCAGCCTATTGGGCTTGGGTGAATTGGCGTGAATGTGTGATCGGTGGGGCAATGCTGGCGGTGATCATCGGCGCGACGGATGCACTGGGGACTCAGTTAAAGGGCTTGGTCCAGCGCCCGCGCCCCTGCGTGACGCTTGCCGATGTGCATCAGTTGCTCGGTTGCGGCGGTGCGTTTTCGTTTCCTTCTAACCATGCCGCCAATACGGCCTCGGCGGCAGCATTTTTCCAGGTGCTCTATCCGAAATCAGGCTGGATCGGCTGGCCCTTAGTGGCCGCGATCGGTCTCTCGCGTGTCTACATCGGGGCGCACTATCTGACGGATGTGATCGGGGGCTGGATCGTGGGTGGATTGATCGGGGTGGGCGTGGCCTGGTTCCTGCGCCGTTGGTCTCGCTTCCGACCGGTTGCCGAGGCGGCCCCTGCCTCACAATCCGAGATCGGTTCAATCTCCTGACGTCGCTATTCTGCCAAGCAGGCGAGGAGGGAGGCTCGGCAGCGTTCCTGATCGTAGTCGCGTCCGATCAGCACCAAGACATGATCCGGTTCATCGAGCAGCATGACCGGAGCCACGGTGCTGGTGCGGGGCGGAAAGAACTGAAACTCTTGCAACTCCGGCTCCCCTTCGAAACGAAAGAATCCTTTCGCGCGTTCCAGTCCCTCCGGCAAGGACTTCGTCCATTCCATGAACTGTGTCCGGACGAGCGGCTTCGGCAGGCGAACGGTCGTCACCATCGGGTGGTGGAGGGCGCGGGCGTCCTGTCTGTTTCCTGGCGCCGGTGGTTTGCCGAACTGCACATTGGTGGGGCGCGGGTGAGTTGGCGGCGCAGCAAGCAACGCTGCCACGTCGAGCCTGGCGTGATTCGTTTCCCACAGTCGGCTGTACGGATTCAAGCGCGTGATGCTTTCGCGGAACTGTTCCCAATGACCGGGGATGTAGAGGTCGCGTTTGTTGAGGATCACATCATCCGCATAGCGGATGGCATTGCGTGTGACGAGTTCCGCCATGCCGGTTTCCGGGAGCGGCACGGGGTGCAGCATGGCAAAAATCCGTTCGAGCCTTGCCATCCGAGAGACATAGACGTCCGTCACGGCATCGACCACTTCTGCGGGGTCGGCCATGCCCGAGCATTCCAACACGATTACGGTCGATTCGTAATCCTGCACCAATTGGGCGATGCTCCAAGCTAGATCGTCCTTCGTATCGCAACAGATGCAGCCGCCGGCGAGGTTCAGGACCTGTTCGGCGATCGTGCCTGCTCGCGGGCCGTCGATACTGACCTCGCCCGCCTCGTTCATGAGCACGCCGACCTTGTGGCCCTGGCTGTTCCAATGTTCGAGGAGGCGCATGAGCAGGGTGGTTTTCCCGGCACCGAGTGATCCGCAGAGCATATAGAAGGGGATGGGGAGCGTCTGTGTCATGGAGGCATTGTAGCGGCTGGAACTGTACGTCGGCTAGTCTGTCCATCTCCTAGGGAATGCAGGAGGCATGAGTGCAATGGACGATAACTGCCTACGCGCCGGCACGGAGCGTCACGCGTACCTGTGTGGTGAGTCGTGCGGTAGGTTTCGCCTCCCGTGGGATCGAGGCGACCGGGAGGGGATGCGTCGAACAGACAGCCTGGTACGCGCGATTCATTTCCCTCGCACTCTTGGCGAACCATGTCTGTGCGCATGCTGGACGCTTCTGTGGAATACTCAGGCGCGCCCTCGTGTACCATCGGCAACATGGAGCATGTATCCCTCAACGCAGCGTTCACTATCGCGGTGTGTCTCGGAATGCAAGGTGTCGGCACTCAACTCTCAGCGATGATTTCCAGACCGAGTTTGAATCGAGTCTGGCACGGCCGTATCCAAGTGCCCACGAAATGGAGGGGAAGGGCAACGCCTGAGGTGAAATCGTTTGACGGCCTAGATCGACTTCCAATTTGATGGAGAAGGTGTTCTTATTGTGTCACCCTGAACGTGAGGTCGTCCCTGGGCGCAGGGGCAGGGTGCCGAAGCCGGAGAGTGTAAGAGGCATTTCTCCTGAGGTGGAGGGTATGCTCCGCAGCCGACTGTGAGGCGGTTGCGCCGGATCGGTCGATAGGTGGAGCCATGGTGTTGTCGGCATTGTTTCAGCCGTGCGAGGCTGGAGCACGATGGTGATGCGCATGTCGTGTGAGAGCGCCCGCTCGGTGGAGTTGTTTTTGGTTGTGCAAGCAGACACTCGACTGAGTGATCAGGCATGTGCGTGAGCGATCACTCAGGATCCCTGATCCCTCGGTCGACTACGAAGGCAGGGCAGGGACAAGGCGTTGCGGCCCGAGCATCTTGATTCTCTCTCGTAACCTATGAGAACGTCGTGTGCGGTTCGTCATCGCTTGCTGTCGCACATGGGTTTGTGTTGCCTCAGCCATTGGCTGCCGTATCTGCGGGAGAGGCAGCCCGGCGAGAGAGATAATCAAGGATTTTTTCGATGATGGTAATGGCTCCTGTGTTTCATTGGTGGAGGTCTGCCGGATGTGTGATCGGCCTGATGGTGTTGTTGTCAGGCTGCGGAAACATGCCTCGTGAATACCAACGCATGGCAGAGCCAGGCGTGACCCTGACGGCACTCACGGCCAACCCGGAGTCCTATCGTGGGAAGGTGGTCCTGATGGGAGGGACCATGGTAGACGAGGCGCGGAGTGACCACTCCGTGTGGTTGAGAATGAAGAACCGTCCCCTGGACGAAGACGATATCCCTCGTGAGCCGATCGAAACGGATGGGCCTGAAGCCGGCCATTTTTGGGTGCAAATTTCTACACGGCAGCTTCCCGCCGGCTATCGCGCCTGGGCCAGAATGAGCTTGGCCGGGCGTGTGACGGGCAAGGTCAAGTTGGGGCATGAGCCAGTACTTCGGTTGCTCTATGCCAGACATTGGGGATTAGATGCGATCGATAAGGAAGCATTCAGAGAATTTGATCCGAATTACGATGTTGTGGTTCCTGAGTCGATTGGGGTGGAGATTGATGTTGGTTCCGATGGAACGCAGTGAGTTGCGGTCGATGGCAGGTACGTGCCGATGGTACGGTTGTGCGCATTGCTAGTACTGGGTTCAGGCCGATCTGTTAGCCGCCAGTTGGTCTGCTCCCTCGGAGGTTCTCTTCTTTCTCAGTGCTCTCCCTTCATGATCGCGTGGATTGGCCGTACGTCTTGTGTTGGTGTCCTCGAGACGTGCGTTGACCAAGTGTGATTGCCACGCTTCTTGCGCCTTTGCCGAACTGCACAGTGGTGGGGCGCGGGTGAGTTGGCGGCGCAGCAAGTAACGCTGCCACGTCGAGCCTGGCGTGATTCGTTTCCCACAACCAGCCGTGCGGATTCAAGCGCGTGATGCTTTCGCGAAACTGTTCCCAGTGACCGGGGATGTAGAGGTCGCGTTTGTTGAGGATCACATCATCCGCATAGCGGATGGCATTGCGTGTGACGAGTTCCGCCATGCCGGTTTCCGGGAGCGGCACGGGGTGCAGCATGGCAAAAATCCGTTCGAGCCTTGCCATCCGAGAGACATAGACGTCCGTCACGGCATCGACCACTTCTGCGGGGTCGGCCATGCCCGAGCATTCCAACACGATTACGGTCGATTCGTAATCCTGCACCAATTGGGCGATGCTCCAAGCTAGATCGTCCTTCGTATCGCAACAGATGCAGCCGCCGGCGAGGTTCAGGACCTGTTCGGCGATCGTGCCTGCTCGCGGGCCGTCGATACTGACCTCGCCCGCCTCGTTCATGAGCACGCCGACCTTGTGGCCCTGGCTGTTCCAATGTTCGAGGAGGCGCATGAGCAGGGTGGTTTTCCCGGCACCGAGTGATCCGCAGAGCATATAGAAGGGGATGGGGAGCGTCTGTGTCATGGAGGCATTGTAGCGGCTGTGTTGGCAGGAGGCTGGCTCGGTCGTTTCCGATGAAGGCAGGGGACACTCCAACATATGCTGCAGGTGTGTCTAAAAGCCGACCCGAAATGTGACTGCGCCTGCGTGATTGGTGGTACGGTACGTTCCATTCACGGTGGGATTCGGGTTGCCCGTGACGGTGCGAGGATCGAATAAGAAAGCTTGGTAAGCCAGGTCCATGCCCATCGAATGTTTCGCAAAGAAACGTTTTTCCGCATCGGCACAGGAAATCAGGCCGAAGAATTTCCCGCCTGTGTGACAGGAGAATCCCACGCCGGCTGTGACCACATGCGCGTCACTGTCGGCATAGGAAGGGTCAAAGTTGAGATCCGACACAGGTGTGTGTGAGCGGATGTATCCCGTGCGAAGGGCGACGTTCCAGGCCTGCGTATCTGTCAGGCCGAACCATGTATATTCTGTGCCGATGTTGACCGTTACCGTGTTTTTCCATTGCTGCGGGCTTGGTAAGGTTGCCCCGTTCGAGAGCCGCACGTCTGCACTGCGGATCGATTGCCAACGGACATAGTCCACATCAACTTCCAGCTTCCACGCACGCTCCGCATTCCGTATTGGCCAAAAGGCCAGGCCGCCCGTCCACACTTCGGGCAGCCGTATGGCTGTTGAAGCTTGCGCGGCCGACACCCCATTGGCGCGAAGCTCTCCGTTCAAAGGTAAGACCGCTTGGCTACGCCAAATACCGGCGAAGGAGAGGCGAGGTTGTCCTTCGGCCGTGCGCCAGGGAGTATAGAGTACACTCGCGTTCAGTCCGGCCGTCGTGCCTTTTCCATTCAGCTCCATCCCGGTTCCCGCTGGAAAGCCGGAGCCTGGCGCGGCTTGGAATTGACGTTCGGCTTGTCCTTCGCCGAGGAAGTTCGCAAAGGTGAGAATATCTGCGCCCAGTCCAATGGATAGCGACTGCGTCAGTTGATAGGCCAGCGTCGGTTTGATTGCCAGCAAGGGAAGTTGTGCAAAGGTTACCGCTGTGGGAAACGGGCCATTCACAGGGAACTTGGAAGCGAACCCATAGAGATTCTGCACCCCCAGGCCCGCACTCAGATCTCCCAGGGCGGACACTCCCAGGTCTTTCATCTTCGCCGTCAGAAAGATCTGCCCCGGCGGTGGCAGGCCGATCGGAAACGGGTGCTCATTGCGGACGGACGCGCCGGTTGGACTGGTAAATCGTGTATTGACGCCGACGAATTGCGCGCCGCCGGCAATCTGAATCCCGCGCAACTGGGTCATGCCTGCAGGGTTGTAAAAGACTGCGGAGGCGTTGTCGGCCTGAGCCGCGAAGGCGTTGCCTTGTCCCATGGCCGCCGCGTCATGAAACGGGTTACGAAAGCCGTCGGCACAAGCCGGATCGCCGGAGAACAGCGCCACGCACCCAGTCGCCAGTGCTCCAATAAGGCACCCTGCGGGCAAGGAGAGTCGGTGTGCACGAATCCGTAGGTTCATGTCCATGTTTGGGCCGAATGAGTTGGAGTGGTCCCTAGCACGAGCAACTACGTATCGTCAATATTTCTCTTGCGGTGCCTGGAAGCGAACAGAGATAATCCCCATCGATTTCTGCTGGCGAGATAGGGGGATGCTGTATGGTGACCCGCTCCAAGCCATCGCGTGTCCGTTCTGTTCCGTATGCCAAGCTGGTCCCGCCCACTCTTCCGATCGTGCTTCAACGGACGCGGCTGTTCCGCCTGCTCGATAAATCGAACGCGCGTCGACTGATTTGGATCACGGCTCCGGCCGGCGCCGGGAAGACCACTCTCGTTGCCAGTTATCTGAAATCGAAGCGCGTCCCGGTCTTGTGGTATCGGCTGGATGAAAGTGATGCCGATCCTTCGTCGTTCTTTCATTTCCTCAGTCTCGCCGCAAAGAGTCTTGCTCCTCGATTCAAACGACCGTTGCCGACGCTCACTCCGGAGTATGTGTTGGGCCTTCAGACGTTTGCCCGGCGCTATTTTCAGGAGCTTGGCGCGCGTCTGCCGCGGCGTTGCAGAATTGTGCTGGATAACTACCATGAAGTTCCGGCCGATGCGGCGCTCCATCAGCTGTTGGCCTGCGGGGTGTATGAACTTCCCGACGGCGTCTCGGTCGTGGTTATGAGCAGGCAGGGCCCCTGCGCTCCAATGGCTCGTCTGATGGCTGAGCAACTGATGGACACGATCGGTCCGGATCCCCTGCGATTCTCCAGGCTTGAAACCGTTGGAGTGGCGCGGCTTCATCTCACATCTCGAAAAGAGCGTGTGGCGCGAAGTCGTATTGATGAACTCCATAAGAAGGCCGGGGGATGGGCCGCCGGGGTGACGCTCCTGCTGGATCACATCAAACATCAGGAGACGATCGAATCTGCATCCGCCCAGGAATCGCCTGAAAGTATCTTCCAGTTCCTGGCAACGCATGCGTTTGAGGGCCTGGTCCGAGAGGTTCAGGAGGTCTTGCTCAAAACCTCCATCCTGCCCGATGTCAGTGTCACGCTGGCAGTGGGATTGACCAATTCGCCGAAGGCGGGAGAGGTGCTCCGGTCTCTCTACCTGGCTCGCCACTTCATCGAAAGGCGGGACGAGCCAGAGCCGTGGTATCGGTACCACCCGCTGTTTCGAGCCTTCCTGCTCGAGCAGCTCGCGACAAGATATTCAGTGGACGAGGTTCGGGCTCTTCGACGGCAGGCCGCGATCCGATTGGCGGAAATCGGTCACTATGAAGAGAGTATCGCGCAGTTGCGGCAGGCAGAGGACTGGACCGCCATGGCCGGCCAGATCATCGCCTTGGCCCCCGCGGTGCTGGGACAGGGGCGACTCGCGACAGTCGATGACTGGATAGCCGCGATTCCCCAACACGTACTTGCGGGCACCCCCTGGTTACGTTTCTGGCATGCCTGTTCGCGATTGTTTAAGAATCCTCATGATGCGCACATCATGTTCGAACAGGTGTTCGCGCAATTTGTTGCGCAAAACGATCAGGCGGGGGCCCTGCTGACGTGGGCGAATGTTGTGCGCTGTATCCTTTTTCAGTGGAGAGGGCTGCCACGGTTGGATGCGTGGATCGCGAGGTTTCGTGCGCTTCATTCCGAAGGCACTCCGTATCCTAGCGCTGAGATCGAGGCCCAGGTCGCTGAGGCTATGGCGAGCGCACTCGTGTGGCGGCAGCCGGGCAACCCCGAGACGAAAAAGTGGCTGGATAAGGCCATCGCCCTTACCGATCGGCTTACGGGATCGGGCGCCGGCCACGCGATCTTTTTGACGGAGTCGTATCTGGTGTGGATGGGCAATTTGGCGGAGGCGCGCAATGGCCAGGTACGACTCTTGGAGAGAGCTTCGACTCCGGGTGCGGCTCCATCGTTGAAGATTCTGTATTGTCTGTCGGAAGCACTGTTGGCCTCGATCGAAGCTCGCGCTGATGACTGTCGACGCGCGGTGCGAGAAGGCCTCGCACTTGCGGAGCGGGAAGGCATCCATCTCTGGGATGGGTGGTTGGTTGCACAAGATATTCACAACAGTTTGTTTGCCGGTGATCTCAACTCAGCGCAGCGGTGGCTCGCAGAGATTCGGCCGATGTGGGAGCGAGTGGGCGGGCTCTACCGCTGCCAACTCTGCTACCTCTCGGCATGGTCCACGCTGTTGGACGGCGATTGTGCCACAGTGATGGAGTCAGGCGCGAAGGCACTATCCCTCGCAGAACAGGAAGCCGGTCCGTTTCCCGAAGCATTGTGCTGTCTGCTGATGGCGTCGATCTGTCAGTCCTTTGGCCAGCGACAGGAAGCGGAGGCCTACCGGGTGCGTGCCGAGGTGATCGGCGAAGCCATGAACAGTCAGTTCCTCCGGTATGGCTGCTTGTGGTTGACGGCGCAATGTGCTCTCGAGTCAGGTGATCGCCGGCAGTGTCTGCAGGCGCTTCGGGCTGCCTTGGTCATCGGTCGCACCTGCGGATTAGGCGGCTACGTGGGGTGGGAAGCCCCGGTCATTGCGCGCCTCTGCGGCATGGCACTGGAAGAAGGCATCGAGGTGTCGTTCGTCCAGGGGCTTATCCAACGACTGTGGCTTCCGCTTGCACCGGAGTTGCGGCCCTCGAATTGGCCGTGGCCGCTCAAGATCTCCATGCTGGGCTCGTGTGACGTGATGGTATGCGGGCGCCCCCTCGACAGGCCGAGAAAAGTGCCCCATCGGCTGTTGGAGTTGCTTGCCGCTATCGTGGCGTTCGGGGGAGAGGCCGTGCCGGTAGCCCGCTTGACCGACGCCCTGTGGCCAGAAGCCGACGGTGATCAAGCGCAGGAAAACTTCAAGAAGTCGCTGGCTCGTTTAAGAAAGATGATCGGCATCGAGAACGCAATTCTCTGGCAAGACGGAAAAATTACGTTGAACCGGGACCTCTGTTGGGTCGATGCCCTGACATTTGAGACGTTGGCGAAACAGGCAGACGCTCGGGTTGCGAACACGAGAAGGCAGGATACAGGTGACATCGACAAGTCCGCCCTTGCGCTCTACCGTGGGCCCTTCCTTGGACTGGAGGCTATTCCAGAATGGGCCCAGCCCTATCAGGCCGAACTTCGCCGTCGATGGACACGGCTGCTCGCGCGTCGCAGTGACCAATCAGAGTCAATGATTGGGGCGCAGGACATGGTGCGTGAATTGGAAGCGGCAATCGACGTCGATCCGGTGTCGGAACCGCTCTATCAGCGGCTTATCCCTCTCCTTTTGGCCCAGGGCCGACGGTCGGAGGCAGTGGCTCAATACGATCGATGCCGTGCTGCGCTGGCCCGATGGGGCAATCGCACCCCTTCGGTGGCGACTGACCGACTCGTGACGGCCATGACTCGTGCAGAGGAGAGTGCATGACGCAACCAAAGTCGAGGTTAGCCAAACTCACGCCTCCGACCTTGCCGGTGGTGCTCACCCGAGCGAGGCTCTTTCGGGTTCTCGATCGTGCACGAACCCGCCCCCTGACCTGGATCGCCGCACCGGCCGGATTCGGCAAGACCACACTCGTTGCGAGTTACCTGAAGGCACGACGCCGGCCGGTGTGTTGGTATCGCCTCGACGAGGGAGATGCGGATCCGGCCACCTTCTTTCACTATCTGAGCCTCGCGGCTAAGTCGCTGGTCCCGAAAATCCGACGGCCCCTTCCGGTTCTGACGCCCGAGTATGCGCTTGGGTTACCGACCTTTACGCGGCGATTTTTCCAAGAGTTGTGTGCGCGGTTGCCGCGTCGCTGCGTACTGGTGCTGGACAATTATCAGGAAGTGCCCTCGACATCTGCTCTGCACCAATTGCTTCCCTACGCAATTCAGGAGCTGCCGGAACATGTATCCGTCCTTGTCATGAGCCGCCAAGATCCACCACCGCCGTTGGTTACGGTGCAATGCGACAGGGGAATGACTGTGATCGGTGCCGATTCGCTGACGCTGTCGAGAGTGGAGGCCAAAGCCATCGTCCAGCTGCATTGGAAGAAAAAGGCGGACGGCGCCATGCGAACCTTTGTCGATGAGGCCTACCGACGAGTAGGAGGGTGGGCCGCCGGCTTAATGCTGATGGTCGAACAGGCGAAAGGCGATCGCAGGGTGTCGGGGAGTGGACTCGACGGCACGTCCGAGACGATCTTTCGCTACTTAGCCGGAGAGGTGATGGAACGGCTTTCCCCGGATGTCCGGCAACTCTTGCTGAAGACGTCCGTGCTGTCCGATATCAACATCCGATCGGCGGAGGTGCTCACCGGCCTCTCGAATGCTGGTGACCTACTCGCATTCCTGCACCGCTCCCGCTACTTTACCGAGCGTCGGCAGGGGACTGAGCCATCGTATCGATACCATCCGCTGTTTCGAGACTTTCTTCTCCACCGGGCACGAGTGGACTTGGGCACGGCCCAAATCCAAGCGCTCCAGCGAAACGCGGCGGACCTCCTCATCAAAGAGGGTCGCATCGAAGAGGCTGTGCTTGTGCTCCAGGCTGCTGAGGATTGGGAAGGCCTTGTACAGGTGATTCTCGGCCAAGCCCAGGAACTGGTGGCGACCGGACGTATTCAAACGCTGGAAGCCTGGATTTTATGTATTCCCGAGCCGGTTCGCGCACAAAGTCCCTGGCTCATGTTTTGGTTGGCGAGCACGAAAGTGTCCTTCGACCCCGATCAAGCCTACGCCCTGTTCGATCAAAGCTTGGACGAATTCCTGCGGCAGGGCGATCGAACGGGCGCGTTATTGTCCTGGTGCGGTGCGATCCGGGCAGTCCTCATACGATGGGACGGTCTTGGGCGGATCACGAAACTCTTGGAGTTGTTTCCAACCATCCATCCAGACGGTGCTTCTTACCCCTCGATCGAGGTCGAGGCCCATGTCGCAGACTGTCTGGCTGGTGCGATCATGCAGACCCGTCCGGACAGGGACGATGCGAGGGCGTGGCTGGACCGGGCTGTCAGTCTTAGCGACCATCTCCCACCGGCCGTGCAAACTGGTTCCCGGTACATGACAGAGATCTACTTTTTATGGTTTGGGGATATCGCCGCCGCCAGGGCAGGTCTGGAACAATTTTCCCGCTTACGCGAGTCTAAACAGTGGAATCTGATCACTGCCATATTTTTCCATGCGACGACCGCCACCTTGGCCTGGTTCGACAGCGAACTTGATCTCTGCCGCCTGCATATCGGAAAGGCAAGGGAACTGGTCACTCAATCGGGGCTCCATGTGTGGGATGGTCTGATCATTAGCCAGGGGGTGGCTGGAGAATTATTAGCGGGAAACCTGTCTGCGGCTGAAGCACTCTTGAAGGAAGAAGATGCAATGACCCAGCGGCTTGGTGGCATTCATCGAGCGCACTACCTGCACCTCTTTGCATGGTTCCTGCGCTTGCGAGGTGATCATCAAAAGGCATTAGAGGAGGGGCTACGTTCAAATGATTTGATCGCAGCTGCAGGCGGACACCTGTTCGGCCAGGGCATCAATGCGCTGGTGATTGCCCATGCGTTGCATGAACTTGGACAATTGGACGGCGCTGCCCGCTATGTCGAACAGTCCTTGGAGATCGGCGATCGAATGCGGAGCGATCTTCTTCGGTTCGGAGCGTGGGTCCTGACGGCGAAAATGGCTTTTGATCGGAATGATGCGCCGGCGGGCCTCGTTGCGCTCAAGAAAGCATTGACGATTGGAGAAGTACGTGGATTGATGCAATACCCCAGTTGCGACCGACGTCTTATGGCAGGACTCTGTGCCCGAGCGCTCATCGTCGGAATTCACGTTCCCTTTGTGTTACGCATGATTCAAAAACACCGCTTTGCTGCACCGTTGGAGGCTCGTTGTCTCGAGACCTGGCCTTGGCCGATCAAGATCTACACGTTGGGCCGATTTGAAGTCTTGATCAATGGGCAACCGCTCGGGAAAAACCGTAAGACTCCGCATCGGCTGATGGAGTTACTCATCGCAATCATGACGTATGGCGGTGCCCCGGTTTCTGCTGCGAGACTCATGGACATGCTGTGGCCGGAGGCGGACGGGGATCAAGCACGGGAGAATCTTAAGAAATCAATCGCACGCTTGCGTCAGTTGCTGGCGGTTGACGATGCTCTCTGTTGGCAGGATGGCGAGATTTCACTGAACCGCACGTGCTGTTGGGTGGATGCCTGGGCGTTCGAAGCCT
>ERZ724519.973-NODE-973-length-12108-cov-4.442628_pt1 | contig 12108 bp, 11 predicted proteins | sample MGYA00376052_ERZ724519 | MGnify/ENA primary metagenome ERZ724519 (study PRJEB28724, sample SAMN07190883) | activated sludge metagenome | isolation source: activated sludge of sewage treatment plant in Hong Hong | place: Hong Kong | collected 2016-03-17 ... | reverse complement strand
CAGGACCCGGGGGCGGACGCGGTCCGTCTTCACCCGGAAGGTCGGGAACTCGTTCGATGCCCAGCCCACGGCTGTGGCCAGTGCGAACGACTGCTTCCAGGCGAACAACCGGTTGTAGACGAGATCACCGGGTTCGATTCGATAGACGACGCCCGTGAGTTCGGAGCCCGCTCGCAACTCGCGGGTGAAGAGCCCCTCCCCGTACCACTTGACCCCCTGCATGGGGTACACAGTGTCGGCGGTCGGCTGCTCACGCCTCGTGACGGGCTCCAGAACGTCCAAGACCACCAGTTCCTCCCCGGCCCAGTCGCGATGCGTGACTCCGAGCAAGTGGTCGAACCGCGATGAGGAAGTATGGGTGGTCACTGCGCCCAGGTGAGTGGCGATGCGGTCTTGGTCCTGGCGCGATGGCAGGGGAACAGGGATCCGCAGGAAGGCGTCCACATTCACCCGCTGTCGCCGTTGCCCGAGCCCGTTCGTTGACCTGGCCATGTCGTCAGTGAAATGCGTCGACTTCAGGTACTGCTCCAAGAACGCGGGGCTGACGCGATCGCGCTCTGGCGTGAACGTCGGGAACTCGCTGGAGACGAAGTAGCCGTCGTACTCGGGGGGCACTAGTGCGACCGCGCCTTCCCAACCGAACAACTTGCTGTAGACGACCTGCCCCTCCGACAGGCGGAATAGACGGCTGTAGCTCGTTTGAGATCCGCGGAGAACGCCTTTGTCAAAGAGGCCTCGCCCTCGGTTCAGGATGCCAGCCGAGGGATAGCACTCAGTCGCCACTACCCCCACGGGGTCCAGATCCAGTCGCAGCACATCCCCCAGCGGCACCCACTCGACCTTCACAGCGCAAACCCATCGATCTCGCGCTGCAGGTCCTCGTAGAGCCGAAGCAACTCCCGCTCGGTTTCAATCAGCTCGGCGACCAGTTCCTTGGGCGACCGGTGTTCGAGGTCGTCTGGCCGGTGCGGGTTGTGCAGGTCGAGGTTGTAGCCCGACTCCCGGATTGTCGCCGCGTCCACGCGCCAGGCCCGCTCGTTCTCGACCCGGCCCTCGCGGCGGCGTCCGCCCCACCACGCCGCGCAGTCGGCGAACTCCTCGAAGCGCATCGGCTTTGTCTTGGTGTAGTTCTTGCGTCCCTCGGGGGCGGGGATCTCGTAGAACCAGACCGGACCCTGCTTGCCCTTCTCGAAGAAGAGCACGTTGCTGGGGATGATCGTGTACGGCGCGAAGACCCCGTTGGGTAGCCGCAACACGGTGTGCAGGTTGAACCGGCCCATCAGGTCTGCCTTGATCTTGCCGCCCACGCCGGTGTCGAACAGCACCGAGTTGGGCACGACGATGCCGCAGCGTCCGACGGGGCTGCGTTCGATCCGCGCCATCACCGACTGCAGGAACAGCCAGGCGGTCTCGGACGTCCGGAACTGCACCGGGAAGTTGTCCTGGACGAGCTTCTCCTCCTCGCCGCCGAAGGGCGGGTTGGTGAGCACGACGTCCACGCCCGCGCGCTTGACCTCCGCCAGCGACACGTTCAACGAGTTCTGCTCGGTGAAGCTCGGCCGATCGATCCCGTGCAGCAGCAGGTTCATCTGGCCTAGCAGGAAGGGCATGGGCTTCTTCTCGATCCCACGGAGGCCGGCCTTCACCTGCTCGACCTCGGACGCCGACACGTTCCCGGCGGTCATGTGTTTGAAGGCCTCGATGAGAAAGCCGCCGGTGCCGGCCGCCGGGTCCAGCACGGTCTCGCCGGGACGCGGGTCCACCTGCTCGACGATGAACCGGATCAGCGGACGCGGCGTGTAGAACTCGCCCGAGTCGCCCGCGGCGTCCCGCATCTCGCGCAACATGGTCTCGTAGAAGACCGCCATGGCGTGCATCTCGTCGCGGTGGGAGAACTCGACCTTATTGACCTGGTTGATCAACTGGCGCAGCAGGTGCCCCGAGAGCATCCGGTTCGTGGTGTCCTGGAACACCCGCGCCAGGGTGTCGCGGGGGTCGCCGGGCCGTCCCGACCCTTGGAGGTCGCGCAGCTTGGGCAACAGCTTGCCGTTGACGAACACCAGCAGTGGATCACCGGTCGTGTCGCTCCCGGATGCCCACGTGCGCCAGCGGAACTCCTCGGGGAGCACCGGACGGTAGCCCGCCTCCAGGGTCTCGCGCTCCTCCTCCAGGTCGTCGAACGCCTTGAGGAACAGCAGCCAGGCCAGCTGCGGCAGGCGATCCAACTCGCCGTTGAGGCCCGCGTCCTTGCGCATGATCTGGCGCGACTGGTTGATCACCGCCTGCAGGCGGGCCTGGGTGGTCTGGGCTGAGTTCTTCGCAGGGGTCACCGAGATTCCTCGTCGTCGAAGGCGGACAGGTAGAAGCGCCGCACGAGCGCGGCGGCGGCGTCGAGTGTGCGCTCGCTCAGGCCGATCTCGACGGCCATGGCCGCGAACGGTGCCCGCCAGTCGCCCGGAGGGTCGGGCAGGTCCGTGGGAGGGGCGGACATGTCGCGCTCGGCGAAGACGGCCTGCACGGCGCGGGCGAACGCGTGCTGCTCGATGAGCCCCTGTTCGACGAGGAGGGCGAGATCCACCAGGTCCTTCACTCGAGAGGACGGCCGTTCGTGGGCGTAGATCCGTGCGTAGGCGTGCAACTTCTCGGCGGCGTGACGAGGCAGGTCGACGCTGCGGACGGCGAACGGCTCGCCCCCGAGCACCGGACGGACAGCCACGGCTTCCACGCCTTCGGCCGGCTCCGCCGCCCGGGTGACCACGTCGACAGTGACCGTCTCGAACGGGCTGCGTGCCACGAACACCTCGACGACGACCCGCCACGTGGACGGCATCTCGTCTTCGGCGCGCACCTGCCGGGGCGCCCGGACGACGAACGTGCAGTCATCGCCCAGGTCGACGTCCAAGGCCTCATCGAGCACGTCCTGCAGGTCGGTAGCCGTGAGACCCGTGACGTCGGTGAGCAGCAGGTCGAGGTCCTTGGTCGTCCGGGCCGCCAGACCGAGGCGCAGTTCGAGGCTGAACCCGCCCTTCAAAACCCACCGAGGGTCACGAGCCAGGCGCGCCAGCACGCGCTGGAACACGTAGCGGTTGCGCACCCGCTGCGGAGGCACGCCCTCCTGGGCGGCGACGTTGCGCAGCCGGTGGCTGAGGCTGACCAGTCGCGGGTCACTCATCGGCGGCCGTTCTCGCGAGCGCGCGCTCGAGGCGCAGGGCGGCCCGATCGGGGGCGTCCACGGACGCCCTCAGCAACCGACGCCGCGTCGTGAGGCCGAGCCGCAATGCATCCGCCACCGCGCGATCGACCTGCTCCTGGGACAGATCGGACGCCGCGGCGTCGACCAGGGTGCGCAGCGGCGTCGTCACCGCCCAGCCGCGCCGGACCTCGCGCTCGTCCTCGGCCACCTCGCCCACGTGCAGCGCCACCAGGTCGTCGACGGCACCGAACCCAGGCGGGACGGTGAGGTGCACCTTGACCGGGTCGACGTCGGACAGCCCGTGAACGGCCAGCGCGGAATCGTGGGACACGACCCCCTTGCCGTCGCTCCACAGGGTGCAACGCACATAGACATCGTCCGGATCGGCCGGCCACTCGGGCAGCCGGAAGAGGGCCCGATCGACCCGGACCCAGTTGCCTGCGTCCGCGTGGTACTTCTGCGCCTGGTAGGAGTAGCCGACGTCGAGCGCCTGCGCCGCCGTGAAGTAGCCCGCCTGTTGGAACGCCACGGCGTGGAGCGCGCGGCGGAGATCCTGACGGGGGCTGGGCACGGACTGAGTCTAGCCTCTAAACTCAATGAGATCTTTAGTTTCATGAAACGCCTGCGTGTCGAACTAAAAATCTACGCAGCGTAGAGCCACTCCTGGACCCGATCCAGTTGGGCGCGGAGCGCCTCTCCCCCGCCGAAGGCTCTGGCCAGGTCCACGGGCGACCCAAGTTCCCTCAGTGGCGCGAGGCGGAACACCTCGGTCGTCTCCAGGTCGGTCACCCCGAACTCCTCGTAGCGGGCGAGGAGTCCCTCCAGGACCGCCCTCGCCTCCGCGGTCTGCGTCGCGAGTTCGGCTGCGTGTTGTTCACGCACCTGACGGACACGTTCGGAACGGGTGCGGGCCGACCGGTTCCAGGCCACCTGAAGGAGGGCGTCCAGGGGGTCGCTGTCGGTCAGCCCGGCGGACTCGACGAGGCCCGCCACGTCGATGCCCTGCGCCGCCAGCGAGGCGGCCAGAGAATGCCTGGAGGGCGCTTGCGACCAGCGTTCCCGCAGGGTCTCCTCGTCGCCCTCGGCAGCGACGCGCTCGCGGACCCAGGCGCCGTACTCGGTGAGCTGCAGCCGACCGGACGCCAGATCGGGCACGAGGCGCGCTTCCCCGACCACGCGGAAGTCGCCATCGTCCACGTAGAGCTTGCGTCCCGGCGGGGGGCCGGGCTCGTCGGTGGGTGGGTCGTGCACCTCGAAGGCCGCAACGGGCTCCTCCACCCGCGGGTCATCGAGCGGCTCAATCCCGACCGTCGGCTGCGCGTCCGGAGCCACCGCGTCCGCGCCGACCACCTCGCCGTCGGCGTCCACCACCTCGCGCCTGATGTCGGTCGGGTAACCGTCGAAGGCAGGGTCCTCGAACAGCACCGTCGCACCGACGTAGTCGATGATCTCGAAGCTCGTCTTGCCCTTGTCGGGGAACAGCCGCGTCCCCCGGCCGATGATCTGCTTGAACTCCACCATGGAGCCGACTGGCCGGAACAGGACGACGAACTTGAGATCCTCGACGTCCACCCCAGTCGACAACAGGCGCGACGTCGTCGCGACGACAGGGCTGACCTTGTCCGGGTCGGTGAAGTCGCCGAGCAGCCGCTCCTTCTCCCCCTCCACCCCCACGATGCGCACCACCCACTCGGGATCGGCGGCGACAAGGTCGGGGTTCTCGGCGACCAGAGCCCGGCGCATCTCGTCCGCATGCTCGGTATCGACGCAGAAGACGATGCAGCGTGCGGTGGCGTCCTGCCGCAGAATGCCCGACAGGTGGCGCGAAGCGAGCCGCGTCCGGGCCAGCAGGGACACCACCCGCTCGAAGTCGCGCGTCGTGTAGACGCCCTCGGGTACCTCGCGTCCCATGCGGTCGAGTTGGCCCGGGGCCGGCTCCCAGCCCTCGGCGTCCGGGGACAGGACGACCCGACGCACGCGATACGGCGCCAGGAAGCCGTCCTCGATGCCTTGGCGCAGCGAGTACCGGTAGACCGGGTTCCCGAAGTACTCGTAGCTGTTTACTCGGTCGCTGCGCGGCGTCGCGGTGAGCCCGAGTTGGACGGCGCTGGCGAAGTAGTCGAGGACTGCGCGCCACGCCGAGTTCTCCTCCGCGCTGCCGCGATGGCACTCGTCGACGATCACCAAGTCGAAGAAGTCCGGCCGGAACGCCTCGAACAGGGCCTCCCGGTCGCCGCCCGCTGCAAGCGCCTGGTATGTCGCGAAGTAGATCTCGCGACTGGTGTCGACGCCGCCCCGCACGCGGTTGAGGAGGTCGGCGCCGAAGGCCGGGATGAAGTCCTTGCGCATGGGCTGCGACAGCAACTGGTCTCGGTCGGCGAGGTAGAGCACGCGGTAGTTCCGGTGCGGCCGCACAGCGGCCTCGTACGCCCGCAGCTTCGCCACGATCTGCATGGCCGTGAACGTCTTGCCGGTGCCCGTGGCCATGAGCAGCAGCACGCGCTGGCGATGGCGGGCGATGGCGGCCAGGACGCGGTTGATTGCGACGGCCTGGTAGTACCGCGGGGTGATCACGTCACCGGCCGCGTCGCGGCGTCCCCGGTTCAGGGGCTGCTGCAGGAGAGAGGAGCCTGTGTCGACCAGGCCGTGGAGTTCTTGGTACTCATCCCAGGCGACGGCCGGCGCAGCGAACTCGGAGACGAGACGCTCCTGACCTGTGCGGAGGTTGTGCTCGATGATGTCGATGCCGTTGGAGGCGTACGCGAGCGGGGCGTCAAGTTGCTGCGCATACCGCAGCGCCTGTTGGAGCCCGTCGGTGGCGGTCCGGTACTCGCGCTTCGCCTCCACGACGGCCGTCGCCAGGCCCGGGGCTGCTTCGAGCACGTAGTCGACGAAGCCGGAGCCGAGCTCCCTCGTCACCCCGCCTCGCGTCGTGACGTCTTGGGCGACGACGGGGAGCTGCTCGACCACCTGGTCGCGCTGCCACCCGGACGCCTCGATGGCGGGCACCACGAACTCGCGACACGTGTCGCGCTCCAGGGGGCCAAGCCGAGGCATGACCTCAGGCTAGTGAACGAATGCTCCCTGAAAGTGCAACCAGCTCGACCCAAAGCAGCAAAAGCCAACTCAACGACAGCAATGCCCGCGCCGATTCCTGCCACTGCCGCCTCCCACGATTGTCACTGCCAATGTCCGGACCACTTCCATGTTGGACACACCTGGTGCATCCAGGGCGGCATTTCGTTAGTATGAAACTCGATTCGAGGGCGGAGGAACGGTGATGGACAATCTGGTCCGGCAGGACGACCGGCCCCACGCGTGCCCGCGTTGCGGCCGTCCCGTGGCCTACAAGGGCCGTGGCCGACGCCCTGTTTGGTGCTCGTCGACGTGCCGCGTCGAGGCGTCCATCGAGCGCAAGGGCAACCGTGTCGTCGGCGTCCAGCCCCAGATCGTGAGGGTCGAAGGCCCCCGTCAGACGCTCACACGACACGAACTGGAGCAGCACGAGCGGGTCAAACGAGAGATGCCCGACCGCGTCGCGGTCGCTCGGGTGGCCGCCAGCCCGGCACTCGTGGAGCAGGTCCTCGGCGAACTCCCCCGAACGCGAGCATCCCGCCCAACGGAGCCGTGGGACGCGATCGCACGTGAACTCGTCCGCGCCGCCGAGCAACTGAATCCTGGCATCACCGTGACCACCGGCACCCTCCCCCGCACCCACAAGCGCCCGGCTGACGAGTGGTCGGCGCTCCTGGACGAGCTCGCCATGCAGCTACGCACGGGTCAGCTGTACGACCGCGACCTATCCAAGATCGACAAGCCCATGAACGACCTGGTCAGCGCCTACCTGAGGCGCTGCACGCCGCCCCGGTGACTGATCCTCTGCAGCAAGGCCGATGATCTGGCCTTGCGATCCCCCGATTGCGACCCACGCATGAAGGGACAGCCTTAGCCGAGGTTCCCCCTATTAGGATGGCAACGAAGAAGAGGAGGTGACCAATGCCCACGCTGCTTCAGCACGCGGCAGCTTCTCTCTTCTCAACCGCGGTCTTTCGACCGCTGCTCGCAGGGGAATCGTTAGACCGCGCGACCCGGGCGACCACTCGACTTCGCGCTGGACTCACCCGCGCTCTTTCTACCCCTACTCGCAGCCGAATCCTTAGACCTCTCTACCCTGGCGACCACTCTACTTCGCGCTGTACTCACCCTCCCTAGCCAGACAACCAACGCCTCAGTCGTCTCGTCAGCGTACGACTACCTGCGCACGCTGTATCGCAGCGAGTACTACTACCGGAACCTCATCACTAACAAGCTCTTCGTCGGACGCCACCACGCATCGGGCGCGGTCCTGCTCAACGAGTTCCGCGTCGGGGCGTCCGTCGCCGACTGCGTGCTCGTGAACGGTCGTGGCATCGTGTATGAGATCAAGACCGAGTATGATTCACCCGAGAAGCTGACCAGTCAGATCGCTAGCTACTACCGTGCGTTCCCGTTCGTGAACGTCGTCACAGATGCCAGCCAAGCCGCGAAGTATCAGCGGGCACTTGAGGGCTCTTCCGTCGGAATCTATGCCGTCGGTCGCCGCGGCACCCTATCGCAAGTCAGGGAGATGAAACCGTTCTACAGTGACCTTGACGTTAAGACGATGTTCAACACGCTGCGACAGCGCGAAGTTGAAGCGATCCTCACCCAATACCACGGCGAAGTCCCGGCCACACCGAACGGAATTCGATACACTACCTACCTCTCACTAGCACTACAAATCCCGACCATGGAGTTCCAGCAATACATGCTCGCGGCACTCAAAGGGCGTAGATTGGTGCATAGCCGCGACCTCGTACTGAAGCCGTCCATGGAGCCACTCCGAGCACTGCTAGTTCAACTCGACCCGAACCAGGCTGGACGCGCTAATCTCGCGCGTTGGCTCGAAGCAAAGGAGATCTAAGTTGTACTTCCCATATCTTCGCGGGAAGCAATACGAGCTCCTAGCAGTGAAGGAAATGACTGACCTGCTTGGGCGTGAAGAGAAGGTGATTCCGGTCATCGAGCCCGTGCGCGCCCCCAAAGGATCCGGACTCGACCGTTGCATTGAAGCTGTGAGCAATGCTGGCCTTCAATTCGTGCTGGTCGTTAATCCCGCCGTGGGAGCGCTTCGCGGCCCAAGGATCTCCACGGCTCTTCGCGATCATGTGTGCGCCGTAGACCCTGACGAGCACTGGGGCCTCGGTCTTATCTTGACCGACAGCACCGACATGAGTTCTCTCATTTCTGAGTACCGAGCGGTGTTCGGGGACGCCCGACCCCTCTCGCTAATACACAAAGGATACGCTCAAGACCTCGCGGCCTCAGCTAGACTTGCGGATCCGGTCAACAGAGGGTTCGACCTTATTAACCACGACTTGAGGCGCGCGCGCTTCAGGCCACTCCTTGCCCGTTCATCCCCAGTGATGCTTCGAGACCCGTTCCCCGCGGAGGCGCGCAACTCCGACTACTTGAGCAAGACAGAGTCGATGTTTACTGAAGACCATCTGTTCTACGAGGAGGAGGGCTGGACTGGTTTCTCAGATTACCTGACGATTGGTGAGCCCTATAGCGAAGGCGGTTTCACCCCCCGGGCGGTAGCCATTCACTGGACATACGAGCCCAGCCCAGGCGCCGCAATCATGATCCGACACTTCACGTCGGAGAGTGACTCCGACACGATCGCTGACGTAGGCGGGAAGTTCCTTCAGGCGGCACGGAAGTTGGTGGCGTTCCTCAATAACCAGGGCATCCACACACGCGCCTCGGAGGTCATGCGGACACACCTCAGAGACCAGACCTACCCTGGACTGGGGATTGTGAAGAAACTATCTATCCAGAACCACCTGGAACTAGTTTCGGGAATACTGAGCAAACCGTGAGAGCCTGCGCGAAATGCTTCAGGTTCGCGTCAACCTGGGTGGCAAATGCGAGCCCACCGACCGCCGCGGTCGGCGTGTGTGAATTCGGCCATGGTTACGACGCGAAAACCTGGCCCACGAACGCATGGGTCGATAGCCTGTCCAAGCTCTTCGAGCTATACGAACCCGAGACTGACCCTGCCCACGGGCAGGACTTGGCGGCACAAATCCAGGACGACTGGCAGATCTTCACCTTTGCGGACACTGAGATGGTCCGGCAGTTTCTACTCTCCGCCACCGACGATCACGAACTGTTGAGCGTTGGGCTCAGAGTGAGGTTGCGGTCGGTTGAACACAACGACAATTCAGACGAGGTGGCTTCCTGGACGCAATTCTCGGAGGAGATCAGGACGCTGAACAGATACTTTCCACAGTCTGCGCCGGATCGAGACACGCTGGAGCAGACACTCCTTGCGAGTGTCCACACCGTCTGCTCTGATACCCCTCTGTTTCGGGCTCGCCTGACCGAGCGAGGTGGATCCCTGACGCCCGGCGAGATGGGCGCTCCGCCGCCGAGACGAGCCCGAGCTGGCCGCGCCAATCCAGTCGGTATCCCCTATCTCTATCTTTGTTTCGCCGCCGAGACGTGCGTCTATGAGACCCGGCCATCCGCCCAAGACCGACTTGCCATCGCGACCTTCCATGCGACACGGGAGCTCCGTGTTCTCAATCTCGCAGACACTCTCCCCCCAGACTTCTTTGATGCTGCAGACATTGAAGCGATGCCTGAGCAGATTCGCCGCGTGCGCTTCCACCGCTACCTCAAGGCACTTGGCGGGGAGCTTCGCAAGCCAATCCACTCGTCGGACCAGCCGACCGACTACATTCCAACTCAGTACCTCTGCGAACTGGCAAAGTCGATTGGTCTTGACGGCGTGCTCTACTCGAGCTCGGTTGATCCAAGTGGCCACGGGCGAAACCTTGTCTTGTTCGATCCAGCGATCGCGACGTGTGATCCGGAGATCCATATCGCCTCGATCAAGGCGCTCAGTCTGGACTGGGGTTGGACGACCTCGGCTGCCTCCTTTAACCCATACCCCACGTGAGGCGGTGCCCACGTCCGCCAGCACCATGAACCGACAAGCGCTCGCTGCGATGCCACCATCGGGAAGCCCTGCCACCAGGAAGGGCGGTTGGCAAGAATTTGTGACCTGGCGGTGACCGCCAAGGCGCCTTGGACGCACTTCTGGATAGTAGGAAGGAGATCCAATGACCCCTAAGACCTACGAATCCCTGTCGGCCGCCTCCGCGCGCACCAACATGAGCGTCAAGACCCTCCGCCGTTTCATCGCCGAAGGGAACCTCCGCGCCTACCGTGCGGGCAATCGCATCCTGCGGGTGGACCCACGCGATGTCGACAACCTCATGCGGCCGGTCCCGACCGTCTGATCCGTCGACCGTGACGTTCTCAGCGGTCGCCCTCTGCGATGCGCGAGAGGGCGGCCGCTATCTCTGCGTCTCGGCCGCGCGCGGCGTGCTGGTAGCGCAGGGCGGCCTGCGGCGTCGAATGCCCCAGCCGCGCCATGAGTTCGGCCAGCGTCGCGCCCGTCTGGGCCGCGAGCACCGCGCCGGAGTGCCGAAGGTCGTGGATCCTCAGGTCCGGACGCCCCGCCGACTCGCGCGCCTTGTACCACTGCTTGTACAAGGTGTTCGGGTGCACCTGGACGTCCGGGTCGTTCACCGAGGAGAACACGAGCGCGTCCGGCTCGGGCGCGACAAAGGCGCCCAGGTGGCGTTGGAGCGCGTCCAGCAGGTGCGGGGGGATCGTGACGTCCCGGACGCCGGCAGCGCTCTTGGGGCTTCCGACCACCACCTGACCTTCGACCCGGACGACGCCGCGACGAACGTGGACAACCCCACGTCCCGGGGGCAGCTCCAGGTCTCGCCGCCGCAGTTCGGTGAGCTCGCCCATCCGGAGCCCGCACCAGACGGCGAGGACGATGAGCATCCGATACCGCTCCCCCATCGCTTCCACGCAGACGGCGAGCTCGTCCAACGCGACCGGCTCGATTCGCCGGGCCCGGACCGCGCTGCCGGCGCCGCGGACCTTGCAAGGGTTCGACGCGAGGATCTCGTCGACGACCGCGGTGTTGAGGATGGATCGCAGCAGCGAGTAGGCGTGCGCCCGCCGGGTTGGCTTCGCGGGGTCGAGCGAACTCGTCCAGGCGCGGACGACGGAGGGACTGATGTCCCGCAGCGACATCTGACCCAACTCGGGCAGGATCAACTGGTTGAGCAACCCTCGGTAGAGGACGCGCGTCCGAGGCTTCAATTCGCGCTGTTCGAGCCAATCATTGGCGTACTCGTCGAAGTACTCGGTGGCGCGCCGCACCTTGGCCCGGCGCGAGCGCGACGGCGTCCAGGTGTCCTCCTGGAACAGCTTGCGTTCCTTGGCGAGCCAGGCCTCGGCGTCGGCTTTGGCGTCGAAGGTGGACGGCGCGCGATGGAACGCCAGGTCGGGGCCCATGTAGTAGGCCTGGTAGCGGCCGTTGGACCGTCGACGGATCGTACCGAAGTCCCGCTTCTGTCTGGGCATAACTCCTCCGGGCATAATCTGGGCATAATGACCCGGGCTGAATGGCCTGTTATGCCCGGATTTGCATCACGCTGTGATCAGCATATCTCCTGGTCACACCCACGTCGCTACGGTTCACGGAAGGCTCCGAGGCCCGGTGTGAATAGGTTCAAATCCTGTCACCCCGACCACTGCAAAGCCGCCTTGGCTAGGGAAGATCTTCCCCCGCCAGGGCGGCTATTCACGTCGGGCGGCTGCCGGCACCAAGAGCGACTGCTCGTGGCGGCCGCCAAGACGGCCCCCTGGCACCCAGCCGCCACCTCGCTCACCGGGTCGCCACGACCTACGGTTGACCCAGGGCCGCATCCCCGGCCCCGGCGGGAGGGGGATCCAGCGTGAGTTCAACGGCCGGCGCCGCCGGCGAGGCAGCGACGGGCGCGGCCGCCCCGCGCGTCGCGATC
>ERZ724519.971-NODE-971-length-12116-cov-5.371694_pt1 | contig 12116 bp, 6 predicted proteins | sample MGYA00376052_ERZ724519 | MGnify/ENA primary metagenome ERZ724519 (study PRJEB28724, sample SAMN07190883) | activated sludge metagenome | isolation source: activated sludge of sewage treatment plant in Hong Hong | place: Hong Kong | collected 2016-03-17 ... | reverse complement strand
TGACCGCGGCCGGCAGGGTGATCGGCACCCGGGAGGTCGACCCCTCTGTCCTCGGCGAAAGCCAGGATCTCTTGCCGACCGGGATCACGAAGGTTCTCGAGCATGACCGGATCCCCTTCGTTTCCTATCCCTACGAGTGGACCTTCAGCATGCTGCAGGACGCCGCGAAGCTTCAGCTCGAGCTCGGCGCAGCCGCGATCGATTCCGGCCTGGACCTCAAGGACGCCACCCCCTACAACGTCCAGTTCATCGGCTCGCAGCCGACCTTCATCGACATCGGGTCCTTCGAGAAGATCACCGAGGGCGAGCCGTGGATCGCCTACCGGCAGTTCTGCATGCTCTACCTCTACCCGCTGCTCTTCCAGGCCCACAAGGACATCCCCTTCCATCCCTGGATGCGCGGCTCGATCGACGGAATCCAGCCGATCGACGCGATCAAGGTCTTCTCGCTGCGTGACCGCCTGCGCCGCGGCGTCTTCCTCCACACCTCGCTCCATGCGAGGCTGGACCGCCGCGCCAACAAGTCCGGCCCCGGTAGCGCCGAGGAGAACAAGACAAATAGGCAGGTCAAGCCGGGGCAGATCAAGGCCCAGCTTGAATCGATGAACCGCCTGGTCTCGAAGCTGAAGTGGAAGGCCGGCGAGACCTCGTGGAGCGGCTACCGCCAGTCCAACACCTACTCGGACGAGGACGACCGGCGCAAGCAGGCCTTCGTCGGCGAGGTCGCGGCGCAGTTGAAGCCCGGCCTGACCTGGGACATGGGCTGCAACGACGGCGCCTACTCGCGGATCGCCGCCGAGAGCTCCGAACGGGTGGTCGCCTTCGACTTCGACCATGCCACCGTCGAGGCGCTCTACCGGTCACTGCGGGAAGAAGGCAACACGAAGATCCTGCCCCTCGTCTCGAACCTGGCCGACCCTTCACCGGCGCTCGGCTGGCGGGGACTGGAACGGAAGACCCTGGCCGACCGCGGCGCCCCGGACCTGATGCTGGCCCTGGCCCTGATCCACCACGTTTCGATCAGCGCCAACATTCCCATAGCCGACTTCCTTCAGTGGGCACGGGACCTGGAGACCACGCTCCTGGTCGAGTTCCCGAAGCGGACCGACCCGATGGTGCGGGCCCTTCTGGCCAACAAGCACGAAGGAGCCAACCCCGATTACGAGGAAGGCAACTTCGAGCGCGAGCTGGAAAAGCGGTTCGAAGTGGAGCGCCGCGAGGAGCTGCCTTCCGGCGACCGGATCCTCTACCTGGCCCGGCCGCGGTAGGAGTTTGAGCGCTCCGGGCGAAAGTTCGGAAGTGGAACCGAGGAAGGGATTGGCGGCGGTCTTCGACCGGCCGGCCCCGACCGGGCGTCAGTTGCTGCTCGGCGGAGGCCATCTGGCGGCGCTCTGGGCGCTCGCCTTCGTGCAGCCGCTGCTCGACCTGCTGGGCAACAACCCCGATTTCTTCGTCGCTCGCGGCAACTCGACCGGTGACATCCTGATCCTCGCGATCGGCTTCACCCTGCTCCCGCCGCTGGTCCTGTTCGGGATCGAGTGGGTGGTCAGCAAGGTCGACGCCCGGGCTTACTACGGCCTGCATCTGATCCTGATGGGGCTGATCGCCACCTTCTTCTTCGTTCCCCTGGTTTCCGATGTCTTCACGGCCCGGTCGATCATCATCCTGGTCGTGTCACTGGGCCTCGGGGCGCTCCTCGCCTGGATGGTCTTCCGCTTCATCTTCGTCAAGAACCTGATGGACATCCTGATCATCGCGCCGATCGTCGTCCTGGCCCTGTTCATCTTCAACAGCAAGACGACCGACCTGATCTTCCCCAACGAGGGCGAGTTCAAGGTCTCGGCCGATTCCGGCAACGACACCCCGGTCGTACTGATGATCTTCGACGAGCTCGGCACCTCGAACCTGATGACCAGGGACGGGAAGATCGCCGCCGGCCGCTTCCCCAACTTCGCCCGGCTGGCCCGCAGCAGCACCTGGTATCCGAACGAGACGACGACCGCCTTCTTCACCCCCCACGCGGTGCCGGGAATCCTGACCGGGATCAACCAGGATGCCGACACCCTGCCGACCTGGCAGGAGCAGCCGCTCAGCATGTTCAGCCAGTTCAGCAAGGGCCGCCAGCTCCACGTGCTGGAACCGGTCACTGCAATCTGCCCGGAGGATCTCTGCCCTGACACGGAAGCCGATGCCGGCCAGCTGACCCGGCTCAAGTCGCTCTTCCAGGACCTGAAGATCGTCGAAGGCAAGCTGGTCCTGCCGCCCGGACTCGCCCGCAAGCTGCCGGACGTTAGTTCGAACTTCGAGGGGTTCGGCGAAGGAAGCCAGGATGAAGACCCGGTCAAGCTCGGCAAGCGGGAACACCGGCGCGGGGACCTGGCGGTGAAGGCCGAGGCAAAATCCGATCCCGAGCTGTACGAGGAGTTCATCCAGCAGGTCCCCGCGAGCGACCGCGGCTTCACGGTGATGCACATGCACCTGCCGCATCAGGTCTGGAAGTACGACCTGCAGGGCAACCAGTACAACGACTCGCCGATCGAGCAGCTCTCCCGCAGCCTCGGCAACTGGATGGTCAACTCGAACGGGATCACGGTCTCCCAGTCACGGATGTACGTCCAGACCGGCTTCGCCGACCGCCTGCTCGGTCAGATGAGGCGCAGGCTGGTGAAGCTGGGGCTCTGGAACAAGGCCCTTTTCATCGTCACGGCCGACCACGGGATCTCCTTCGAGGGCAACGGGGTGCCGCAGCGGCAGGCCGACAAACGGGCGATGGGCGAGGTCGCCAACCCCCCGCTCTTCATCAAGTACCCCGGCCAGAAGAAGGGCGTGATCTCGCTCAAGCACAGCATGACCCTGGACCTCGTGCCGACGATCGGCAAGACCCTGGGTGTCGGGCAGATGTACAAGACCGACGGGGTTCCGCTTCAGGGTCCGGTGCCGAAACGGGAGGTGACGATCACCGACCCGGAGGGCAACCTGTTCACGGTCGGTCTCGGCGAGATGATCCGGCAGCGCCGGGCGGCGATCGCCAGAGCTGACGCACGGCTGGGAACCGGCGGGTTCTACACGCTCGGGCCGGCGCCGCAGCTGATCGGGCGACGACTCGCACCGGTGCCGCCCGGTACCGCCGACGTGCTGCTCGACGAACCCGACATCGGCAAGGACTACGACCCGGGCGAGGATCTGATCCCGATGTTCATCACCGGCACCTGGAACGGCAGCGTCCCGGCCGCCCCGAAGCGGGCACCGGTCTTCGCGATAGCCATCAACGGCAGGGTCCAGGCCACCGCCCGGCCCTTCGGCTTCGACGGAGCCGTCCACTGGGGCGCCCTGGTCAACCCGGCCTCGATCCACCAGGGCAAGAACCAAATCGGCATCTACCGCGTCGCCGGCAAGCGCCTGATCCCCCTCGGAGGAAACTCTTAACTGCAAGTCGGGCGGGGTCCGACCCGCCCTCCAGGTAAAACCCGCCGACCCATAGAACAAGAGAATGGACGGGTCGGCTCTGTCTGTCCCTGACTCGGGGAGGGGCGGGTTGAAACTGGAGGGCGAGCGCAGACTCGCCCGACTGCAGTTAAGCCCCCGGAGGGGAAGGCCACCGGCTGGCCCAGCTCCGGCAGGTCTGGCCCTTGCAGCCGCGGAGATCGGCGAGCTGGGTTTCGAGGTAGTTGATGACCTTCAGGTAGCGGGGGTCGCCGGCACGGTTTTCCAGTTCGGCCGGGTCCTCGCTGAGTACGTACAGTTCGGTTTCGCCGCTCTCGTAACGGATGTACTTGTAGGGGCCGAGCCGGATCCCGACGTAGTTCTGGTCCGGGCTGCGGACCGAGGCGCTCGCGTCCTTGCCGCGCCTGGCGCGATCCTCCGTTCCTCCATCGCCGGGTTGCTCCGGATCATCCGGGTAATCGCCGGGGATCAGGCGGGTGATCGTCGCGTAGCTGGAAAGCAGGATTGGCCGGCGTGACCGCTTCTTCGGGTCCTTCCAGAACGGAATCATCGAGCGGCCGTCGATCGTCAGGGCGGCCCGGGCGCCGGCCAGCCTGATGATGGTCGGGGCGACATCCTGGTTGGCCACCGGCTCGAAGCTCCTGGTCCCCGGCCTGATTCCCGGGCCGCGGATCACGAACGGCACCCGCAGGGCCGGCTCGTAGGGCAGCAGCTTGCCGCGGCTGATCCGGTGCTGGCCGGTGAAGAAGCCGTTGTCCGAGGTGTAGATCACGTAGGTGTTGGCCAGGCGCCCGGTCTCCCGCAATGCCTTGATGATTCCCCCGACCCCGTCGTCGACCGAACGCAGGGCCTCGATCGACTTGCGGTACTCGGTGTCGAGCTGGCTGATCTCGGTCTGGGTGAGCGGTGCGGCCGCGTCGGCTTCCTGGAGGAACCGCGGCTTGTCGGTGATGTCCCGCTCGTTGAAGCCGCGCGGACGTGGTCCGGGTGTCTTCAGGGCGGTGTCGTAGTGACGGGGCGCCGGTTCCGGGCCGATCGGTGGCCGTGAATCGCCATGCGGGGCGTGGTAGTCGACCTGGAGGTAGAAGGGCTGGTCACCGGCCTCCCGGATCGCCGCTTCTGCCTGCTGGGACATCGAGTCCGTGTGGTAGTTGCAGACCTCGATCCCCAGCCAGGGGCAGCCCTCGGGGTCGCGGCCGCCCTGCTGGTCGTAGTAGGGCCAGCCCAGGCGTGCCGTGACGGTGCCGTTGACGTTCTGCCGGTAGCCGTAGAACTCACGGGTCGAGTTGTCGGTCGCATCGGAGACCCACTGGTCCCACCCGGGCGGAACGACCGTCTCCGCGGGGGCATCGATGCCGCCGTAGTTGTTCATGAACTTGCCGAAATGCATGGTCCGGTAGCCGGCCCGCTGAAGCCAGACCGGCAGGTTCTCGAACATGATCGGATTGCTCCGCCAGGCCTGCCACCCGCCACGCGGCCCGCCGATCCGGACTACCTCGTGGTTCTGGGTGTAACGCCCGCTGAGCAGGGTTGCCCGTGAAGGTGCGCAGAGCGGGAAGGGCGTCATGTACTGGCTGAAGGTGATGCCCTTGTCCTTCATCAGGGCCATCGTCTTCGGCATGATCTGGCGCCAGTTGTCGTAAAGGTCCCGGAAGCGGCGGTCGAACTCGTTCAGGGGCTGGTCATCGGTCTGGATCACGACGAAACTAGGCCGGCCCGGATCAAGGGCGGCCCGGGGAATCGAAGCCGCGCTGGCGCGGCCCATCCCCACCGCCAGAAGCAGTGCGAAGAGCAGCGTGAATGCTGCCGACCGGGTGAAGATGTTGCGATTTGCTCCCCTGATGTCTGCCCCCTGAAACCGGTCAGTGGCGCCGGAGTTTCGGCAACGGAAGCCGCCCGGTTCCGCGCCTGCATTTTGCCCCGGAGCAGAACCTACGCCATTTCAACTGCCGGGCCAGCTTCCGGACCACCTTCCGGTACCCGCGCCAGTGGACACGATTGGAAACCTCGTACGGGTCGAGCTTGAGGTCATAGAGCTCGCGCCCGCCGCCTTCGTAATCGATGTACTTGTAACGGCCGGCGCGGATCGCCGTGTAGTTGACCGCGGGGACCACGGCCGAGGCCGAGGGACCAAGGTCATGGGGCGTGTCGATCCCTTCGCCTTCCAGATGTTGGTAGAGCGGTCTCGAAGGCAGCCGGTAGGACTCGAGGATCACGGCCCGCCGTCCGACCCGCCGGGGGAACCGGAAAAGCCGCTTCATTGACCTTCCGTCCGGCTTCAGCAGCAGCCGGGCGCCGGCGAGATCGGCGATGGTCGGCGCGAGATCGACGTTGCTGACGATCGCGCCCGAGCGACGGCCTCGCTTGACCCCGGGACCCCGAACCAGCATCGGCACGTTGCTCGAAGGCTCGTAGGCGAGGAACTTGGACCGGGCGTAGCGGTGCTCGCCGAAGAAGGCGCCGTTGTCACCGATGAAGAAGATGTAGGTGCGGGCCAGGCGACCGGTGTCCCGAAGGGTCCTGACTATCCTTCCGACGCTCTCGTCCACGGCCCGGAGCGACTCGAGCTCACGCTGCCAGCGGGTCCGCATCCCGGCAATCTGGCCGGCCCTCAGGCGCCGGGCCCGGGAACGCAGGACCCGGGGCTTGTCGCGAATGTTCCGCTCGTTGAAGCCCGGAGGCTTCGGCAGCGGCGTGCGGCGGGCCGAACCGATGTGACGGCTGGCGGGCTCCGACTCGCCACTGCCGTCGGCGGTCGCATGCGGGGCCTCGTAATCGACCTGGATATAGATCGGCCGCCGCGGCGCGTGCCGGATCACCCGCAGGGCCCGGGTCGTGATCTGATCCGTGTGGTAGTTGCAGCTCAGCCCGCCGGCCGGGCATTTGCGGCTGTCCTTGTTGCGCCAGGCCTGGTAGTGGAGCTTTCCGAACGGACCCTGGATGTGACCGTTCACGTTCAGCTTGTACCCGTAGAACCGGCGGGCGACATCCGGAGTCCAGTCGGTCGCCCACCAGGACCATCCCGGCGGGACGGCACGCCGGTCGACGCCCTCCGGGTTGCCGTACTGGTTCACGAACCGGCCGAAATGCGCCGTGTAGTAACCGACCCGGCGCAGGGCGACGGCCAGGTTCCGCTTCCAGACCGGGCTTCGCGAAATGCCCCTTACCCCGCCCAGCTTGCCGACGTTGCGGATCAGCCCGCTGGTGTGCCCGTACTGCCCGGAAAGCAGGGCCGAACGGGAAGGCGAACAGACCGGAATCGAGGCGTAGTAGTTCGTGAACTCAAGGCCGCGGTCCTCGATCAGGCGCTGGACATGCGGCATCGTGCGGTGCTTCTTGCCATGCGGACCGACGAAGTACGAGTGGAGCATCCGCACGGTCTGGTCGTCGGTCTGGATGACCACCAGGTTGGGACGGGCCCGGGCAAGCCCGACCGAATGGCCGAACGCAGCGGTTAGCAGTGCCGCAGCCAGGCCGGTCAGCAGCCAGAGGACGCGAAAACGCCAGCGGTTGTTCCTGAAGAGGATCAAGACGCCCATCGGTTGAAACCCGCTTCATAGCGGCGAGTTTCCCTTCAAGAGAATAGGATCGCCGACCGATGTCTGACCGGGAGGAAAAGGCCGCACCCCTGGATCCGCCCTCGATCCTGATGAGCGGCCTCCACCTCGCCGCCCTCTGGGCGCTGGCGATCGTCCAGCCGTTGCTGAACCTGCTGGGCAACAACCCCGACTTCTTCGTCGCCCGCGACAACACCAGCAGCCAGATCATCATCTTCGTCCTGCTGCTGACGATCCTGCCGCCACTTTTCGCGGGGCTGATCGAGGCCCTGGTCAACCTGCTCAGCCCGGCCGCCCGGTGGATCGTTCACCTCGCCTTCTGTGCCGTGCTCTTCTGGGCGATCGCCCTGCAGGTGCTGAAGCAGTTCGCGGACGGTCCTGCCTGGCCGATGATCATCTTCGCGATCGTGCTCGGCGGCCTTTTGACCTGGGCCTACGCCAAGGCCCGCTTCATGCGCTCGATGACCGACATCCTGATCATCGCCCCGCCGGTGATCCTGATCGCCTTCTTTTTCTTCAGCGACGCCAACGAGCTCACGCTCTCGACCACGGAGGTCGACGCCAAGACGGTGAACGCCTCGAACCCGCATCCGGTCGTGATGGTCATCTTCGACGAGTTCCCGGCCGGCTCGCTGATGACCCCTTCGGGCCGGATCAACCCGAAGCGCTTCCCCAACTTCGCCGGCCTGAAGGGCACCTCTACCTGGTACCGGAACACTGCGACCGACGCTTCGTACACGGCGATCGCGGTGCCCTCGATCCTGACCGGCCAGCCCGCGGACCACGACAGCCTGCCGACCGCGGCCGACCACCCCGATTCGATCTTCACCCTGCTGGGCGGGAGCTGGCAGACCCACGCGATCGAACCGATCACCCAGCTCTGCACCGAGGAGATCTGCGGCGAGCGGGAAGGCGGAAACACGGGCATGGCCGATGCGCTCTCCTCCCTGACCACTGACCTGAAAGCGGTTTCCGCCCATCTGCTGCTGCCGGCCGACATGGGTTCCTCCCTGCCGGACATTTCCCAGAGCTTCCAGGGTTTCGGTGGCGAGGAGGACTCGGTAGAGCGGGGCCGGGCCCGCCAGTGGGTGCATGACCGCCTCGGCGAGGGCGAGAACTCGCTGGACGGTGAAGCTGACGTTGACGCGTTCATCCGCCGGCTGGGAAGCGGCGGCAAGAGCTTCGACTTCGTTCACGTCGAGAAGCCGCACTATCCCTGGACCCACTACCCCTCGGGGCTGAAGTATTCCGACGGCACCGAGGACTTCCGCAGCTTCATCGGGGAAACCGACTGGGAGGGTGACGGCTACATCACGGACCGGGCCCATCAGGCCCATCTGCTCGAGGTCGGCTTCACCGACAACCTGCTCGGCCGGATCATTTCCGCGCTGAAGAGGGACGGCCGCTGGGATGACACGCTCTTCGTTGCCACGGCCGATCACGGTGCAGCCTGGACCAAAGGTGCCGGCCGACGCTCGGCGGAGGAAGAAACGATGGGCCAGATCGGGATGGTCCCGCTCTTCATCAAGGCACCCGGCCAGGAGCAGGGCAAGGTAGTCGACCGACCGACCTGCACCACGGAAATCGTCCCCCGGATGGCGCAGATCCTCGGCATCGACCTGCCCTGGACGCCGGCCACCTGCGACCGCAAGACCGTCCGGATCGACAACGGAAGCGGCAAGCCGGTGACTCTCGCCTTCGTCAAGGCGATCGCCCAGCGCCAGCTCTACATCAACCGGATGGCCCGGCTGCTCGGCGGCGACGGAGCCGACTGGGACCGCGCCTTCAGGTGGGGCAAACGGAGCGACCTGATCGGCCAGTCCACGGCCCGGTTCTGGAGGATCGGCGCCACGAACGACGCCGAAGCGAGCTCCGAAACTCCCTCGCCCCGCTCGTTTACGTTCGATTCGGGGATCGAACTGAACCCGGTCCTGAGGCAACGAGGCACGATTTCCGGACTGGACGAAGGCACGCCGCTGGCGGTTGGCGTCAACGGAAGGATCGCCGCGGTCGGCCAGTCCTACGAAGACAACGGCCAGGTCAGGTACTCGATCCTGCTGCCGCAATCAACGCTCCGGGAAGGGTCCAACCGGATTCAGTTGTTCGAGGTGGCTCCATTCACGGGAGGCGCCGCCGAAGCAGCCCCCTTGAGGCTTCTCTGGTCCTCGACCGACCAATAGACTGGCCAGTCCGTGACTGATGTCGCCAAGTCCGGGCGCGAGTCCGGAAACGGAGGTAAAGCGCCGTTCAAGCGTCCGTCCCTGATTCTGGGGGCGGCCCATCTGGCTGCGCTCTGGGCGCTCACCTTCGCCCAGCCGATGCTCGACCTGCTCGGCGAGAACCCGGACTTCTTCGTCGCCCGGGGCAACAGCTCCGGCCAGATCATCCTTTACGCCCTGGTCCTCACCTTTGCGGTGCCGCTGGTTTGCCTCGCGATCGAGGCGCTGGTCCGCCTGGCCAGTCGCGACGCCCAGTGGTATCTCCACCTTTTCCTGGTCGGACTGTTCGGGGCCTGCTTCGTCCTGCAGCTGATCAAGAACCACCTCGACTGGCCGGCCGGGATCCTGATCGCGATTTCGATCGGCCTGGCCGTGGCCGGGGTCTTCATCTATTCCCGCTGGCGCTTTCCCCAGGCCTTCATGGACGTGCTCAGTGTCGCCCCGATCATCATCCTGGTGATCTTCTTCGGTTTCAGCAGCACCTCGCGCCTGGTCCTGCCCCGGGAGCAGCCGGACCCCGTTGACGTGAAGATCGGAACTCCGGCCCCGGTCGTGATGGTCGTCTTCGACGAGTTCCCGGTCGGCTCGCTGATGAAGCCCGACGGTCAGATCGACGGAACCAGATACCCGGCCTTCGCCGAGCTGGCCGGCCATTCGACCTGGTACCGGAACACCAGCGCCGCCGCTGCCTACACCCCGCTTGCCGTGCCGGCGATCTTCTCCGGGCAGAAGCCGAACAACGACGACCTGCCGATCGCCTCCGACTATCCGCACAGCGTCTTCACCCTGCTCGGCAAGACCTATGACCTGAGAGTGATGGAGGCCGCCACGCGGATCTGCCCCGACACGCTCTGTCCGGAAGAGGACAACACCGCGCAGGACGGCTCGACCTCCGACCTCTTCTCGGACCTTTACGTCGTCTCCAAGTACCTGCTGCTGCCGGATTCGCTGACCCGGAACCTCCCCGACGTCTCCAACTCCTTCTCGGGCTTCACCGAATCGGATCAGGTCGACACCAACGCCGAATCCGAGGTGACCGGTCTCGATGACGGCGGTGAAACCGGGGCAACCGGCACCACCGGACTGACCGGAGCGACGGGCGCTACCGGAGACACCCAGCCGGAGCGGACCGGGCAGGGTGCCGCCCGCAAGCTCGGCCGGCTGTTCGCGCTCGAATCCTCGGCCGACGAATTCGAGCGGGTCGGCGAGTTCAACGCGAAGTTGAAGCGGGGCCAGCAGGAGACCCTCGACCTGATTCACATCGAAAAGCCCCACTACCCCTGGCGCCACATCCCGAACGGCCAGCGCTACTCGAACCTGACCGCGGAATGGTCGGGCCTGCTGCCCAATGACGGTCCCTGGATGGCCCCGCCGCGGATCGTCAACATCGCCATGCAGCGGCACCTGCTCGAGGTCGGATACACCGACACCCTGCTCGCCCAGATCATCAAGCGGCTGAAGCAGACCGGCCTCTGGGAGAGAGCAATGGTCGTCGTCACCGCCGACCATGGAGCCGCCTTCCAGTCGAAGGTCCCGCGCCGGGCGGCGACCAGCGAGAACATGGGGGAGGTCGCGTCGGTCCCGCTCTTCATCAAGTCACCCGGGCAGGTCAAACCGGAAGTGACCGACCGGCGCACCTGCGCGACCGACATCCTGCCGATGATCGCCGACCAGCTCGGGATCGAGTATCCGTGGCCCGTCGCCGAATGTGACCCGGAGCGGGTCACCGTGGTCAATTCGCCGAACGGGGAGGGTTTCACCTCCCCCGCGAAGATGCTGCGGCAGCGGCAGAAACTGCTGATCAACCGGATCCAGAGCGTCTTCGGGACCGGTCACGGCTGGGGCCCCTACTACCGCTTCGGGCCCCACAGGGAACTGATCGGCAAGAAGGTGAAGAACCTCGAGGTGCTGCCACTGAAGCGCTGGCGCGCCCTGCCGGATGAACGGAACGCAGCCAAGAACTACGACCCGACCGCCCCCACCCTGCGCGGCCTGCTCCAGCGCGGAGTCACCGACCGGATCCCGGAAGGGAGTGTGCTGGCCGTGGCAGTGGACGGGAAGATCCAGGCGGTCGGCTGGACCTTCAAGGACGGCACCGGCCGCGGGCCCGGGTTCTCGATCCTGCTTCCTCCCGAGTCGCTCAGGGCCGGCTTCAACCGGATCGCCATCTACCTGCTCCGGGACAACGGGAAAAAGCTCCGCCTGGTCTATGACGGTTCCAGGCCGCTGGCACCCGAGCTGGTTGAAGCGCAGAACGAGGCTCGGGCCGAGTACCGCCGTGAGATGGGGCTGCCCGCCCTGCCGGACCCGCTTTCGACCGGAGGCCAGAACGGCGATGGGTCCTGAGACCCCGCTCAGAATCGCCGGGCCGGCCGATATCGGACCGGTCACCCGCCTGATCGCCGGTTTCCGGGATTTCCTCGCGGACGACTCGCCGACCAACGCCGAGATCGAAGCGACGGTCGGGGTCCTTTTGCGGGACCGCTCGACCGAGTTCTTGCTGGTCGGCGACCCCGAGGCCGGGTTCGTCCAGACCCGCTTCCGGCTTTCGGTCTGGACCGGCAACGAGGACGCCTGGCTGGAAGATCTCTTCGTCGACGAGTCGGCTCGCGGGAAGGGTTACGGGCGCACCCTGGTCGAGGCGGCGGTCGAGCGGGCCAGGTCGCGCGGTTGCGACCGGATCCAGCTCGACGTCAACCAGTCCAACGAGCCGGCGGTGAAGCTCTACGAATCCTGCGGGTTCCGGCCAGTCCACAATCCGGAGAAGTGGGGAAGTTCACCCGACTTCTTCTACACCCACGAGATCCAGCGGCAGCAGGTGGGTTAGTTCCCGGGCCGAGATCTGGGTGTTGCCAGTGAGCAGCCGGACCCTTTCGACCACTCCCGGCATCCGCAA
>ERZ724519.965-NODE-965-length-12173-cov-4.742944_pt1 | contig 12173 bp, 8 predicted proteins | sample MGYA00376052_ERZ724519 | MGnify/ENA primary metagenome ERZ724519 (study PRJEB28724, sample SAMN07190883) | activated sludge metagenome | isolation source: activated sludge of sewage treatment plant in Hong Hong | place: Hong Kong | collected 2016-03-17 ... | reverse complement strand
CCCCGCGGCGTCCCCGGCGGAGAGTGCCGCGAGGAGCCGCTCGGCGAGCGGCTTTCCGGCGCTCCCGAGGAACGACTTCTCCATCGCGGCGACGACGGCCTCGCCCGTCAGGATGTTCCCCTGCACCGCGTAGTTCGGTCCGCGCCGGCCCCCCGCCCAGGAGTTGCACCCCGGGCCGCTGTACGTCGCGGAGTCGCCGGAGGCCGTCACGAGGCCGACCTGCCGCCGGTCCCGCCCCTCGTCGCCGCGGAGGAGGACCTTCAGCGCTTCCTCGGCCGAGAGGCCGCGCGCCATCAGATCGAGGCCGTTCGGCCCGAACGACGTGTTCGCCGAGGCCTGCGTCGCCACTGCGCCGACGCCTGCCCTCGCCCACGGGACGACCGTCCCGACCGCGAAGAACCGGCTCGCGACGGCGACGCCCACCTCGCCCGTCGCCGGGTCGGAAGCGGCGATCGAGAACGTCGCCGGGTCGGGCGGCGCGGCGGGAAGGGAAGACGCCCCGAGGACGCCGAACGAGAAGAGGAGTGCGGACACGAGGCGGTTCGAGCTCATCGGGGACCCCTTTGGGGCGAGTCTACCGGCGCGGCAGCCCCGGGCGTGCCGTCGACGCCGCCGCGAAGGCCCGGAGGGAAACCGCGACGCAGGGAGACCAGCTCGCCAGGATGGTCCGGCGGTTCACGCCCGCCGAGGTGCTGAAGATGGCGACCGCCGACGACGGCGACCCGCTCCAGAAAGTCAGGCGGATCGCGGATCCGGCGAAGAGCTTCCTCGTCGTCATGAAGCACGGGAAGATCGACAGGAACAGCGTGCACCGAGCGGGCGAGACGCCGACGTCTCCGACCGCGCGCCGTCGGTGTGGTTCGACACCGGGAGGGACGGCGCCTCGCGGATGTAGAATTCCTTGCCACTTTTCACCAGGAGACAGCGGCTTGCGCCGGGGGCGGATCGGCCGGGTTGGCGGGTTCCAGTCAGCGGCCCGGTGTCGTCCTCGGGGAAGGAGGGGCGAATGTTCCCGACGAGGAAGCAGCTCGGCGCGATCGTCCGCCGGGCGGTGGTGGCGCTGCTCGCGTGTCCGGTCCTGGCGGCGCAGGTCGCGGATCCGGAGCAGCCGCTGCGGAAGGACTACGCGATGGAGTGGGCCAGCCGCGTCAGCCTGTCCGGAGTCGTCGGCGCCATCGCGCTCATCGCATACGTCCTCGTGTCCCGACGCCGGAACCTCGAGGCGCCCCAGACGCAGTGGCTGCTCTTCATCGGCATCTGCGTCATGCCCCTGCCCGTCATGCTCCTGGGGAGCGCCGTCGGCCTCGAGCAGGCCAAGGACGTCTCGTTCTGCCAGGAGTGTCACGTCATGCGGCAGTTCGTGGAGGACATGAAGGACCCCGGGAGCAAGCTCCTCGCGGCCGTTCACTTCCGGAACCGCTACATGCAGCGGAGCCACTGCTACATCTGCCACACGGACTACGGCCTGTTCGGGACGATGGAAGCCAAGCTCGCCGGCGTCGGCCACATCTGGAGAGAGGCCACCGGCTCCTACTCGGTGCCGGTGCGGATCGCCCACCCCTACCGGTTCATGATCTGCCTCGACTGCCACGCGCAGTCGGCGAAGTTCGAGCACCGGCCCGAGCACGAGGGGCTCGTGGCGAAGATCGCGAGCGGCAGGGCCCGGTGTACCTCGTGTCACGGCCTGTCCCACATACCCCGCGAAAAGAGGGGAGGCGCGCGATGAGGCCCGAAGACCTCTCCTCGCAGCCCCGGTTGCTCCTCCTCGCCTCCGTGCTGGCGCTGCTGGGCCTCCTGACCGCCGTCGTCTACAACCTCCGGTTCACGCCGTACACGATGGTCCTGTTCATGATGGTCGGGCAGGGGCTCATCCTCCTGGCCGCGGCCTGTTTCGGCTGGGCCGTCTGGACGGGAATCCGCGCCCGGCTCCAGAGCATCGTGGAGGCGCGCTACAAGGCCGGGGAGATCATCTTTCGCCAGGGAGACTTCCCCGACCGGATCTACGCGATCGGGAAGGGAGAGGTGGACGTCGTCCGCGAGACGCCCGGCAAGGACGACGTCGTCCTGGTCCGCCTGGGGCAGGGTCAGTTCTTCGGCGAGGTCGGGATCCTCGGAGACACGCCACGCACGGCGACGGTCCGGGCGGTCACCGACGTCGAGGTGCTGAGCATCCACCGCTCCTACTTCTCGTCCCTCTTTTCCTACCTGCCGATGTTCCGCGAGAAGATCCTCTCGGTCTACGAGGCCAGGACCGCGAACGAACGCTGAGCCTGAGCCGTCGCGGGGCGCCTCGGGGCGCCCCGCCTCCCGGAGTCGGAGGGGAGTTCCGGTTCTACTGCGCCGTGACCGTCACGTCGTCGAGGTGACAGTCGTTGCCGTAGGCGCTGATGCCGACGAACGCGAGATAGACCGTCTGCCCCTTGTAGGCCGAGAGGTCGATCGTGGCCTGCGTCCACCCGGCGGTGGCGCTGTAGCGGGACACCGCCGAGCCGACGCTCGTCCAGGTCGTCCCGTTCGTGGAGACCTGTGCCTGGACCTTGTCGCCGGAGGAAGAGTAGGCGGTGTCGTGGTACATCCAGAACTTCAACGTGACGGCGGTGTACGTGCTGGCCACGGCGATGCCTGCGGCGCGGTACATCCGCTTCTGGACGCCGCTCGCCGCGGTGTAGGAGTTGAAGACCGCCAGCTTCGTGCCGCCGTGGGGGGAGACGCTCGGGTGAGTGCCGGAGGCGCCGAGCGTCCAGTAGCCCGTCGTGCCGGAGACGTCGGCGAAGGACCAGCCCCCGCTCTCGAAGCCGTCGCTGAAAAGCGTGACCGGGGCGCTGCCGCAGGTCGCGGTGAAGCTCTTCCCGGTCACGTTCGACGAGGAGATCGTCACCGACTGGCTCGACGGGCTGAACGTGCACCCGCTCTTCGACGGCGTGACGGTGTACGTCCCGGCGGCGAGGCCCGCGATCGTGTAGTTGCCGCTCGCGTCGGAGGTGGCCGACGCGGTGCCCGCCGTGACGGTCCCGCTCGCCGTCCCCGCGTTCCCGGAGATCGAGTAGGTCGCCGTCCCCGTCGTCACCGTTGCGGTGACGGTGAAGGTCGCGGCCGCGTAGCCGTAGACGCCGACCCACCAGGTGCCGGCGGCGGGGCTCGAGTGGGTGCAGGTCTCGTTGCCGGAGGAGGAATAGGGGCGGCAGGCGTAGGACGAAGACGTCGGCTTGCTCCCCGACTGCGTGTAGAGGTCGACGTCGCCGGTCGCGGCCGTCGTCGCGACGACGAGCGAGGTCGCGCCGGAAGGGACGGCGATGGAGTAGTACTTCCAGGCGCTCGCGGCGACGCTCTGGCCGGTCTGCGGGACGCCGCTCGTCAGCGCGACGTCGCCCGTCGGGCAGGAGGCGGTGAAGGCGACGCCGGTGACGTTCGTCGAGGCGATGGTGACCGACTGGCTCGCGGGGCTGAACGTGCAGCCCGTCTTCGACGGCGTGACGGTGTACGTCCCGGCCGCGAGGCCCGCGAGGGTGAAGGCGTTCGAGGCGTCGCTCGTCGTTGAGACGCTTCCGGCCGTGACCGTCGCGCCCGACGTCCCGGCGCTCCCGGAAATCGAGTACGTCGCCGCGCCCGCGATCGTCACCGCCCTGCTCGCCGTCGCGCTCGCGTTGCCGCAGGCGTCCGTGGCGGCCGCGGTGATCGTGTGGGAGGAGCCGGCGACGAGGCCGGTGGTGTTCCAGGAGTACGACACCGAGCCGGAGGTCGAGGTCGCGACGGTCGCGCCGTCGATCGCGAGCGTCATCCCGGTGACGCCGACGTTGTCCGAGCCGGCCGCGCTGACCGTCACGGTCCCGCTCACGCTCGTCGCCGTCGGGGCGGCGATCGAGGCCGTCGGGGCCGTCGTGTCCGAGCAGGAGCCTCGGCTGACCCAGATCGGCGCGGAGAAGAGCTCGCCGCCGTTCGCGAGCGTCGCGTAGACGTAGTAGTAGGCCGAGCCGGTCGCCGGGACGGTCACGCTCGCCGTGTACGAGCCCCCTCCCGCGTTCGTCATCGCCGCGGAGGTCGGCGAGCCGGAGCCGGCGGCCGGGTTCCCCGTGTAGAGCGTCACCGTCGAGACGGCCGAGCCGTCGGGGTCGGCGATCCAGGCGAGGAGATCGAGCGTCGCGGTCGCGACCGTGAACGTCTGCCCCATGACCTTCGTCAGGTCGGCCGTCCCGAAGAACATCTGCGCGTTCTTGTCGGACGTCGTGTAGAAGCGCCGGTTCAGCATCGCGTCCATCACGCTCGCCTTGCTCAGCGAGGTCGCGAGGAGGACCGTCCGGTTCCGCGTCGAAGTCCCGTAGTTGAGGCAGTGGCTGTCGCCGTGAGCCTCGGGGCCGACCTTCCAGCCGCGCTGGAGGACGTACTGGTAGCGGTCGCCGGAGGCCTTGGGGCCGGAGTAGCGCGTCCCCGCGTCGGCGTAGGTCTCGAGCTTCGAGGTCGCGGGCCCCGAGATGACCGCGAGCGCGCGGACGTTCGCGAGGCCGTTCGCGTTCTGCGCGAAGGTGCCGAAGTCGGATGCGTCCGGGTGGCAGAAGCCGGCCATCGAGCCGTAGGGGCCCTGGTAGGCGGCATTCGCGATCACGTTCCAGAGGTTCGGGTAGTCCGACTTCGTCGTGATCACGTCGGAGAAGGCGTCCCAGCCGAAGAGCTTGGTGTACTCGTAGAGGGCGACGTGGCCCCCGCCGGAGATGACGCCCCATTCCTGCCCGTAGATCCCGACGAAGCTCGAGGTCGAGGCGTTCGCGGCGGCGGTGCGCCCGGCCTGGTAGCGCGCGCGGATCTGGTCGTTCGTGCAGCCCGTGCCGCAGGCGGTGTCGAAGATGTGGTTGTGGTCGAGGAGGGAGAGGAAGTCGAGCCCGGCCGTGTTCTTCGCGTACGTGTACGCCGCCGCAGGGTCGGCGCCCGCGTGGGCGCTCTCGACGGCGCCCGTGCAGGTCGCCACCGGGATGCCCCCGTCCGAGTAGGTGGTGTGGTTGTGGTGGCTCCCGTAGTAGAAGTTCCACGGGATCGCGGGGCTCAGCGGCGTGAAGACGTGCCCGGCGGTGTCGGGCACCTCCGGCGCGGGGAGCTCGTCGGAGGCGCGCACCCTGAGGAAGCCCCCGGAGCCCGTGTACCCCTCGGCCTCGAAACGGTAGACGTACGTCCCCGCCGGGAGCGGGTGCCCGCCCGCGTCGCGGCCGTCGAAGTTCACGAGCGCGATGCCGTGCCCGTCGCGGAAGGGGGTGGTGCCCGTCCACGCCGTCACGAGCTCCCGGTCGAGCGTCGTGACGACGAGCCGCCATTCGACGGCGGCCTCGGGGCTCTCGAGCGTCTCGAGGTCGATCGCGAACTCGCCCGCGAGGGCGACCGGCTGCGGCTCGCGCGCCCACCACTCGACCTGGTCGCGAAGGACGGCCACGACCCTCTGCGGGTCGTCGGGCTCCGGCCTCCGCGGGCGGTCGTCGCCGGGGGGGGCGGCGGACGCGGAGAGGCCGAGCAGGGGGGCCGCGAGGACGAGGCCGAGGACGAAGGAGACGAGGTTCGAGCCGGACGCGAGGCGCTTCATCACACACTCCCTGATGCGATTGGATCGGATCTCAGGATTCGATCCGGATGCTGTCTGCAGGAGGCGGGCTGACGTCGCTTCGAACCGTCGTGGTCGGGAATCGATGCGCAGGCTCTCGCTCTCCCGCGTTGCGATGACGCAAGAACGGAGCCCGGGCGCGCCGTGCGCGGGCGCGCTCTATTCCTGGCCTTGGCGGCTCGCCCGGCTGGCTCGAGGGTCCGGCTCTGACCCGAAGACGTGGGTCAGGATCTCCCCGGGGTGGAACTCGGACCCGCGTCCACCAACCCGGCGTTCAGGCCGGGAGGCAGACGACGGGTCGGTTCCTGTCGCGTCCTAGTTGTGCGGGTTCGACCCGCCGACGACCCGGTGCTCGTGGTACTCGGGCGTGAGGAGCGTCAGCAGGCCGTCCTCGCCGGGAGGCCAGATCTCCGAGAGCTTCATCTGATTGCCCACCTTGTCGAAGACGAACTCGGGCTCCTTGTCCTTGTCGTGCCGGCCGAGGCGCGTGAGGACGAGAAGGACGACAGCCGGGCCTTTCGGCTCCGTCGACCGGAGCGTGACCTTCGTCCCGTCGACGTCGAACGTGTAGCTTCCGGCCGGGCAGGAGGTGGAGCCGGCGACGAACGGGAAGCTGATGGTCGCCGTCCCCCTGGTCTCGGCGAGAGCAGGGTCCGCCAGGCCGGCCAGCGCCAGGACGAGCGCGACGGCGGCGATCCCGACGCGCAGGGAGAGCTCGCGGCGGCAAGTCGATGGAACGTTCATTGGGGGCCTCCTCTCTCGAGACTTCGTGCGATTCGACGTCCGGGCCGAGGTCAGTTCCCTCCACGGACCGGTCGTGGAGCAGTCTGTTGAGGCCGGCCGTGAAAGAAAGTCAGTGGACTGATTTCGCCGGCGCCGGCAGGGGCTCGCCGGCGGGAGATACCCGTCCGCCGACCCGGCGCGGAATGGACGGGGCAGGCCTTCGCTGGCCCCGGGCCTCGCTATGATCGCGGCGATCAGCGGCACGGAAGGTGGCGACCGGCGGCGTCCGGCCCGGAGACAGCGGAGGGCGCGATGACAGACCCGATCTCGTTCCGGCTCAACGGCAGGCCCGTCCAGCTCGAGGTCGACGGCGACCGGACGCTCCTCTGGGTGCTGCGGACCGACCTCGGCCTCACCGGGACGAAGTACGGTTGCGGCGAGAGCCTCTGCGGCGCCTGCACGGTCGTCGTCGGCCGCGACGCGGTCCGGTCGTGCCAGGTTCCGGTGAAGTCCGTGCGGGGAAAGGACGTCACGACGATCGAGGGCCTCGAGCGCGACGGGAAGCTGCATCCGCTGCAGGAGGCGTTCGCGGACACCGGCGGGCTCCAGTGCGGCTTCTGCACGCCCGGGATGATCATGACGGCCTACGCCCTCCTGCTGAAGACCCCGAAGCCGACCCGGGCGCAGATCGTCGCGGGGATGGAGGACAACCTCTGCCGCTGCGCGGCCCACCACCGGATCGTCCAGGCGATCGAGAAGGCCTCGAAGCCGGCGGGACGCGCGTCGTGAAGAAGGACGGCCGCGTGACCCTCGCAGCGCCCCCTCCGTCCGCCGGCTCCCTCGGACGCCGCGACTTCATCCGGCTCCTCGGCGGCGGGATCGTCGTCCTGTTCTCGACGGACCTCTCGGAGCTCCTCGGCCAGGAGACCCGCACGCGCGGCTACCCGACCGACTTCAACGCCTACCTCCGGATCGCCGGCGACGGCCGGGTCACGGTCTACTCGGGAAAGATCGAGATGGGGCAGGGGGTCGTCACGTCGCTCGCGCAGATGGCGGCCGACGAGCTCGAGGTCTCCCTCGACTCGATCGACATGGTCCTCGGGGACACGGACCTCTGCCCGTTCGACAACGGCACCTACGGCTCGATGTCGACGCGGTTCTTCGGCCCTGCCCTGCGGGCGGCCGCGGCGGAGGCGAAGGCCGTCCTCGTGTCCCTGGCGGCGGAGCGCCTCGGGTCCTCGCCTGCGAAGCTGAGCGTCGAGAACGGCGTCGCCTTCGTCACCGAAGAGCCGAAGAGGCGGGTCACCTTCGGCGAGCTCGCGAAGGGGCAGAAGATCGTCCGGACGCTGGACGGCAAGGCCGCCACGAAGGGCGTCTCCGACTTCCGCGTCATGGGAAGGCCCCAGAAGCGGCGCGACGCGCGGGCGAAGGTAACGGGCAGGGCGATCTACGCCGGCGACGAGCGCCTCCCGGGGATGCTCTACGCGAAGGTCCTCCGCCCGCCGGCCCACGGGGCGACGCAGAAGGGCGTCGACACCGCCGCCGCCGCGAGGATGCCGGGAGTCGTCGTCGTGAACGAGGGGGGGCTCGTCGCCGTTCTCCACGCCGATCCCGAGATCGCGGAGAAAGCTCTCGCGGCGGTGAAGGCCGATTTCGAGGTGCCGAAGGCCCCCTTCGACGACGAGACCGTCTTCGACCACCTCGTCTCCTCCGGCGGCGACGGCGAGGAGCACGAGACGAAGGGCGACCTCGCCGCGGGAGAGAAGGGCTCCGCCTCGACCTTCACGGGGGAGTACCGGAACGGGTACGGCGCGCACGCGCCGATCGAGACCCACACGGCCCTGGCGAGGCTCGAGGGCGGAAAGATGACGGTCTGGGCCTCCACGCAGACGCCGTTCCCGAACCAGCAGGCGATCGCCCAGGCCGTCGGCCTCGCGAAGGAGAACGTCCGCGTCATCACCCCGTTCGTCGGGGGCGGCTTCGGCGGCAAGAGCGGCGGCGGCCTCCAGGCGATCGAGGCGGCGAAGCTCGCGAAGGCGACGGGCCGGCCGGTCCAGGTCTCCTGGAGCCGCGCCGAGGAGTTCTTCCTCGACGCGTTCCGGCCCGCGGCGGTCGTGAAGATCCGGTCGGGGATCGACGGCGAAGGAAAGATCTGCCTCTGGGACTACCAGGTCTGGGCGGCCGGCTCGCGCGGAGCCGAACAGTTCTACGACGTCCCGAACAACCGGATGCGGACGTACGGGCGGTGGGGAAGCGACACGCCGAGGATGCACCTCTTCGCGACCGGCCCGTGGCGGGCGCCGGGGGCGAACGTCAACGTCTTCGCGCGGGAGTCGCAGGTCGACACGATGGCGGCGAAGGCGCGGGTCGATCCCCTCGAATTCCGCCTTCGCAACACCTCCGACAAGAGGATGCGCGGCGTCCTCGAGGCGGTCGCGGGCCGGTTCGGCTGGAAGAAGGCCGCTCCCCCGAGCGGTCGCGGCGTCGGCGTCGCGTGCGGGATCGACGCCGGGACGTACGTGGCGCTGATGGCCGAGGTGAAGGTCGACGCCGCCACCGGGAAGGTGAAGGTCGTCCGGATCGCCTGCGCGCAGGACATGGGCCTCGTGATCAACCCCGACGGCGCGAGGATGCAGGTGGAGGGCTGCGTCATGATGGGTCTCGGGTACGCGCTGTCGGAGGAGGTTCGCTTCAAGGGGGGCGACATCCTCACGAAGAACTTCGACACCTACGAGCTGCCGCGGTTCTCGGGGATGCCGGAGCTCGAGACGGTCCTCGTGAAGAACGACGAGCTGAGCCCGCAGGGAGGAGGCGAGCCGGCGCTCGTCCCGGTCGGCGCGGTCGTGGCGAACGCGATCTTCGACGCCACGGGCGCCCGGCTCTTCCGGATGCCGATGACGCCGGAACGAGTGAAGGCGGCCCTCGCGGCCGCGAAGAAGGGAACCCCGTCGTGACGATCGTGAACACGCTCTGCCCGGCCTGCCGGAAGAAGGCGTTCGGCCTCCTGGTGAAGCTGATGGCGGGTCCGGCGGGTGCCGTCCCGTGCCCTTCCTGCGGGGAGTCGATCGGCGTCTCGATCTGGCCGCACCTCGCCGGCGTCGTCGCCTTCGTCGGGTTCGTCCTCTACAACGCGTGGCCCGACGCCCCCGCGATGGAGGGGCGCTTCGCGGGAGTCCTCTTCGCGTCGATCGTCCTCGTCTGGGGCGTCTGGTTCCTGCAGGCGCCGCTCGTGAGGAAGAAGGCGGACTGATCGAACGCCGGAGCGGAACGGGAAGCTAGGCTGGAGAGACCGCCTTCGCCACGGTCGCGAGGTCCCGCTTCCGGGTCTCGGGGAGCGTCCAGATCCAGGTGCCGGTGGCGAGCGCGAGGACGAGCGGAACCGTGAGGGCGCCGCCGAGGCCATGGCGGGCCGCGACCGCTCCGACGAGGATCGGCGCGAAGAACTGGACTCCCCGGGCGCAGTTGTAGGTGGTCCCCATCGCGAAGTTCCGCACCTCGGTGGGAAACAGCTCGGCGAGGAGCGCGCCGAAGCCGGCGGTGCACCCCGAGCCGAGGCCGAGAACGAAGAGGTCCGTCCAGAAGAGCCACGGGGTCCGGAGCATCTCGAGGCCGCGGAACGCGAGGGGCCAGAGCGCCGCGGCGGTGACGAGGGAGTAGACGGTGTACCCGACCCGGCGCCCCCAGCGGTCGGCGACGAAACCGAAGACGAGCATCCCGAGCAGCTGGCCGACCTGCGCGGTGAGGATCCAGAGGGCCGACCGGCCGACCGGCTGGTGGAGCTCGGTCTGGAGGAACTTCGGGAACCACGTGTAGCAGGTCCAGTAGGTGCCGAGCTTGAGGACGCCGAGCACCCAGCCCTTGGCCATCGCGGGAAGCAGCCCCTTCCGGGTGAGCGTCGTGAGAGCCTGCGTCGGGGAGAGCCGCTCCTCGTGCGGGGCCGTCCAGAGCCGTGACTCGGGCATGTGGGTCCGGACGACGAGGGCGATGCCCGCCGACGCCGAGGAGAGGAGGAAGACGTTCCGCCAGCCGAGGAGCGGCGCGCCGAGCAGGCCGACGACCGCGGCGAGGCCGACGCCGACCGGCTCCCCCGCCTGGAGGAGCGCCGAGGCGCGTCCCCGCATCCCGGGGGGAGACCACTCGGCGAGGAGGGCGTGCCCGACGGCCCACTCCCCGCCCACGCCGAGCCCGGTCACGAGCCGGCAGAAGAGAAGGCTCGTCGGGCCGACCGCGAACGCGGTCGCCGCGGTCCCGAGCGAGGAGAGGAGGATCGTCCAGGTCATGATCGCCTTCCGGCCGTAGACGTCCGAGAGCCAGCCGAACAGGATCCCTCCGACCCCCGAGCCGCCGAGCGCGACCCCGAGGAGCACGGCTTCCTGCGAATGGGTGAGCCTCAGCTCCTGGCCGATCGGAACGAGGAGGAAGGAGAGGAGGACCAGGTCGTAGAAGTCGAACGTCCAGCCCCCGAACGCGATCGCCCAGACCTTGAAGGGGAAGCGGTCGGGAGCGGGCGACGGGGCCGCGCGGGTGGAGCTCATGCCGGCGAGCGGACGTCTTCGGGACGGAGGGCCGGAAGCGGCGAAGGCACGGTGAATCGGATTATCGCGGAGCGTGCCGGCCCGGCGACGGGAAGGAGGGGGCTCGGACCGGGAAGTCGGCCGCTGGGTACGGGGCGGACGCATCCCGCAGATTGCTGCGAATTCGTCTCAGCGTGCTAGCGTCCGCCGCGTGGCCGGAGAGCCGGAGCGCGAGGACCCTCTGCAACGGGCGAGCGCCTCGAGAGCTGCAGGCCGTCGCAGGGAGAAGCCGCCATGACCTCGTTCGAGACAGCCACCGGACTCCGTTTCGAGCCGCCCGGGCCCGGGCCCTGGGAGCAGGATCCCGTCCACTTCCCGCGCCCGCTGACGCGTTACTTCCAGGAGACGCACGCCCCGTCCTTCAAGCGCGGCACGAACGACTTCGCGCGCTTCTACGGGATGCTCATCGACGGTCTCCAGATCGGCTACGTGAACGGCTTCGGCTACAACCAGGTCCTTCCGGCTCCCGACGCCGAGATCCCGGAGCGCTTCCAGCGCGCCGAGCAAACCTGGGCGCGGAAGCTCTGGCGGGAGCAGCTTCGCGACTGGGACGAGAGCCGGAAGCCGGCCGCCATCGTCACGCACCGGGAGCTGCAGGCCGTCGACCCGGACGCTCTCTCCGACGTGGAGCTCGTCGCCTACCTGACGCGCTGCCGCGACCACCACTCGGCCATGATCGCCCAGCACATGCGCTTCACCGCCGGCGCGGTCCTCCCGACCGGCGACTTCCTCGCGCACGTCGGCGACTGGACGGGCCTGCCGCCGTCCGAGCTGCTGGGCCTCATGCGCGGCTCGGCGGCGGTCTCCGCCGGGGGGTCCGACGAGATGGATCGCCTGAAGAAGGCCTTCGCCGAGGAGCCCGCCGCGCGGGCCCTCCTCGCCTCCGACGGCGATCCGGCGGAGGTCCTCGCGAGCCTTCGTTCCCTCGGGAGCGAAGCCGGCGCGGCGGTCTCGGGCTACCTCGACCTGGTCGGCCATCGCCTCGTCGACGGCTTCGACATCGCCGAGCCCTCGGCGCTCGAGCTTCCGGACGCGCTCCTCAGGGCCATCCGCGTCGCCGTTTCCGGCGAGCCGCAGGCCGCCTCGGACGTCGAGGCCCGCATCGCCGAGGTTCGCTCCAGGGTCCCGTCCGCGCACCAGGCCGAGTTCGACGAGCTGCTCGGCGAGGCCCGCCTCACCTACCGCCTCCGTGACGAGCGCGGCGTCTACAGCGACATCTGGGCCTCGGGCCTCATGAGGCGAGCCGCGCTCGCGGCGGGGAGGCGGGTCGCGGGCCGCGGCCGGATCGCCAGCCC
>ERZ724519.960-NODE-960-length-12195-cov-4.384514_pt1 | contig 12195 bp, 9 predicted proteins | sample MGYA00376052_ERZ724519 | MGnify/ENA primary metagenome ERZ724519 (study PRJEB28724, sample SAMN07190883) | activated sludge metagenome | isolation source: activated sludge of sewage treatment plant in Hong Hong | place: Hong Kong | collected 2016-03-17 ... | reverse complement strand
GTACGCTGTGTTCGGGACGCGGCGGGCTTACGACTTCATTCGTCAATTGTTCGCCGAAGAGAATCTCAACCTCAAGATCTGCTGCGCGTTGCCGGGTTCGACGACAGGCTACGGCCCCAGCCATCAGGCGACGGAAGACCTAGCGATGATGCGGGCCATCCCCGGACTCACGGTGGTCGCCCCCAGGGACGCGCTCGACATCGAGCAGGCTGTACCGCAGATTGGGGCACATTAGGGGGGCCGTCTGCATGCGGCTTCTGCGTGGGCAGGTACCGCTGGTGCTGGATGAGTACGACTACAAGTCTGAATTGGGCAGCGCCAAGCGCTTGCGCGGTGGCAATGACGCACTGGTGATTTCCAGCGGCTTGATGACAATGCTCACGCTTGAGGTCGCAAAGCAACTCGAAGCGGATGGCATCAAGGTCGCCGCACCGCACTGCCCGACCATCAAGCCACTGGATGAGGCCGCCGTCCTCGCTGAAGCGCGGCAGCCCGGCCGTGTAGTGGTGGTCACAGAAGACCACTCAGTCATGGGTGGTCTAGGTGAAGCTGTGGCAAGGCTGCTGATGCGCAAAGGCGTCATGCCTGCGCGCTTCCGCATGCTGGCATTGCCTGACGCGTTCCTCGACGCTGGCGCATTGCCCACGCTGCACGACCGCTATGGCATTTCTGCCGAGAAGATGGCGGCGTCGATCAAGAGCTGTCTCAAATAGCCCGTTTTCAGCAGATCGCCCTGCACGAGCCGCTTGTTTCGCGCGCGAAGGCGTTCACCAGCCGCCAAAGCGCGGCCAGGTAACCACGTCCTTGGCCGAATCAAGGGCAACATATTCTGGAAACTGGGCCGCCGTGGCGCAAGCGTGATTCGGCAGGATGCGCAATTGCGTCCCGACGGGAAAGCGCTTCGCGATGTCACCGTCGATACCACCGACACGCGCGATGATGCCGTGTTCCTGATTTGCGCCTTCGACGATGTATCCGTCAACCGGCACGCAGTTGAGGTCGCAGACCTGGCCGTAGCCATAGTCGTGCGTCTGCTTCTGCGTCCCCCGGTCGCGGCTCATCGCCATCCAGCCGGCGTCAACCAGCGCCCAGCCTTTCTCTTTCTGGTGACCGATCACGGTTGTCAGCACCGACAACGCAACGTCGCCCATGCTCGCTACACCGATGTTGGTCATCACCAGGTCGTGAAAAACATACACCCCGGCGCGCACCTCGGTCACCCCTTCGAGATGTTTCGCCGAGAGCGCAGTGGGCGTCGATCCCACGCTCACGTTCGGACACGGCAGCGTGGCAGCACGCAGGCGCTCGGCGGCAAGCACGCAGCGTGAGCGTTCCTGCTCCGCCATGGCTGCAAGGGCCTCCGGGGTATTGAGTTCGTAGCTGGCGCCCGCGTGCGTCATCACACCACCCAGGACCATACCACCTTCGTGCAAGGTGCGACCGACGGCGATCAGCTCATCGCCATCCGGTTTCAGGCCGGCGCGATGACCGTCGGTATCGACTTCAAGCCACACTTCGAAAATGTGCCGGTACTCGCGCCCGAAATCAACGATAGCGTGTGCAGCCTCAACGCTATCGACGATGATCTTGAGATCACACCCCTGGTCCCGTAGCGCTCGCACCTGCGGCAGCTTCACCGCCGCCATCCCGACCGCGTAAAGGATGTCTCGAATACCCGCTGCAAAAAACTGTTCGGCTTCCTTAAGCGTTGATACCGTGATACCGCTGGCGCCTGCCGCAATCTGCCGGAGCACAACCTCCAGGCATTTGCTCGTCTTAACATGCGGGCGCAGCTTGACACCCAGCGCAGTCATGCGCGACTGCATGGTCTCGATGTTGCGTCGCAAGCGGGTGAGGTCGAGTAGCGCGGCGGGAGTCGAAAGTTGAAGCATGGTGGCCCTGCTTTTGCGGTTCACGGCTCAATGTTAGTGTGATCCGGTCAGGCGACGTCGCGAACCCGTTGGTAATCCGTTGGTTAGTCACCCATAGACTGCTAGGAGTCGAATCAGTCCTGACAACTTATGAAGTTCAGTCCGCGTTGGCGCCACGTCGCCCTGGCCGCCCTTGCCTATGCCACCGGCGTTAACGCAACAACCATTACGGTCACGTCCGTAGCCGACAGCATTGCCACCGGGGTCGGGTGCACGCTGCGCGCTGCGATCGAAGCCGCCAATACCGATACCGCGGTTGGCGATTGCCCAGCCGGCTCAGGAGGCGATGTCATCGCATTCAATATCGCAGGCGCCGGCGTCCATACCATTCTTCCAGCGACGCCGTTGCCGAGCGTCACGCAGTCGCTGACCATCGACGGCTATTCCCAACCCGGCAGCGCACCGAACACGCTGCCTGCCGGACAGGGCAGCAACGCGCAGCTTCGCATCGAAATCGATGCTGCGAACATCGGCAACGCTGCCGCCCTGTCGGTGGTTGGCCCCGCCGCAAATGTGACGACCATCCGCGGTCTCGCCATCACCTCCAGCGGTGCAGCGGTGTGCTGCGCGCAACGTGGAATCCTGTTGAGCAACGTCAGTTTCGTCTGGATACAGGGCAATTTCATCGGTATCGCGCCTGATGGCGTAACCGCTAAAGGATTGGGTGCGGGCGGCGTATTCCTGAGCACACCAACGCGGCAGGTGACGATCGGATCGGACGCCTTTGTGCCGACACCGCTCGCGGCAGAAATGAATGTCATTTCCGGCAATCGTGGTCCCGGCATTCAGGGCAACGGCAGCACCGCCAATCTGTGGATTCGAGGTAACCTGCTGGGCACCAATGCTGCCGGGGTCGCAGCCGTGCCTAACGTCGGTGCCGGCATTCAGATGTCGGGGATACTGGCAGGCAATGCCATGTGGAACGACAACCTGATTACCCACAACACCATTTCCGGCAATCTGGGTGGAGTGGCTCTTTCCGAGTCGCGTCAGATCGACTTTTCATTCAACCGTATCGGGGTCGCTGCCGACGGTGTATCGCCCCTGCCCAACACCGGCCATGGTCTCGACATCGGCGATAACCCCTTCTCCAGCCCGAGCGCGACAACGACAGTACGGGTAGCCAACAACACGATTGCCAACAATACCGGCGGCGGGCTGCTGATTTACCGCGCCAACGCGGCCAACACTGTCAACGGCATAAGACTGGTTGCCAACGCGCTCTACAACAACACCGGATACAACCTTGACCTTTCGGCTACATCCACGTCCGATGGACCAACGATGAACGACGCAGGCGACAGCGACCAGGGCGCTAACGCGCTGCAGAATGCTCCCAACATAAGCGCAGTCACAGCCAACGGCTCGACGCTCAGCATCACCTGGAATCTCGCGACCAATCCTTCGGCCGCAACCTTCATCGCGGACTTCTTCCACTCGCCGACCTGCGTCGCCGGTGCCCCGGTGGCGGCGCGGACTTTCATCAACAGCAGCCAGATCACGACTAACGCCCAGGGCAACTACACAGGCATGCCGACCTTTGCCTCTGCGCTGACCAACGGATTCGTCGTTGCCACCGTCACCGCAGACTCGAGTGGCAATTCATCAGAGCTCTCCAACTGTTTCCCGATTACTTCGCTTGTCCAGCAAGCTGTGGCATCTCCTGCCGTACCGGTACCGACGACGAACGCATCGTTCGCTCAGGTGATTCTCAGCCTCCTCATCGGTGTCTCTGCGCTCGCATCGAGGCAAGATCGCGACCGGAGCGCCCTGCGATGAGGGCCGCCCTCGCCAGCCGGAGTCGCATGTCGGGCAGCGTTGCAATGCTGATGACCGTCTCGGCAATGGCGTTGCTATCGCCGACGCCGCTGCTGGCAAGCAGTGTTGAAGGCGCCTGGCGTATTACCCGAGTTGCTCCGCTATCCGGAGAGAGCAGCACAACCACGCGTAACTCGCTGATAGGCCAGGCGGTACGATTTGCGAATGGCCGGGTTGCCGGCCCTGCCCCGTTGTCATGCGAACAGGCGACGTGGGAGACCAACCTCTCACCACCTGAAGGCTTGTTCCAGGGCAATTTCTCGCAGAGCAGCCACGAAGCAGCCAAAAGTCAGGCGTTGGTGCATGGTCTTTGGCGCTTTCCCATTCCAGGCTATACCTTGTCGTGCAGCAGCGGCCTTTTTCACTTGCACCGACCCGAGCGCGCAACCCTGCTGACAGCGATTGATGGACAGGTGTGGACACTGCAACGCTTGTCGCCACGACTGCTCGCTGCAAATACGCCGGAATCTGTGGTTCAGGAATTGCTCGAGAACTGGCTCAATCCCCCGGGCGGTTTCGAACCGACGGCCTTGAGCCGTGTTGAGCGATGGTTGACGCCAAAGCTCCAGCGCCGCATTTCCGTCTATTTTTCAGTGCCCGGCAAACCCGACGAGGCCCCCGCAATCAACGGTGATCCATTCACCGATAGTCAGGAAGCACCTGCCCGATTCGTCGTTTCCGCAGCCAACCTCAATCCATCCAGAACGGTCGCCGTCGTTCGTGTGCAACTCATTGATGGCAATCGTGTACGCAGCATTCAGTATCTGCTCCAAAGGCATGGCGACCGTTGGCAAGTTGATGACGTTCACTATCCCAACCGTCGCTCGATGAGCGCACTCCTCAGCAATCCATAACAACCATGATTGACCGTATCACCCAACGTACAACGCGCCTGGCCCTTTTTGTCCTGGGTCTGCTTTCCGGGTCTGCATTCACGTCCGCGTGCGCAGCAGACATTGTTTCCCGCCTCGACGCAGGAGGAGGCCTCACCGTGGAAGTGGGCGAACAGCGCGGACGCACTTTCAACGCCAACTACGGATTCGTCAAGGTCAGCAATTTCGAACCGAAAGTCCTCTTTCAGGGTCGGCCGGTCGTGATAGGCGCCGGGGCATCGGGTAACCCTCTGTGGGATGCCTGGGTCATCCGATCGCCTGCCGGGCCGGCCGTGCTGGCAGTCAATCGTGAGGTATTTTTGGTCACGCTACGCAACGGTCAGCCACGCGCCGAACTGATTGCAAATGCCAAGGCAGACGCCGCTACGATTCAAGCGCTGGACGGCAAGGGCGGGCAGCCAGAGGCGGTCACCACCGTTTATCAGCGCAACGACGTCAAGGACACACGCGAACTGCCTGGCGACAGGCTATACCTGATCAGCGGCAGCGCTGTACTCGACGGTCGCACACTGCGCACCTCCAGGCTGGCGATCAGCAGCGCAGAAAGTCGCAGGCAGCGCGGTGAGTACAACCCCGAGCCGGGAAAGGCGCTGCTGCTCTCTCCGCGCAAGTCGAGAACAGCGCTGTTCGCCAGAGGCGACCAGAACCGCGTGGCCCTGGTTGTTGTTGATCTGGGCAGTGGCGAGGTGACGCAGCACCTCCCGATCGACCGCGATCAGACTTACCTGGGTGAACTGGACTACTACGCTGACGCCACCTGGGCCGCCCGCTACTTTGAATGGTCGAGCAGCGGAGGCGGCGAAGTACTTTCGCTACGGCGCAACGCGGCTGCGATACCGAAAATTGGTTGGCATTTGACGTCTGGCAATACACTCGACCATCGCTATCGCCTGCTCGCGGTCGAGACGTCAATGTTCGACACCTTTCTTGCCTATACGATGGCGCAACACGGCGCGGTCATGGATGGTGAATCTACCCGGGACAACTTCGGCCGAACCGCGAACATTCGTATCGGTAGCCGCACGTTGACGGTACGCTGGTCGAGGTTCGAAAGTCCGCCCAATTTCGGACATCTCGAAGTGAGTGTCAACCAGTACAAGCTCCGCGCACCGCTCCTCAACGAGCTGGACTTCCCGGAACTCATCGCCAGCCTTGCCAACGGCTTCAATCGCGAGCTGGCTTCCGGCAAGCACCAGCAACTCATCCAGAAGGACTAGGATGGACTTCGCACTCAAGATTCTTTACTACGCAACACAGACGATTGCCTGCCTGATGGTCGGTTTCTTCTTCCTGGCTGCGGTATTTGGCGGCACCGGAGCCAACCGGATCGTTGCGCTCGGCAGCGGCCTGCTGTCGTTTGCGGCGCTGGGTTTTGGCGTCTATCTCGGGCACTTTTGCGATCGCTGGCTGGCCGGTACCGCTGTCGCAGCGCTGGGAGTGATCGTGTTTTTTGTTGCAATGATTCTCGGTTCGTTGCTGTTCACAAACGTCCATTGGCAGTAGCAACGAAAAAGAGGATTTCGCGTTCACCAATCTCGTAGCGCCAGTGTGGCGCCTGTTCGCGTTGTGTGCAGCGGGCCACGAAATCAAGAACGTCATGACGCTGATCCGCTGCCAGGCCGGTTGCTTTGGACCAATGTGCGCTGTCCGGCACGTGAACGATCAGCCCCACATCGCCACCGCCCATTTCGCAACAGAAACGCAGCGAGCAGCTGTCATCTTCGTAATGGATTGAGCCGTCACGCAAACTGCCTTGAAAACGCACCCGGCGGCCGAACGCATGCTTAAGTCGGGCCGCAGCGGTCGCCCTGATCTCCTGCTCATTCACGGTCGCCTCTCCCATCAACATTCGCCAATCATTGCTTCGCCGCGTTGACAGAAGATCACCACAAAAATCGTTATGCCAGCTGGACTTTGCACACACTAGTCTATGTCAGAGCATCCACCAGAAGAGTATCTCCGGTCGGGCCACCCCGCGGTCTTGTGCGCAGCCGATATAGCCGCTACATGCGGCAAGAATGTTGGTGTGCCTGACTCGACAGCCGACGCAGGCTCGCAACCCGGGTGGCCCGGCTTTCGCAAGTTGGCAATCATCGGTGCGCATTCGGTCAAAATCCGGTTCACCGCTTCCTGTGATCCTGTTGTCCATCACCTGACATGCCCCTAGCAAAGCCACGCGGTCGCAAATCAGCAAGCAGTCACGGCCCGGCGACTGCCGCCCCCTCGGTCGTCGCCGCAATGAGCCCCCGCGCGGCGCTTGCATGCGAGCTCGCCTCGCAGTACGTCGCAGGTCAGCCCGTGTCGGTACTGCTTGCGCTCGCCGACGACGCTGCTTCCGCAGGGGACGATGCAGCCGAACAAGTTGCACTTTCGATGGCTGCCGAACGCATCCACAGCGGTCGTGAAACCTATGCCGGTCTCGCCGGCATCACCCGCCGTCTGCTCGGCAAGCCCATTGCCGACGTGTCGACGCTGGACATACCGTTGCGCTGGTGGCCCTCGCTCGGCCGCTTTCTGGCGCTGCTATTTGCCGAACAGCATGATGAGGTTTTGCAGCAGACCGCGACGTCCCTGTTGCAAAGCATCACGCACGATCCGTTTTGTGCCGAGCCCCACGTCGCGGTCACGCGTCTGACCATTGCCCGACATCTGCTCGGTTACGCCGATCTGAAGTCGGACGAGGCGATTCTGGTTCAACTGGACGCCATCGCGGTCGAGGCGATGCGACTGATCGCCGCAGACAACGTCGCGGTATCGCTCTGGTGGGGTGAACGCGCAGTGATCGGCAGTCTGTCGTACTCCCGGCAGGGACGCGACTATGCCCGGCTGGAAAAGGTAATCGCCGGGGCCGAAGCACATCTGGCCAGATATCCGCATGGAGACACGCAGTTCAAATTGCTGCGCGTCCGGCTGGATATCGCCAATACTGCAAACGACCGCGTCGGCGCACAGTCGGCTCTGGCAGAAATGCCTCAGCACATCGGCTCCAACAAGAAAGTGAACCTGGTTATCTACCTTCGCTCAAGAGGTTTCTTCGCCCTTGAGCACGGTTCTGGCGTTGATGCGGAACGCGATCTTAGTCAGGCACTGGAGCTGGCCGAGAGCATCGAGGCGCCGCCACCGGTAAGGCTGGCTTTGACGCATCTGCTGGCGACGACGTTGTTTGTTCAGAACCGTTTGCGCGACGGCTGTGCTGTCCTTGAGCAGGCGCGAAGCTACACCGCCGCCAGCCAGATGCACTTTATCGATTCGCTCGCCGCGACGGCAGCATCGGCCGCCTGCTGGGACCAGGATCGCGACGCTGCCGTCCAGCTACTGCGTGACGGCCTCGGCACCTACCGCCGCGCTGCCCGTCATCTCTTCCTGCGTTCGACTCCAGAACTGGCGGCGATCACGGCCGCGCGCGCGTTGCAGTACGGCATCGAGACCGAATTTGTCGCCGAATCGATTCGGCGCCGGGAAATGCAGCCACCCGGGCGGGCGGTTGAATGCTGGCCGTGGGCCATCCGCATTCACCTGTTTGGTGGCTTCGCATTGCAGCGCAAGAACCGTGCTGCGGCCAGCAATGGGCGCGGCAAGGCGCAGCAAAAGCCGATCGCCATCCTGCGCGCGCTGGCGCTGCTCGGACCGCGCGGCGGTGACCGTCGGGCGCTGGCACGTCGCGTCTGGCGTGGCGTTGACCCCGATGAACAGGGCGACGCACTCGACATGGGCATTGGTCGCGCCCGCAAACTGCTCGGTGATGATTCGCTGATTCAGGTGCAGGATGGCCGCATCTTTCTCGACGACAAGCGCGTGTTTGTCGATACCTGGGCATTCGACGAGATCGAGCAGATTATTCGTGACACAGAGCGACAGCCTCCCAGCCGTCTGCGGATGGAAGAACTGGGACAGCAATTGATCGCGCTCTATGTGGGCCGCCTGTTCGATGACGACGACTCACTGACCGCCAGCGCCATCCTGATCGAGCAATTCCGAGAACGTTTCATCAACATGGTGACCTTGCTCGCCCGGGCGCTGGCGCGTCACGACCTGCGCGGCGCGATGGACTTGTTGCAACGTGCCATCGAACGTGAACCGTACAGCGAACGCCTGTACCGCAGCCTGATCGAGCAACTTGCCAATGCCGGTGAATATGCGGAAGCCATGCGCTGGTATCGCCGTTGCCAGCACGCCGTGTCGCAAGCTTACGGTGTGGCCATCTCGCCAAACACCGAAGCCCTGCTGGCACTGATCCGCATGCCGCCGCCCAACCCACCCGTCGAAAGCTGATCAACGTCCTCATGGCCGGCACGGCGCCTCGCCGCACGTATTGCTGACTTGTGATTGCGGTGCCTGCGGCTGGCGCATCCACTTGCCAAGTCCACCCGGAAAAGCGCTGCCCTCGGGAAGACAACCGCTGTGGTCGCCAGCAGCAACAGAAACCCGTGCTATCGTGTGAAGCCACACACACCTCGCCGACAGTCATGTCGTTATGCTGACGCGCCGAAGGTGCAACACGCAAGGAGACCAACATGCCAGGACTGCTACCCAACGTCGATCCCGATGGCCTGCTCGAGTTTTCGGTGGTGTACACCGATCGCGCACTGAACCACATGTCAAAGCGCTTTCAGGGCGTCATGAAAGACATCTCGCGCATTCTGAAAGCGGTCTACCGCGCCCGATCGACCGCACTCGTTCCCGGCAGCGGCACTTTCGGCATGGAGGCTGTCGCCCGCCAATTCGCCACCGGCAAAAAGGTGATGGTGATCCGCAACGGCTGGTTCAGCTTCCGCTGGACGCAGATTTTCGAGATGGGCAAGATCCCGGCGCAGGAAATCGTGCTGAAAGCACGCAAGACTGGCGCAGAGCGACAGTCGCCGTGGGCGCCAGCCCCCGTCAGCGAGGTGGTTGCTGCCATCGCGAGCAGCAGGCCTGACGTGGTATTCGCGCCGCACGTGGAAACCGCCGCTGGCATGATCCTGCCTGATGACTATTTGCGGGCGGTTGCTGATGCCGTGCATGCCGTCGGTGGTCTGTTTGTGCTCGACTGCATCGCCTCCGGTGCAATGTGGGTGGATATGCAGGCCACCGGAGTGGACGTGCTGGTAAGCGCGCCGCAAAAGGGCTGGAGCAGCTCGCCCTGCTGTGCGATGGTGATGCTCTCGGAGCGGGCACGCACGGCGATTGATGGCACCACCAGTACCAGCTTCGCCTGTGATCTGAAGAAATGGCTCACCATCATGGAAACCTACGAGAACGGCGCTCACGCCTATCACGCCACCATGCCTACCGACGCACTCACGCGCCTGTGGGAAGTGATGCTGGAGACCGAGCGCTATGGTTTCGAGCGCGTGCGGCAGGAGCAGATCGCGCTGGGCTCCAAAGTGCGCGCACTATTCGAAAGCCGCGGCATCACGAGTGTGGCAGCGGAAGGCTTCAAGGCGCCAGGCGTGGTGGTCAGCTACACCGACGATCCCGGCCTGCAGTCAAGCAAGAAATTTTTGGCCGAAGGCCTGCAGACCGCCGCTGGCGTGCCGCTGCAATGCGATGAAGGCAGCGACTTCTCCACGTTTCGCATCGGGCTCTTTGGGCTCGAGAAATGGCACAACGTCGATCTCACCGTGTCGCACCTGGCGACCGCGCTGGATCGTCTGGGTATTGCGCCGTTGCGGGAAGCCCCGCGGGCACCGGAGCGGGCAGCAGCCTGAGCACGAGACAGGCGCCCGCTATTTGGTAGCTACGGTGCCGGACTTTTCGGCCTTGGCAAAGTCCCCTGCCAGGCCGATCAACCATTCGTCCGGTTTGATGTACTTGCGAAAGGCGGCATTGACTTCGGCCAGCGTTGCGACCTTGATCGCCGCCTCGCGGGCCGCATCAAGCGCAAAGGATTCGCCCCGATCCATTTGCGTGAGCAGCGCGCTGGCAATACTGTCGTCGCTGCTCCAGCGTTGCAGCCTTGCCTGCAGCTCATTACTGCGGGCGCGTGACAGCTCGGCCTCGGTGAAACCATCCTTGATCGCGAGCGCGGCCTCTTCGCGCAATGCCGCGACGACACGGTCGCGATTCTGCGGCGCATAGCTCCCTTCAACGCCGAAATAGGCCCGGTTGCCCACCTCGGGCAGGCTCAAGCTGGCGTCCACACTGTAGGACAGGCCGTCCTTCTTGCGAATGCGCTCTGCGAGCCGGTTATCGAGCTGGTTACCGCCGAACACGGCGACAGCGAGACGCAGCGCCGCCGCATCGGCATCGTTGGCGTTGAGTGGAAGAAACTGGTCGACGTCGAGAAGCGCGTTGGCTTTGTCCGGAACCTCCACGGTCAGCGTGTTGCCGGGCAGCGTCTGGTGCCGGACTTCATAGCGAACGTAGGCCGGCGCCTGCGACCGCCAACCCTCGAACTGGCGCTGCACCTCCTCCACTACACCCTCTGGCGCGGTACCCACCCCCGCCACCTGCATCTGGCTCGCCCCCCAGTTGCGCTGCCACGCCCGCTGCACATCTTCGAAGCTGATCTCCTGCAAGTCGGCGATCAACTCGGCGTTGGTCTGGCGGAACTCCGGATCACCGCGCTGCAGGCCAAACGCTTTGTTCTTGTAGGGAAGGGCGACATTGTTGAGCACCGTTTGTGGCTCGTTGGCCCGCGAAGCGAGACTGGTGGTGATCTGCTTCTTGATCCGGACAAAGGCGTCGGCGCTCATCTTGCCGGCACGAATTTCCGGCAGCAGCAGACGAATGGCGTCGAGTACATGCTCGCGATCACTGGTGATCGAGATCGTCGCGCCTTGCGAAACCGGACTGCCACCGACACCGTAGCGCGACTTGAGACGGGTCAGGGCATCGGTACGTGCCTGCTTTTTCTCCGGCGATTCGCCCTCCATCAGCAGCAATCCGACGAAACCGAGCGCCGGCTGCGCCACCTGTTCGCGACGTTCGCCCCAACGCAGCTGAATTTTCACCACTACCGAGTCACCGCGATTCTGCTTGCGTAGTACCGCCGATTGCAACGCCGGGTTGGCGCGGTCGCGCACGGTGCGCCTTTCCAGCGCATCCGGCGTCGGGATGAAGGCCTCGCCGTCGGCCAACGCCGCACGCGGTTTGTAGGTCGCAACGATCGACTCCGGCGATGGCGCGACGGCCAGCTCGACGCGATCAGGCGCGGCCTCCGGCATGAACCGGGCAATCGACCGGTTGGCCGCTTTGAAGTAAGTCTTCTGCACCCGCTGCAAATCGGCCAGCGTGACCTGCTGCGCACGGTCGCGCTGGGCAAACAGCAGGCGCCAGTCGCCCAGTGGAATCGCCTCCGAGAGCGCCATCGCCAGTGTGATCGGTGACTCGGCGGCCTTTTCGAATGCCACCGCCATCTCGCGCTGCGCACGCTGCAGCCCCTCCTGATCGACACCGTTCACCGCTGACCCTTCCAGCGCAGCGATCAGCTCCGTCTCCAGCCGTGCGAGATCGCTACTTTTGTCCGCGACCAGCACGAAACCGGCGAAACCGGCATCAACACCGCCGAGAGCTATCGGTCCGATCTGGGTCGCCTTCTTGCTCTCCACGAAGGTCTTGTACAGCGGCCC
>ERZ724519.958-NODE-958-length-12208-cov-7.503826_pt1 | contig 12208 bp, 10 predicted proteins | sample MGYA00376052_ERZ724519 | MGnify/ENA primary metagenome ERZ724519 (study PRJEB28724, sample SAMN07190883) | activated sludge metagenome | isolation source: activated sludge of sewage treatment plant in Hong Hong | place: Hong Kong | collected 2016-03-17 ... | reverse complement strand
AAAACAGGGCCCATGCCAGTAAGGCCGACAAGATGTCGAAGAATTTGTAAATAAAGAGGCCAGCAGCGGTATTTTTTGCCATGTCAGAAGTGTACCAATTTGATATTGTCGAAATAAGTTTTGGTAACTTCTTTCTGGTCATCTTCAAAGATTACCCTAAAGACCGGACGGTAAGAAACAACATTGGGCGCAGAGATTTCATCAGAAAAATTGATGTATGCCCTTTTCCAGGTATCCGTAGGCAGCAACAATACTTTGTATTGCAGGATCTCAGCACCCTGGGTATTGAGTTGGGTGCCCACGTATATGACTTCTTCAGATTTGTAGTCGAACTCCAGATAAACCGCCCCTCTTTTATTGTTGTTGTTGCTTAAAAAACTTTCAAGCGTAAATTCAGCATCATCGTTGTCTCTGGTAAGTTTGACCAAACCCGATTTATTGCCGAATACGGCATCTTCATTTGTGATAGATAACCTTGTTTCGGTATTGCCATCCAGATCGTTGGTCAGTAAGTGCAGTGAAGTTTCAAAGCCTTCTGTAAAATCAAAATAAGTCTCGTCTTTGTATTGGTAGTTGAGAGGAATGGTGTAAGCCTTACCCGGTTCAGGCGTCAAAGTTGTGACCAAAGGGGTAAAAAAAGGATATTCGGCAGAAATGTTTCTGTCTGCGTTCTCTTTTACGCCTGCATTGATCTGGATTTGCATAGCCTTGCCGGTAGTAATCAGCGGCACCTTGGCTGGTAGGGGGAAAACCCCGATTAACTGTCCGTCTGCAAAGACCCATGCATCCTGAATGCCATTGACGGGGGCACCTTCATCTGTGCGTACTGTAATTTGGGGGTCAGACAGGATTAAATATGCCGGTTCAAAGCTATCGTTATCAGAAAATGTACAGGAGGAAATGAAAAGTAAAAGCAATACTCCGTACCTGAGGACTGGCATATTTGGTTTTGGTTTGTTTAAAATGGAACGCAAAATAAGCATACATAGTGTACAGAATATTTGAAAAAGTTGTATAAATTATTTTTTTATGCGTAATGCCTTCATAAAATTTATGGTTATCCATTGAAAATCAAAGCATTGCTTCAAATAAAAAAGATAGCGGTCAGTTAAAAGTGTTTTTATATTTTGTGGCTCTAAAGTAGGAAAATGAAAACCATTGTTTTACGCTTCATTACCCTTATACTGATGATTTGGGCAAATAACTACGTTCATGCCCAAAAACCGGGCCTGATCCCAAAGCCGAATTCAATCGAGTGGCTGCAAGATTCCGTAGCGTGGAGGGACATTGGCTTTCTTCCCAACGAAGCCTGGACAGAAGTGGCTGATTTGGTGGGTATGCATTTTCCAGAATTGCAAATTCAAAAAGAGGGAAAAATACAATTGGTGGTTCAAAAAAATGCTTCGCTTTCAAAGGAAGCCTACCAAATTGAATTTAAAAATGGAAATCTCATTTTAACAGCTGCCAGCTATCCGGGGGTGAATCATGGCCTGCAAACGTTAAAACAGCTTACCAAAAAATACGATGGTCTACCCTACCTCATAAAAGCAAACATCAGTGATGAGCCCAGATTTGGGTACCGGGGCCTGCATTTGGACACGGGCAGGCATTTCTTTGCTAAAGAATTTATCTTCGAGTACCTGGATATGATGGCGAGGTACAAATTGAACGTTTTTCACTGGCACCTCACCGAGGATCAGGGATGGCGCATCGAGATCAAAAAATACCCCCGACTGCAAACGGTGGCTGCCTGGAGGAATAAGACTTTGATAGGACACGCAGGTGATCATCCGAAAAAATACGACGATATCAAATATGGCGGTTACTATACCCACGAAGACATTCAGGCAATAGTATCCTATGCCAAAAAACTGGGCATTGAAGTGATTCCTGAAATAGAAATGCCCGGCCATGCCAGTGCTGCCATAGCGGCTTACCCTGAGCTCGGCTGCACCGGAAACAACATCGAAGTGGTAGGTGACTGGGGCGTCTTCGACGATGTTTTTTGTCCGACCGAAACTACCTTTCAATTTCTGGAAGATGTACTGACGGAAGTAATGTCACTCTTTCCATCTGAATACATCCACATCGGAGGTGATGAGTGTCCGAAAATACAATGGAAAAACAATGCAGCTTGCCAGGAATTAATCCGTAAAATGGGCTTGAAAGATGAACATGAGCTGCAAAGCTACTTTATCAGAAGAATTGAAACATTTGTCAATAAGCACGGTAAAAAAATCATCGGCTGGGATGAAATTTTGGAAGGTGGGTTGGCACCAAATGCAACAGTAATGTCGTGGCGTGGCATAGAAGGCGGTAAAGCTGCTGCCAAAATGGGCCATGATGTTATCATGACACCAACAGATTATTGTTACCTCGATTACCTTCAATCAAAGGGGCAAGATGAAGGATTAGCAATTGGAGGCTTTCTGCCGCTGGAAAAAGTGTATAGCTATGATCCCGTGCCTTCTGATCTTGCTGTTGATGAAAGGAAATACATACTGGGTACACAGGGTAATGTATGGACCGAATACATGGACAGTCCGGCACGGGTTTGGTATCAGGTATTACCACGAATGACAGCTTTGGCAGAGGTGGCATGGAGTAACAACAACCAAAAAGATTTCAACGATTATCTCAACCGATTGGATGACCATTATACATATTGGCAAGCCCAGGGCATCAATGCAGCGGATAAACGAAACGAGCTGTATTATGAAATCAAACAACATGAGCGGCAGGGCATTCAACTCAATATCAGGGCCAAAGGCAAAGACCAAAAAGTAAATCTTAGCAAAAATGGTCAGCGTGTGTCAGATACTAATGGAGGCTTATGGGTTAATGAAAGTTGCAACATCAATGCAACATTGGCTGCCTCGCCTGAAAAAAACAAACTTAACTTTGAATTTACCTGGCACAAAGCAGCCGGAAAAACGATTGTTTTGGGAAAGGAGCCAGACGACAGGTATCGTTCATTTGGTGCTATCACCCTATGTGACGGGTTGAGAGGAAGGGCCGATTCCCACAAAGAGGGGTGGCTGGGCTTTAATCAAAAGGATTTGGACTTTGAAATAGCGTTGGATGCAAATGAAGCCATCGACACCATTGAAATATCATTTTACCACAATCCATCGCAGTGGATTTATGCTCCCGATGCCGGCAGTTTGAGTCTATGGGCTGGAGACCAGAGCATCCATATCATCAAAACCCAGGAGACTTTAAAGGGCAATGTGGAAAGCCTTTTACTTGTAATTCAAGGCATTAAAACATCGACATTGAAGCTTAAAATACCCAATGACAAAGCGATAGAAAAGGGTATGCCGGGTAGTGGCAACCTGCCATGGGTTTTTGTAGATGAAATAGTAGTGAGGTAAAGTTTTAAAAAAGGCTTTAAAGCCGCATCATTTATTTATTTTTACCCAAACATCAAAACCATGCAGTTAAGCCAAACAGATTGGATCATCATTGCCCTCTTTTTTGTGATTACCCTGATCATCGGCTTATCGGTAGCCAAAAAATCAGGAGAGAGCAGTGCAGAATTTTTTCTTTCGGGTAGGAAGATGCCGTGGTGGCTATTGGGTATTTCGATGGTAGCAACCACTTTTTCTGCCGACACCCCCAATCTGGTTACCGATATTGTGAGGGTCAACGGAGTAGCCGGCAACTGGGCATGGTGGGCCTTTTTGCTGACGGGCATGTTGACCGTTTTTGTATATGCAAGATTATGGCGAAGATCGGCAGTGACCACAGATCTGGAATTTTATGAACTCAGGTACAGCGGAGCGGAAGCAAGGCTATTGAGAGGGTTCCGTGCTTTTTATTTGGGTGTAGTTTTTAATGTATTGATTATGGGCACCGTCATGTTGGCAGGCATCAAGATAGCAGGTATTTTATTGGGCATGAGTGCGGTTGAAACGGTGTTGATCGTTTCTGTCATCACGGTCATATACTCATCTTTTGGTGGTTTGAGGGGTGTATTGTACACCGATTTTTTTCAGTTTATTGTGGCCATGGTGGGCATGGTATGGGCTTGTATTTACATTGTGAACATGCCAGAAATCGGCGGTCTGAACCAACTATTGGCGCATGAGGCAGTAAAAGCAAAGATGGACATGCTTCCTTCTTTTGACAACCACGAAATGATGATAAGTTTGTTTATCATTCCCATCGCGGTACAGTGGTGGAGTACATGGTATCCGGGCGCAGAACCAGGCGGAGGAGGATATGTTGCCCAACGCATGTTATCAGCTAAAGATGAGACCAATGCTGTGACCGCTACCCTGTTGTTTAACATTGCACACTATGCATTGCGTCCATGGCCCTGGATCCTTATCGCCCTTGCCTCTCTGATTGTTTTTCCCAATGTAAGTGACATTGCCACAAAATTTCCGGCACTGGATCCCCAGTATGTAAAAAATGACCTGGCATTTCCAGCCATGCTGTCTTTTTTACCTTCCGGTCTTTTGGGCATGGTGATTGCAGCATTGATAGCAGCCCTTATGAGTACATTGAGTACACACCTCAACTGGGGCAGTTCGTACCTCGTCAACGATTTGTACCACCGATTTTACAAGCCCGAGGCTGATCAAAAGGAATTGGTAAGGGTAGGACAGGTATCCACCCTTGTATTGATGTTTTTGGGCGCCGGCGCTGCTTTGCTGATGGAAAATGCCAAACAAAGTTTCGACATCATCTTGCAGATAGGAGCCGGCACTGGTTTACTATTTATACTCAGGTGGTTCTGGTGGCGTGTGAACGCCATTAGTGAAATTACGGCCATGGTAGTTTCTTTTGTGTTGGCACTGATCTTACAAATGGATTTTGCCAGAGGACTGGAGTTCCACGAAAAACTTATCATAAGTGTGATGATTACCAATGTAAGTTGGATAGCGATAGCCTTAATCACGAAACCTACCTCTGAAGGAGTGCTGTTAAATTTTGTGCAAAAAATCAAACCCAATCCGGTTGGATGGCAACCTGTCATAAGCAAGGCCACTGAAAAGGGATTGATAGCCCCCTCCGAGTTGGGCACCGGCAAATTGTTAAACCAAATTCTTGCTATGATTACCGGTTGTTTTATGGTCTATGGCCTGCTGTTTGGGCTGGGCTATTTATTGTACGGACAAACCAGTCTGATGCTGGCTTGTTTTGGCATAGCGATAATATCCGGGTATATTATTTACAAATTATGGAATTCCATTAAACAATAAAAAAAGGGGCAAGCCCCTTTTTTTATTTCAAACCATTACCGTCTTCCTCTTTTGACGGTGGTTTTTTTGCCCTGGATTTCACCTCCCTTTTTAACAGTGGTGGTCTTTTTGGTAACCGTATTGCCACGTGGACCTGTGTGTGTTGTTTTGGTCCTGGTGACCCTGTAATTGCCAATTTTCGCAGAATGACGGGTTCTTACGGTAACAGAGCTGGTTCTGTGAGGCTTATATATGGCACGGGCGTGGATGGTTCTGTGCACATGCACTACCGTGTAATGCCTGTGAAATCCCAGATGGAAAGGATGAAATACCCTCCAACCAAGTGGTCTCCATGGACGCCAGCCTACCGGATAGACCCTCCACCTGAATGGGCTTACCCAGGGACGATAAACGGGTGCATATACAAACCGCACAGATGGCCACGCCCACACATTGACCACAATGGCCATGTGAGCATCGGGCTTGTAAGAAGGTCCTTTGCCTTCCATTTTTTCATCATTGTCTTCTGTGGGTTCAATGATGACCTCTTCTCCATAGATGTCTTCATCTCCTATGATTTGGAGCATGGCCTCCTCATTGCCGGTTTTCTCGATTTCAATGGTTGCAATGTCCTGCGCATCGTTGTCACCCACAACCGCCTGGAGAACAAGCACGTGGAGCTCGTCTTTTGAGCGATCCTCTACGCGGATGTAATCAATGTCTCCGTCTTCATTCAGGTCAAGGTTGTTGACATGGTTGGACTCATCGTTGAGTGCCTTTTCGAAGGCCTCAGGAGAAGCTGCCTGGCGAAACAATTGTAAGGCCCCCTGCAGGCTAAAATTATCTCCCGGCAGCCCGGTAGAATCCACGCCTGTCTGGTCTTGGGCCGATGCGATTGAAAAGCAAAAGCCCACCAATAGCCATAAAATAAAATGTGTTTTCATGTTGCAGTATTTTAATTGAAAGTTTTCATTTTGATAAAACAAGACCCTAAACGTTTAAAAGCCAAATGCTAAATAAACGTTAAGAGGGCTGGTATTCCTTTTCGAGGGCATCCAATACATCTATAATGTTGCCATAAACCGGATGACACTCTGCTCTGAATTCATCCATCTTCATCCACACTGCCTTTTCGATGTCTTCTGAGGTTTGAGGTTTGAGCTCTTGCTTTTGGCTGTGCATCAGGTACCAGTGCGATTTTTTGATGATGCGCTTGCCCAGTCGATTTCGAAATGTGTGTTTCGTCACACATAGTTTTCGAATAAGGTCAACCTTTTTGAGTCCGGTTTCTTCGATAACTTCTCTCACAGCTGCCTGCTTTTTGGTTTCACCTGCTTCGATTTTTCCTTTGGGTAAGTCCCAAAACCCGCGTCTGAATATGAACAGAAATTCACCAAAATCATTTTGGATAAGCCCACCTCCCGCTTCATTGATTTCAAAAAGAGATAAAAAGTCTTTTTTTAGTTCATTGTAATCGTTGTAATGGATGACCAGGTGATGAAACTTCGGTTTTTTTTCACACATATCTATGTAATTGATCAGCATTTTTACCTTGCCCATGTAGGCCACCACCAGCGTGTCTTCGGCGGCTGTAAACAGGTGCTGGTCGGTGCTTGAAATCAGCAACAATTGTACTTCGTTGATGTAAATTTTGTAACTTTGTTTGAGACTCATCGAAATCAGGAATTTATGAATACCAGTCAGTTGTTATGTGAAAAATTATTACAAATAAACGCAATAAAACTCAGCCCCCAAAACCCGTTTACCTGGGCCAGTGGCATCAAGTCGCCCATTTATTGCGACAACCGCATAAGTTTGTCTTATCCGGAGGTACGCAATCTGGTAAAAGAAGGGCTCAAAAAAATATGTAGCCAAATGCCTTCATTTGATGCCGTAGCCGGAGTAGCCACAGCCGGCATAGCGCATGGTGCCTTATTGGCCGACCTTTTGAATGTACCTTTTGCCTACGTGAGGGCGGAAGCCAAGTCGCATGGCCGCAAGAACAGAATTGAAGGGGATTTATCGGCATGTCAGGATATTCTGGTGGTGGAAGACCTCATTTCTACGGGGGGGAGTTCGCTGCAAGTTGTGGATGTATTGAGGGAGGAAGGTAAAAACGTAGTAGGAGTGGTTGCCATTTTCGACTATGGATTTGAGCAGGCAAGGCAGAATTTTTTGAAGCACAACGTGGTGTACAAGACCATCACCAATTATGACACACTCATCCAGGTAGCCAATGAAAATGATTACATAAAAGAAGACGATGTGCGCATGCTCATTGAATGGCGGGTAGATCCACAGAACTGGGAATAAGAAATATTACGCCTTATGAAGTCTTAAAGCAAGTAGATACAACCTACTGAAAATGTACACATTACAAAATAAAATTGGCTAAAACGATAAAAAAGCCGATCTTTGCGCAAATTTTCCAAAAGCATGACCTTTTTCAATAAAAAATCCGAGGGCTTTTTATACGAATACCTCAACAATACTTCTCCTACTGGTTTTGAGTGGGAAGGGCAGAAAATATGGTTGAAATACCTCAAGCCGTACATTGATGAATGGCACCTTGACAATTACGGTACTGCGTATGCTGTTATCAATCCGGGAAAAAAATACAAAGTAGTCATCGAAGGTCATGCAGATGAAATTTCATGGTTTGTCAATTACATCTCAGACAAGGGTTACATCAGTGTCATCAGAAACGGGGGGAGTGATCATTTGATAGCTCCATCCATGAGGGTGACCATTCATACCGACAAAGGCCCGGTAAAAGGAGTATTTGGTTGGCCTGCCATCCATACCCGCACCGGCAAAGAGGCGGACATCACACCCAACATGGACAACATATTCATCGATGTAGGTGCCGCCGATAAAAAAGAAGTGGAAGCCATGGGCATTCACCCCGGATGTGTGATCACCTTTGATGATGGCCTCACCATGATCAACAATACATTTTACACCGGCAGGGCTCTGGATAACAGAATTGGCGGTTTTTGCATTGCAGAAGTAGCACGCCTCATCAAGGAAAATAAAAAGAAACTACCTTTTACCCTATACATCGTAAACTCGGTACAGGAAGAAATTGGTCTAAGGGGTGCTGAAATGATTGCCAACACCATTCAACCCGATGTTGCCATTGTTACCGATGTGTGTCACGACACCAATACCCCTTTGGTCACCACACGCAAAGAAGGAGATCTGGCTTGTGGTAAAGGCCCTGTCCTGACTTTTGCACCTGCTGTACACAACAAATTGCTCCGTCAGGTAAGGGACGTAGCCGATGCAAAAAAAATACCCGTGCAGCTATCAGCCTCCAGCAGGTCTACGGGTACCGACACCGACGCCTTTGCCTATACCGGTGGGGGCATACCTTCTGTGTTGATTTCATTGCCGCTACGATACATGCACACCACTGTAGAAATGGCACACAAAAACGACATCGAAAATGTGATCAGGCTGATTTATGAAACGCTGTTGAGCATAAAGGCTGGTCAGAGCTTCAAATATTTCGACAAGATATAATAGTTTAGAGCAGGGGCTTGCTTATAAAATTAAGCAGCCAATAAAAACATACAAATGACAGAGATTTCAGCGAGATACAGTCCGGCCGAAACAGAGGCGAGGTGGTATCAGCATTGGATGGACAAAAAGTATTTTTCCAGTACCCCTGATGAGCGGCAAGCTTTCACCATAGTGATACCGCCACCCAATGTCACCGGAGTTTTGCACATGGGGCATATGCTCAACAACACCATCCAGGATGTGCTCATTCGCAAGGCAAGGATGCAGGGCAAAAATGCCTGTTGGGTTCCTGGCACCGATCACGCCTCCATTGCTACAGAAGCAAAGGTGGTAAAGATGTTGCGAGAGCGTGGCATCAAAAAATCAGATCTTAGCAGAGAGGAATTTCTTAAGTACGCATGGGAATGGAAAGAAGAGTACGGAGGCATCATTTTGCAGCAATTGCAGAAGCTGGGCGCTTCATGTGATTGGGATCGTACCGCATTTACCATGGATGAGGTAAGGTCTGATGCAGTGTATAAGGTTTTTGTGGATTTGTACGAAAAGGGTAAGTTGTACCGCAGAAAAAGAATGGTCAACTGGGATCCCGAGGCAAAGACGGTTTTGTCGAATGAAGAAGTAATTTATGGTCTTGAAAACTCCAGACTATTTCATGTAAAATATGCCATTGAAGGCAGTAGCGACTTTGTGGTCATTGCTACTACAAGGCCGGAGACCATACCAGGTGATACGGCAGTTGCGGTGCACCCGGAAGATCCCAGGTATCAGCACCTGAAGGGCAAAAATGTAATCGTGCCTATTATTGGCCGCGTAGTGCCCGTTATTTTTGACGAGTATGTCACCATGGATTTTGGTACAGGTGCGTTGAAGGTAACCCCCGCACACGATGTCAACGACTTTGATTTGGGAGTTAAGCATGAATTGCAAACGGTCGATGTATTCAATGATGACGGTACGATGAGTGCCGAAGCGGGCATATATCCGGGAGAGGATCGATTTGTGGTCAGGAAAAAATTTGCTGCAGATCTGGAAGCAGCGGGCTTCATTGAAAAGATTGAAGACTATAAAAACAATGTAGGCCGGTCTGAGCGGACCAATGCAGTTGTAGAGCCAAGATTGTCTCTGCAGTGGTATGTTGATATGAAGGCATTGGCAGGCCCGGCCCTGGCTGCAGTGGAAAACGATGACATAGAGTTTTTTCCCAAAAACCAGAAAAACCTATACCGCCATTGGATGGAAAACATCAGGGACTGGTGTATTTCACGACAACTTTGGTGGGGACACAGGGTGCCCGCATGGTATTACAATGAAGAAGTGTTTGTAGCAGAAAATGCCGAAAGCGCTTTAAAGTTGGCAAGAGAAAAGACCGGCAATGCCGATCTGCTTTTGAGTGATCTCAGGCAGGATGAAGACGTATTGGATACATGGTTTTCGAGCTGGCTTTGGCCCATCTCTGTATTTGATGGTTTCAATGATCCCAAACAGCTAAACTACTACTACCCTACCAATGTATTGGTAACAGGTTGGGACATTATCTTTTTGTGGGTTGCACGAATGGCAATGGCCGGCTTTGAATGGACAGGCAAAAAACCGTTCAACCATGTGTACTTCACGGGCATGGTCAGGGACAAGCAGCGCAGAAAGATGAGCAAACAATTGGGCAATTCTCCCGATGCACTCAAACTCATAGAAGATTATGGAGCCGATGGCGTGCGATTTGGTATGCTGAGTTGCTCACCCGCCGGGGGCGATTTGCTCTTTGATGAAAAACTGGTTGAACAGGGAAGGAACTTCTGCAACAAGTTGTGGAATGCCATGCGTTTGATCAAAGGATGGGACAAAGATGACAGTAAGCCAATGAGCGAACTGGAGTCGATTGCTACAGCCTGGTTGGAAGCAAAGTTTAATGCAGTAGTTAAAGAAGTAGAAGACAATTTTGCAGGGTACAGGTTGTCTGAGGCGTTGATCACTATCTATTCGTTTATCTGGGATGACTTTTGCAGCTGGTATCTTGAAATGATCAAACCGGCGCAGGAAGAAAAGATGTCGGCTGAAACGATGGACAAGACCATTGCGCTGTTTTCATCGATCTGTAGTTTGTTGCATCCGTATATGCCATTCATTACAGAAGAAATATGGCACCAACTCAATGAAGAAGCGAAAGAAGATTGCATACTGAGCAACTTTCCTGCTTATGTGGAGAAAGATGCCATGGTGTTGAATGCAGTTGAGCACGCTAAAAAACTGATTACCCAGGTACGTGAGTTGAGGAGTAAAAACGGCTTAAAATCAAAAGACAGTTTTCCACTGGTTGCAAAACGTACCGCCAATACAGCAGCATATTTTTCACTGGCAGGATACAAGGCTGTGTGTCTGAAAATGGCAGGACTGGAAGATTTTACCTTGTCGACCGACGAGGCCGTGGCTGGCATCAGTTTTATTACCGATGCAGAAAACTATACTGCACTTGTAAACATTGCTATAGATGTTAATAAAGAACTTGAGGAGAAACAAAAAGAACTGATTCACCAGCAGGGCTTTGTGGCATCGATAGAGAAAAAGCTTGACAACGAAAAATTTGTAAGCGGAGCGCCGGCAGATGTAATAGAGCGAGAACGCAAAAAATTGAACGATGGCAAGGATCGAATTCAATTGTTGTTGACCGAGATCGAGAAGTTAAAAGCCATGTAAGGGTGAATTTCAAAATAATAAAAGGTGTTGCTGTGGTCAGTAGCACCTTTTTTATTTAAAGAATGATCTGCGATGGTTGTAATTATGACACACATCACCTATTGATTTATTTATAATCAGTCCAATTAAGCCTAAATTAGTACTTTCAATTATAAAATAAAGCTAATGGTAAGTCATGGCTTAGACAGAGACATCTTGATGCAATACCAGGCACAGGAAAAATATTTTGAAAGGGGGGATATTATTTTCCAGGAAAATAGTCTACCCAGGTATTTTTATCAACTGAAGGAAGGTTGTATTAAAATGGTGAGTCATGGAGAGGATGACAAAAGCTTCACCCAGGGTATATTTACAACGGGGCAATGTTTTGGTGAACCGCCATTGATCTTAAATTTGCCTTACCCTTCTTCGGCTATAGCGGTTACATCAGGCATTTACATTAGGCTTTCTAAAGAGAACTTCGAAAAATTGTTGCAAGAGCAGCCCCATGTGTGTAAAATGCTCAACACCTTGCTGGCTGCCAAAACTTATGAAAAGTCCAAAAGGAATACGATGTTGACCGGTCAGGCGCCTGAATACAGAATTCAATTTATCCTCGATGAAATGAAAAGAAAGCAGGGCATAGACCATGTTGCCAGAGAACAGATTTGCCTTACACGCCAGGAGATCGCTGATTTTACGGGCCTGCGGGTAGAGACCGTCATCAGGACATTAAAAAGAATGGAACAAGAAAGTAAAATAGAAATCAGAAACCGAAAATTATACTATTAAAGCATGAGCCCAAATAGCCATAGTGCAGCCGC
>ERZ724519.955-NODE-955-length-12227-cov-6.236691_pt1 | contig 12227 bp, 13 predicted proteins | sample MGYA00376052_ERZ724519 | MGnify/ENA primary metagenome ERZ724519 (study PRJEB28724, sample SAMN07190883) | activated sludge metagenome | isolation source: activated sludge of sewage treatment plant in Hong Hong | place: Hong Kong | collected 2016-03-17 ... | reverse complement strand
CCATCGGCAAGGCCGGCAACCCCGACGTGCAGCCGGGCGTGGACATCGTCATCGGGCCCGGCACCGAGGTCATCGCCGGCGAGGGCATGATCGTCACCGCCGGCGGCATCGACACCCACATCCACTTCATCTGCCCGCAGCAGATCGACGAAGCCCTGATGTCCGGCGTCACCACCATGATAGGAGGCGGCACCGGGCCCGCCACGGGGACCTTCGCCACGACGTGCACGCCCGGGCCCTGGCATCTTCATTCGATGCTATCCGCGGCCGATGCCTTCCCGATGAACCTGGGCTTCCTCGGCAAGGGCAACGCCGCGCTGCCGGGACCGCTCAGGGAACAGGTGGAAGCCGGCGCCATTGGCCTCAAGCTGCACGAAGACTGGGGCACCACGCCGGCGGCGATCGACAACTGCCTGACGGTGGCCGACGCGCTCGACGTACAGGTTGCGATCCATACCGACACGCTCAACGAATCCGGCTTCGTCGAGGCGACCATCGCCGCCTTCAATGGCCGCACCATCCATACCTTCCATACGGAAGGCGCCGGCGGCGGCCATGCGCCCGACATCATCAAGGCCGCGGGGTTGCCCAACGTCCTGCCCAGTTCCACCAACCCGACCATGCCCTACACGCGCAACACCATCGACGAGCATCTCGACATGCTGATGGTGTGCCACCACCTGGATCCGGCAATCGCCGAGGACGTCGCCTTCGCCGAATCGCGTATCCGCCGCGAGACCATCGCCGCCGAAGACATCCTGCACGACCTTGGCGCATTCTCGATGATGTCGTCCGACTCGCAGGCGATGGGCCGCGTCGGCGAGGTAGTGATCCGCACCTGGCAGACGGCGCACAAGATGAAGCTGCAGCGCGGGTCCCTCAAGGGCGACCCGGCGCGCCACGACAACCAGCGCGTCAGGCGCTATGTCGCCAAGTACACCATCAACCCGGCCATTACGCACGGCATTGCCCATGTCGTCGGCAGCATCGAGCCGGGCAAGCTCGCCGACCTGGTGCTGTGGAAGCCGGCCTTCTTCGGCGTCAAGCCGTCGCTCATCCTCAAGGGGGGCATGATTGCGGCCGCCGCCATGGGCGATCCGAATGCATCGATCCCGACGCCGCAACCCGTGCATTACCGCCCGATGTTCGGTGCCTACGCCGGCGGACTGAAGACGTCGCTCACCTTCGTTTCCAAAGCGGCGCTCGCCAACCCGGCCGTACAAGCGCTCGGGCTGCAGAAGCGGCTCGAGGCGGTGCAGGGTTGTCGCAGCGTGACGAAGAAGGACATGGTGCGCAACGATGCCACGCCGGTCATCGAGGTCGACCCGGAAACCTATGCGGTGCGCGCCGACGGAGAGCTGCTGGTCTGCGAGCCGGCTAGCGTGCTGCCGATGGCGCAGCGCTACTTCCTGTTCTGACCCGGTCTGTCACGCAGCGGAATTTGGTAGTCTGAGCGGATCGAAACGGAAGCAAGGATAGGACTGCCATGCCGCACATCGACCTCGGGGACGTCAAGTACTACTACGAGCTCCACGGCGAGGGCGCCGAGACCATCACCATCCTCAATGGGCTGACCATGAGCACCGTGGCCTGGGCCACCCAGCTCAAGGACTTCGTGCCGCATTTCCGCGTGCTGCTGCTCGATCTGCGCGGACAGGGCCAGACCGAGCGTACCGACGAGGAAGCGTATCCGCTGCAGCGCCAGGCCGACGACCTTGCGCGCCTGCTGGACAAACTGGGCATTGCCCGCACCCACCTGTTTGCGCTTTCCTACGGCGGCATCGTCGCCCAGTACTTTGCCCTGAGCCACCCGCAGCGGCTCGGGCGCATGGTACTCGCCGATACCATCGCCTGGTCCGACGAAGTGAACCGTGCGCTGCACGACGGCATCGTGGCCGCGTGGGACGCGGGCGGCTCGAAGCTGCGCTTCCGGGTCATGCTGCCCATCACCTTCGGCGCCAACTTCCTCAAGCTCGCCGCGCCAATGATCCCGGCGCTGGAGGCGGCGGCCGAGGCGCTGCCCTGGGCGGGCACGCGCGCCATGATGGTCGGCGTGCTGGACCACGACCTGCGGGAACGGCTGAAGGACATTCGTGCCGAGACCCTGCTGGTCTTCGGCGAGGACGACCGCTTCACGCCGCTCTACCATGCCCGCGTCCTGCAGGCAGGCATTCCCGGTGCGCAATTGCGGATCATCCCCGGTGTCGGCCACGCCTCGCCGCTGGAGAATCCGGGCGCCGTCGACGCCCTGGCGCTGGCCTTCTTCCGCGGCCAGCCGCTGCCAGGCTGATGCTGCTGATCGAGAAGCTCGCTCCAGCGGGTGCCGTCGCCAGCGAGCGTCTCGAGCTTTCGTTCGAGTTGCGCTGCAAGAGCCGGCTGCGCACCCGCCTGGCCAGCGGTGAGGACTGCGGGCTGTTTCTGGAGCGCGGCACGGTGCTGCGTGGTGGCGACCGGCTGCTAGCGGGCGACGGACGCATCGTCGAGATGGTGGCGGCGCCCGAGTCGCTGCTCGAGGCCGGTACCGACGACCCCCTGTTGCTGGCCCGCGCGGCGTACCACCTCGGCAACCGGCACGTCGCGGTCGATATCCTGCCCGGAAGGCTGCGCATAGGTGCGGATGCGGTACTCGGCGAGATGCTGCGCGGCCTCGGACTCGCGGTCAGCGCCGTGGTTGCACCGTTCGAGCCGGAAAGCGGCGCCTACGGATCGCATGGGGGCCACGCCCATCCGCAGGGGCACAGCAGCGACGGCGAAGGGCGCGGACCGCGCATCCACGACCACTTCGCCTCGCGATGAATCACGCGCTGCCCCGCCTGCTTCAATTGGCCAGCCCGGCGCTGCCGGTCGGCGCCTATACCTATTCGCAGGGCCTCGAGTGGGCCATCGAGGCCGGTACCGTGCGCGACGAGCTTACGGCGCTCGCGTGGGTCGGCGACCAACTCGAGTGGAACGTCGGGCGCTACGAGGCGCCGTCGCTCGGTCGACTTGTTGCGGCCTGGTCCGAGCGCGACATCGACGCCGTGCACCGGATCGATGCCGACTACCTCGCCAGCCGGGAAACCGCCGAATTGCGCGCCGAGACGCTGCAGATGGGACACTCGATGCGCCGGCTGCTGGCCGAACTGCACGACTTCCCGGCCGCTTACGCAGCCGAACTCGCTGCCATTGCCACGCCGACCTTTCCCTGCGTCTGGAGCGCCGCGGCTGCCGCCTGGGACGTCGTTCCGCGCGACGCACTCGCCGCCTGGCTCTGGAGCTGGGCTGAGAACCAGGTCATGGCGGCCCTGAAGGCGGTACCGCTGGGCCAGGCGGCCGGGCAGCGCATTCTCTTCGCCGTCGGCGCGCGCATCCCCGCGCTGACCGAACGCGCGCTGCGCCTCGGCGACGACGAGACCAGCAATTTCGCGCCGGGCTTTGCCATAGCCTGCGCACTGCACGAAACCCAGTATTCGAGGCTTTTCAGGTCATGAGCGAGAACAATTCGAGAGTGGACCGTTTGCGGCCTGCATCCGCGTTGCGGGTCGGAATCGGCGGCCCGGTCGGGTCCGGCAAAACCGCGCTGACGCTCGCACTGTGCCGGGCGCTGCGCGATACCTACAACATCGCCGCGGTCACCAACGACATCTATACCGAGGAGGATGCGCAGTTTCTGGTGCGCAACGAGGCGCTGCCTCCGGAACGCATCATCGGGGTGGAAACCGGCGGCTGCCCGCATACGGCGATCCGCGAGGACGCCTCCATCAATCTCGAGGCGGTGGACCGCCTCAACGCGCGCTTTCCCGGGCTGGAGATCGTCTTCATCGAAAGCGGCGGCGACAACCTCGCGGCGACCTTCAGTCCGGAACTGTCGGACCTGACGCTCTACGTCATCGACGTTGCCGCCGGTGACAAGATTCCGCGCAAAGGTGGCCCCGGCATCACCAAGTCCGATCTGCTCGTCATCAACAAGATCGACCTCGCACCTATGGTCGGCGCCTCGCTCGACGTGATGGAACGCGATGCCAGGAAGATGCGAGGTGAGCGGCCCTTCGTGTTCTCCAACATGAAGACAGGTTCCGGCCTCGACCGGATCATCGCCTTCATCGTCGACAAGGGCATGCTGCCGGCGCGTTGAGGGACGCGCTTGCTCAGCCGGCGCCGGTCTGCGTCCGCTACATCTCGACCTGGGTGCCGAGTTCGACGACGCGGTTGGGTGGCAATCCGAAGAAGGCGGCTGCGCTGCCCGCATTGCGGAACATCGCGACGAAGATCTTCTCGCGCCAGAATTGCATTTCCGATCCGAGCCTGGGAATCAGGGTTTCCCTGCCAAGGAAGTAGGACGTGTCCATGGGATCGAGGTCGAGGCCGTCTTCGAGACACCACTCGAGTGCCGTCGGAATGTCCGGGCGCTCCATGAAGCCGAAGAACACCTTGATCCGCCAGAAGTCCTTAGGCAGGTGCTGCACGGAAACGCGCTTCGAGTCGGTGAAGCGGGGTACGTCGAGAATGACCACCGAGACAAGCACGTTGCGCTCGTGCAGGGCTTTGTAGTGCTTGAGGCTGTGCAGCATCGCATTGGGAACCGCTTCTGGATTCGGCGAGAGGAACACGGCCGTCCCGGGTACGCGGATCACCGAGTCGTCGATTCCCGCTACGAAGCCATCGAGTCCGATCGCGTCCGCCGCCAGGCGCCGGCGCAGCATGTCACGACCCAGTTTCCAGGTCGAAAGCAGCAGGTAGACGCCGAAGCCGAACACCAGCGGGAACCACCCGCCGTCGTGGATCTTCACCGAGTTGGCGGAGAAGAAGGCCAAGTCGATAAGCGCAAACGGCAGCGCGCCGAGGAATGCACGCCACGCCGGCCACCCCCACAGGTAGCGCGCAACGACGTAGGCCAGAATGTCGGTGATGAACATGGTTCCCGTAACGGCGATGCCGTAGGCGGCGGCAAGGTTCGATGAACTGCCGAAACCGACAACTAGGGCCACGACGGCCAGCAACAGGGTCCAGTTGATCGCCGGCAGGTAGATCTGCCCGATTTGTTCGTCGGACGTATGGCTGATTTCCATGCGTGGCGAGAAACCCAACTGGATCGCCTGCTGCGTAATCGAGAAGGCACCCGAGATCACGGCCTGCGAGGCGATGACCGTGGCGACAGTGGACAGCACGACCATCGGCAACAGCAACGCATCGGGGGCCAGCAGGTAGAAGGGGTTTTCGATCGCCTTGGGGTCCTGCAGCAACAGGGCGCCCTGGCCAAAGTAGTTGAGCAGGAGCGCCGGAAGCACGAGCCCGAACCAGGCGTACTGGATCGGCTTCTGGCCGAAGTGGCCCATATCGGCATAGAGCGCTTCGGCCCCGGTCAATGCCAGCACGGTGGCGCCAAGGGAGAGAAAGCCGAGCATCGGGTTGGCGTCGAAGAAGCGCAGGGCGTGCAGGGGATTGATCGCCTCGAGCACGTAAGGGTTGTGGGAGATTCCGGAAATGCCCAGCACTGCGAGCGTGAAGAACCAGAGCACCATGATCGGACCGAAGAGCACGCCTACGGCCGCCGTACCGCGTCGCTGGACGATGAAGAGTACGACCAGGATGACCAGCGAGATCGGCAGGACATAGGGCTTGAAGGCGGGCGTAGCCACTTCAAGGCCTTCAACGGCGGACAGTACCGAAATCGCCGGAGTGATGACGCCGTCGCCGTAGAACAACGCCGCCCCGAACAAGCCCAGGACCAGCACGATGCGGCGCCCGCGCGAGCTGTCTGCTAGCGGCCGCATGGCCAGCGCCATCAACGCCATGATGCCACCCTCGCCCTTGTTGTCGGCGCGCATGATGAAGGTGACGTACTTGAGACTGACCACTACCATGAGTGACCAGAAGATCACCGACAGGATGCCGAGCACGTTCGCCGGCGTGATCGGCACCGGATGGTGGGCGCCGCCAAATATCTCCTTGATGGCATACAGTGGGCTGGTGCCGATGTCGCCGTAAACGACGCCGAGCGCGGCGAGGGCCAGCGCGGCCAGGCGGCCGTTCTTGTTAGCGTCGGACATGGTAAACCTCGTGCCTAAGGTTGAAAGCGGTAGCCGATGCCGGTTTCGGTGAGGATGTGGCGGGGCCGGGTCGGGTCGGCTTCCAGCTTCTGGCGCAGGCGGCCGACGTAGACCCGGAGATAGTGGTTGTTGTCGCGATGGCCGGGGCCCCAGACCTTGTCGATGAGGAAGCCGTGAGTCAGCACGCGCCCGGGGTTGGTAACCATCAGGGTGAGCAGGCTGTATTCCTGCGGAGTGAGGTGAATGTCCGTTCCGGCGCGCTGGATCACGTGACGGGACAGGTCGAGTTCCACCTCGCCGAAGGCGTGGCGTGCGCCGGCATCGCCGTGCATCTGGTGGCGGCGCTGCATCGCCCTGACGCGCGCCTGCAACTCGCCGACACCGAAGGGCTTGGTCAGGTAGTCGTCGGCACCGGCATCAAGCGCGGCGATCTTGTCGGACTCGGCGCTGCGTGCGGACAACACGAGGATCGGCACCGCCGACCACGTTCGGAGCTCCCGGATCAGAGCGACACCATCACGATCGGGCAGGCCCAGGTCGACGACGACCAGCGTCGGGCCATCGCTCGCGACAATCTGCAACGCCTGGGCGACGGTACCTGCCTCGCGGCAGCGGCACCCTTCATCCTTGAGGGCATTGCAGATGAATCGCCGAATCTGCATTTCATCCTCGACGACCAGGGCAAGGGGGGAGGACTGGCTCATGGCGTCTCCTCTTCGATCGCCGGAGGCGGTCCGCTAGGCAGCGCAAAACGTACGCACGCACCGCTGGGGGTGTTTTCCGCCCGGATGCTGCCGCCGTGCGCGACGACGATCGCCTTGCAGATCGCAAGGCCGAGGCCGACACCGGGTACGCTCGATTCCTCGTTGCCGCGCACGAACAAGTCGAACATGGCGCTGAGGCGGTCGTTCGGGAACTTGCCACCCTCGTTGCACACGGTGACCTGGAACTGTTCGCCATCGTGTCGCGCAGTGAGGTCGATGCGGGCGCCCGCCGGCGAGTACTTGAACGCGTTTTCGAGGAGATTACAGATCACTCTTTCAACCAGCACGGCGTCGAAGAATACGAGGGGCAGGTCCTTGCCGAGATCGACCGTCACCTGTCGTCCCGGCCATGCACTTTCGACTAGGCGCAGGCTGCTGCCGACGACTTCCTCAAAGGGTTGCCACTCACGTCGGAGGGCGGTATCGGTGCCCTGCAGGCGCGCCATGTCGAGCAGATCGGAAAGCAGGCGGTGCATTGCCTCGGCCTGGATGCGGATGACGTTCGCCATTTCGGCCAACTCGGCCGGGAGCTTGTGCCTTTGGAGGGCAAGGCTGTCGGCAAGCCCGACCAGTGTCGTCAGCGGCGTGCGCAGATCATGGGACAAGGAGGAAAGCACCGATGTGCGTAGCCTCTCTTCGGCGATCACCAGTTCTCCGCGCTTGGCGGCCTCGGCAAAACTCAGTCGTTCAAGTGCCAGCGCCGCGAGGGAGGCAAGCGCCTCGATGGCCTGCCGCCTTTCCCGTATGGCCTCCGTGTAGATCGTGCTCGACGTAATGGCGAGCACGCCCTGGATACTCGATGGTGCGCGCAACGGAAAGTAGTCCGTGGCCAGCCCGACACGTGCGAGATCGTAGGCCTCGATGATTTCGTTGCGCTCGAAGGCGGATTCCGCAAAGCTGCGTTCCATTTCACCGAGCCGGTGCGGCCCGCCGGGCTGCTCGGCAAGCAGGCCGGTTCCCCCGCTGACGAGCAGATGTCCGCCCATGCCCAGCCCGTCCAGACAGGTGCAAACGGCGGAAGTAACCTGGTCGAGGGTATGCGCACCGGCCATTTCGCGCGCCGCTTCATACAATTGACGTGTCTCCCGCTCGGCGGCGCGTGCCTGCTCGGCCTGTTCCGCGATGCGTGACGTCAGATGCGCTGTGGCCAGGCCGACGGCGAGCATGACGCCGAACGTGACCAGGTACTGGGCATCCGCAACGTCGAACGAAAGCTGTGGCGGTACGAAGAAGAAGTCAAACAGGGCGACGGCCAGAAATGAAGCGAGCAGGGCCGGCCCCCGGCCGAGGAACACCGCGACCAGAAAGACCGTGAGCAGGAACAGCATCACGATGTTGGCCAGGTCGAGAACCTGGTGCAAGGGCATGGCAATCGCAGTGGTCAGGCCACAGGCAATCACCGCAATCCCCAGGCGTGCGGTCCGGCGCTTCGGAGTCGAATTGGATGGCAGTTCGGTACCCATCGGTTCTGAGATCCCTTCCTTGCGGCCAGTTTGCTACGGACGGGGTAAACAGTGTGTATACGCGCCCTGGACTCAATCGCACCGACTACCCCTTGGGTCCGGCACCTGCGGCACAATGTTTGTAAGTCATTCGACCAGGGAGTTCCGCGATGAAATCGAGAACACGCTTCGTCGCTGCAGTCTTGACCCTTGCTGCCTGCGGATCGGTTGCGGGCCCCGCGGCGGTTGCGCAGCCTGTCGTGGCGAACTCGCCGACGTTCACGATGCAGCCGGTCGGCTGGGTGCGCAAGGCCGCGGGCCGAACCTACATCGAGATCGAGGCGCGCTATCGCCCGGCCATGCTCGGGCTGGACCAGTTGGCTACGATCCAAGTGCTGTACTGGTTCGACCGCAATGACTCGCCGGAGAAGCGCGCGGTGCTGCAGGTCCATCCGCGCGGCAACCCGGACAACCCGCTGCGCGGTGTATTTGCCACACGCTCGCCCTTCCGGCCAAACCCCATTGCGCTGAGCGAGGTGCGCGTGATCGGCGTGCGCGACAACAAGATCGAGATCGACGGCATCGACGCTTTCGCCGATACGCCGGTACTCGATATCAAGCCCTGAGCAGGATCCTCGAGAACGTACGCTAGGCGCGCTGGATCAGCTCGATCTTGTAGCCGTCGGGGTCTTCGACGAACGCGATCACGCGCGTGCCGCCCTTCATCGGGCCGGCTTCGCGCGTGACCTTGCCGCCGCGTGCCTTGATTTCGGCGCAGGCGGCATAGGCGTCGTCCACGGCCAGCGCGATGTGGCCGTAGCCGGTGCCAATCTCGTACTTTTCCACGCCCCAGTTGTAGGTCAGCTCCAGCACGGCGCCGTCGGCTTCGTCCTGGTAGCCGACGAAGGCCAGCGTGAACTTTCCTTCCGGAAAGTCGTTCCGGCGCAGCAGGTGCATGCCGAGCACTTCGGTGTAGAAGGCCAGCGACCTGTCGAGGTTGCCGACACGGATCATGGTGTGCAGGATTCTCATGGGGGTGTCCTTCAGAAAATGGGCAGGGAGGCGGCGCGGCGCTTGAGCTCCGAGCGTGCGGCCTTCCACTCCGGATAGACGGAGCCGACCACGGACCAGAAGCGGCGGCTGTGGTTCATTTCCAGCAGGTGGGCGGTCTCGTGGGCGATCACGTAGTCGCAAAGGTGCGCCGGCAGATGGATCAGGCGCCAGTTGATGCGGATGCCGGTATCGCGGCTGCAGCTGCCCCAGCGCGTCCCCGCGGAGGACAGGCCGAGGCGGGGTACGGCGAGCTCGAGCCGCTCGGCGTAGTGCGCGAGGCGTGCCTCGAAGTGGGCCAGGGCGCGTCGCTGCAGGCCGCGCACCGCGAGCGCATTGAGGTCGGCTTGCGCCCGCGCTTCGAGCAGCAGCGTGTCGCCCACCCAGCGCACGCGATTGGCGCCCGGCAGCACGCGCACTTCGCCTTCGCCGTCGAGCAGGGGCAGCCGGATGCCGTCACGCACCGCCACGTGGCGCGGCTTCGTCGCGTGGGCCAGCTCGTCGAGCTTGCCCAGCACCCAGTCGCCATGGCTCGTGACGAAGCGTTCGATCTCGGTCCGCGAGGTTCCGCGCGGGGCGCTGATGCGCAGCCCGCGTTCGTCGATGGTCATGGCCAGCCGCCGCGTGCCCGTTCGCAGCCGGTATTCGACGATGCGGGCGCCGATCAGCAGGTGGCGCGAGCGCGCCTCCTGCGGCGGGTCGGGCAGACGAAAGAGCCGCAGCTGCTCGAGGAACATCAGCCGGTGGCGAGCGGCGTGCCGAACAGGTCGAAGCCGCCTTGCGCGGGGGGCAGGGCGGCGATGCCGCGGGCGATGGCCTGTTCGATCGCCGGCAGCGGCTGTTCGACGAGCCGCCAGTTGCAGCGCAGGGTGTCCGTGCCCTGGGCTTCGACCCAGTGTGCACGTGCGGCGAAGGACAGCGCGAGGCGCGGCGGCTGCCGACCCGCCGCCGCCGACTTCTGCTCGATCAGGCGCTGGAAGACGCGCACGGCTTCCTCGCGCAGCCAGGCCTCGGCGCGATCCTGCACCTGGCGCGGCGTGGCTTCCGGGGGCAGCGGCAGGATCAGCGCGCTGCCTTCGCGGCGTGCCTCCGCATCGGCGCTGCCCAGTGCGATGTACAACCGGTCGCCGAGGCAGGACAGTTCGGTGCCCTCCCGCCACGCGCGGCCGGACTCGGCTGCGTCGAGGCGCAGGGCCATCTGCGGATCGCGCCGGCGTGCCTTCATGACTGCGCAGTGTAGAGGTGCGGGCTGATGCGCGCCATCTCCGCCTCGATCCAGTCCTCGGCGCGCTGCAGTGCTTCGGCGGGAGACAGGCCCGCCGTGTCGATGGCGGGGCCGATGCTGACGGTGACCGTGCCGCTCTTCTTGAACAGGGCGTTGCGGCCCCAGAATTCGCCGGAGTTCAGTGCCACGGGCAGCACCGGCACGCCGGCCTCGACGGCCAGCAGGGCGCCTCCGGCCTTGTAGCGGTTCTTGCTGCCCGGCGGCGCGCGCGTGCCCTCGGGAAAGATCACCACCGTGTAACCCTTGCCGAGGCGGTCGCGGCCCTGGTCGACGAGGCTCTTCAGCGTCGCCTTGCTGACGCCGCGGTCGGTCTCGATCATGGGCGTCACGGCCAGCGCCCAGCCGAAGAAGGGCAGGTACTTGATCTCCTTCTTCCAGACGAAAACGCAGTCGGGGAAGACATCCTGCAGCATCAGCGTTTCCCAGGCCGACTGGTGCTTGGCAAGGACGACGACCGGGCGGTCCGGGATGTTGCCGGCGCCCTCCAGGCGATAGGGTATGCCGAGCAGGTGCTTGACCAGCCAGATGGCGAAATTGACCCAGGGCGCCACCGAGCGCCGCCGCCAGCGGTGCGGCAGCGGCCAGCAGAACAGCACGACGGCGAGGGTATACGGCGGCGTGACCAGGATCAGGATCAGCATGAACAGCAATGAACGCAGCGCTGCCATGTGATCGCCGAACTCAGGGGGCGATATGCGCCGCGGCGGCGGCGAGGTCGGTGAACACCAGTGTTTCGGCGGGCAGTTCCGGGTCGTCCACGGTCTTGCGTCCCTTGCCGGTGAGCACCAGCATCGGCTGCGCGCCGACCGCCAGTGCCGCCTGCAGGTCGCGCAGGCTGTCGCCCACGGCGGGCACCCCGGTGAGGTCGGCATTGAAGCGCGCGGCGATTTCGCGGAACATCCCCGGCCGCGGCTTGCGGCACTCGCAGTTGTCGGCGTTGGTGTGCGGGCAGAAGAAGATGGCGTCGATGCGTCCGCCGACCTGCGCCACGGCCTTGTGCATCTTCTCGTGGATGGCCATCAGCGTATCGGTCTCGAACAGGCGGCGACCGATGCCCGACTGATTGGTCGCCACCACCACGCGATAGCCCGCCTGATTGAGCCGGGCGATTGCCGCCAGGCTGCCGGGAATGGGCTTCCACTCCTCCGGCGACTTGATGTACTGGTCGGAGTCGTGGTTGATGACGCCGTCGCGGTCGAGGATGACGAGCTTCATGCGCCTATTTCACCCCGAACCATCGCGCCGAAAGAGCCGAACTCACGCGGAAAGCCGTGACAGATCGGCTACGCGGTTCATCGCCTGGTGCAGCGTCGCCAGCAGGCCGAGGCGGTTGGCGCGCAGGGCGGCGTCTTCGGCATTGACCATGACGTCGTCGAAGAAGCTGTCCACCGGCGCCTTCAGCGCCGCCAGCGCCTGCAGCGAGGCCGTGTAGTCGCCGCGCTCGAAGGCGGCGTCGGCCTGCGGCTTGGCCTGGCCCAACGCCGCGTGCAGTGCGACTTCGGCAGCTTCCTTGAGCAGCCCGGCGTCGACCTTTGCCGCCACCACGCCCTCGGCCTTCTTCAGGATGTTGCCGACGCGCTTGTTGGCGGCGGCGAGGCTGGCAGCCTCGGGCAGCGCGGCGAAGGCACGCACGGCGGCAAGGCGCTTGGGGATGTCG
>ERZ724519.952-NODE-952-length-12243-cov-4.406301_pt1 | contig 12243 bp, 13 predicted proteins | sample MGYA00376052_ERZ724519 | MGnify/ENA primary metagenome ERZ724519 (study PRJEB28724, sample SAMN07190883) | activated sludge metagenome | isolation source: activated sludge of sewage treatment plant in Hong Hong | place: Hong Kong | collected 2016-03-17 ... | reverse complement strand
GTAGGAGAGCATGAGGCCACCATAGGGGTCCAGGTTTTTTACTTCAAAGCCGTGGTAGTGATAAGCGCTGCGCAAGCCGAGGATGATATAGCGCCAGTGCTGGTCATAGCGCCAGCTACCGCCATTGTAGGGGAACGTTCCGGAATTCTTGAATCCTTTGTACCCGAGGTAACCACCGATCGATACCGTTCCGGGACCGCCGACCTCCCACTGGCCGTGTTCGAACTGTACACTGAGGCCGGGTGTGCGCGAATTGGACGAAAAGCTACCCAGCGCACTGCCAAGGCCGACCCCGAACGAGACCACGTTATCGCCTTCGCGGAAGTCGGATTGAGCGCGTAGGTTAATGGAAAGAAAAAGAAGAGTCAGGGATAGCAACAGTTTGTTTAACATAGGTGAGATTTTCATCAAAGGTAATTCGCTTATACCAAGGATTCGTTTGGCACTTAGCGAAGAGTTGAACAGGGGGGAGTGAATTGTTCGGTTTTAAAATATCCTGAGTCCGATGGTCAACTTAAGCCAATATCGAACCTTGCTTTAAAGAATGGAAAATTGAGATTGACAGTAAGGCCGGAAGCGAAAGTTCGTAGCGAAAAGTCGGACACGCGTCTTTCCGTTATGACAAGTACTTACCGACGATCGGCAGTCGTCTTCCCATGCCAAAAGCTTTCGGGGAGACCCGTAGAATGGGTGGTGTCTGGTAGCGTTTGTATTCGTTGGTGTTGACCAGCTTGAGGATGCGGGCTACCAGGGCGGGATCGTTCCCCATCTCAACCAAAGCTGAGGGACTCATTCGCTTTTCGATGTATTGGAAGAGAATGGGATCGAGGATGTCGTATTCGGGAAGCGAGTCGCTGTCTTTCTGGTTGGGCCGTAATTCTGCGGAAGGAGGCTTGTTGATGATTGCTTCCGGAATGCGTACTTGATCGCGGTTGAGGAAACGGGCAAGCTTGAAGACATCCGTTTTATAGACGTCGCCGATGACCGATATTCCGCCGCACAGATCTCCGTAAAGTGTTCCGTATCCCACCGCAATCTCACTCTTGTTGGAGGTATTCAACAGGATCGAGCCGAACTTGTTGGATTGGGCCATGAGTAATCCGCCTCGTATGCGCGCCTGGATGTTTTCTTCCGCGACATTGAACGGTAATCCGGAAAAGGCCGGTTGGAGTGCGGCCAGATAAGCATCAAAGATCGATTGGATGGGAATCGTTTCGTGGTTCACGCCGTTAGCCCGGATCAATTCGAGGGAATCGGTGACCGATCCTTCTGATGAGAATCCGGAAGGCATCAGCAGTACTTTCACGTTTTCGGGACCAAGGGCATCGGCTGCAAGGCAGGTCACGACAGCGGAATCAATGCCGCCCGAAAGTCCCAGCGTAGCAGTTCGAAAACCTTGTTTCCTGAAATAATCGCGTATACCCAGTACCAGGGCCCGGTAGATGCGTTCGATCTTCTCCTTCGGGGCTGACCGTGTTATGTCGGTTGCTTTAGTTGCCGTGAGTTGCCCATCGTTTTCAAGTGAAACCAACAGCAGGTCTTCTTCGAAGTAGGCTGCTTCCGAAACGATGGTTCCTGTCCGATCCATTGCCAGCGAACCGCCGTCGAAGATGATCTCCGTCTGCGCGCCGACGTGATTGACATACACCAACGGAATTCCATACTGCTTCACATTGCGCAACAGGATCGCCTTTCGCTGTTCGGCATGATCGTAGGAAAACGGTGAAGCGGCGATGTTGACCATCAGGTCGGGCTTTTCCCTGATCAGCGCATCCATGGGGCAGGAGACATACATCGGGTCGTCTTCCACGTTCCACAGGTCCTCACAAATCGTGAGCGCGATCTTTTTACCCGCAACAGTCACGGTTTGGAATTCCCGGGCCGGTTCGAAGTAGCGGTATTCATCAAAGATGTCATAGGTCGGCAATAGGGCTTTGTGCACAGTGGCCGTGACCTTGCCATCCTGGATCACCCAGGCGCTGTTGAAGAGGTTTTTTCCTTCCGCCTTCGGATTAACGGTGGGCAGTCCGATGATCGCGGCAAGGTCGGTGCAGTCACCGACGAGTTGCATCGCGGCTGCATGTCCGCGTTCGATGAAGTCGCGGAACTCTAAAAAGTCACGCGGCGGATAGCCGCAGATCGCCAGTTCCGGGAAGACTACGAGATCGGCACCGGCGGCTTTGGCACGTTCCAGGTACTCGCGCATGCGGGCGACATTTTTTTCAAAGTCGCCGATGACGACATCCAGTTGGGCCAGGGCAATCCGCAGGGGCATAAAAAACGCCTCTCCCGATAACGGAAGAGGCGGTAAAGGTAGGGACTTTCCCGGGTATCCTCAGAACAGCACGCCGAGGTTCAGGCCGAGGAAGTTGGAGACGTATTTGGCGTCCTTTGAATCTGACACGTCGGTGAAGCCGTTATTGAAGACGATTCCGCCGAAGAAATTGGTAGTGCCACTCAGGTTGTATTCCACACCTGCGCCGATCACCATGCTGAGGTTGATGTTGTTGATGTCGTCCTTGACATCCTGGTCTTCGAATTCGGCAGTCGAATTGGCCTGATAGCCCGTCGAACGGATTTGGGTGGTTGACTTGCCATCAGCCCTGGCGCGAAGGCTGAAGCCCGGAGCGACACCTACCTGCAGGTAGTAACGCAGGTGGCCGATTTCATTCGTCTTTAGTTTCAGGGTAAGGGGAAGTTCGATGTATTGAAGCTTCAGGGTGGATTCGGACACAATAGTGGTCGTGGTGTCGTTCAGGACCGTACTGGTTTCACCTTTCAGCTTACCGCCCCGATAGGCGATGTCGATACCGGTGGCGAATGCATAGTTTTCGGCGATCCGGAACTCGGTTATCAGGCCATAGGAGAATCGGGTTACAGACCCGTCGGATTCGATGCCCTTCGTGTCGCTCTTGAGCCAGGCCATATTGGGGCAGATCTTCATGCCGAAGTGAAATGTCGGATCCGAGGATTGTGCCTGCACAGTGAGGATCGGGAAGAGGAGAAGAAACGTGAAACGGAATATCTTTTTCATCTTTGCGTTGTTATTCGTCACAATGTTAGGTAAAAAAACCGCTTCCCGGCCCCTCCCGCTGCTGCTCGTTTTCTACATCCTGCTGTGGATCGGCGGTTGTCGGTCCGATCGCCGGGAGCGTATCGACGTGAGTACGATTCCCCTGGATATCCGGGTCATGCGATTCGAAGCGGATTTGTTCTCCATCGATACTTCAAGCCTGGAGGTGGGGCTCGACTCCTTGCGGATGCGGTATGGTAGTCTTTTCGATCTGTTCGCCTACCAGATCACCCGACTGGGTGGACCAGATCCCGAAGTGACCGCAGCGCGGTTCCGGGAGTTCGTTTCTGATACCAATTTCCGACGGTTGGAGCGGGATTGCCGTTCTGCTTTTCCGGAGCTGGATCCCTTGAATGCCGGACTCACGGACGCATTCAGGCACTACCGTTATTATCTGCCGGATGCCGCGGTGCCACAGGTAGCGACACTGGTTTCCGGATTCTCGTACCCCATCGTTTGCGATTCCTCCTGGCTTGGGATTTCGCTGGACTTGTATCTGGGGCCCGACTATCCCTTGTATAATACGTTACAGCCTCCGCTGCCCAATTATCTGCGTCGCAAAATGCGTCCGGAGTACATGGTGCCGGATGCGATGAAAGGCTGGTTGATGAGTGATTACGGGATCGACGAGTCCAATGCAAAACTGATCGAAATGATGGTATCGCAAGGCCGCATACAGTACGCGTTGCATGCTCTATTGCCGGAAACGCCCGACAGTTTGCTAAGTGGTTACTCAGGTGCGCAACTGGAATGGTGCGGCAACAATGAACAACAGGTCTGGAGTTTCTTCATTGACCAGAAATTGTTGTTCAGTGCTGACCCGAATGTGCTGTTGAAATATGCCGGAGAAGGTCCGAGTACAGGCGGTTTCCCTAAGGAGTCGCCCGGTAACATAGCGTTGTATATCGGATGGCGCATCGTCGAATCTTACATGGAGCGTCATCCTGACGTGAGCATCAGACAACTGCTGGAAGAAAAAGACCTCAACCGGGTATACCAGGAGTCGGGCTATAAGCCGCATAAACCCTGAAAGGGCAACCCTGCAATCAAACAAACATGAAAAAATCCGCGATACACTTCGATATTACCGTTGATAACGACTTCATCCCGCATACCATTGAATGGCAGGCAACCGACAGCGGCGTAGAAGGGAAGAAAAATTGTCACGCCACTTTGCTGTCGCTTTGGGACCCTGCCGAGAAAGCCACACTACGCATTGACCTTTGGACGAAGGACATGCTGGTGGATGACATGAAGCGGTTCTTTTATGAAAACTTTGCAACGATGGCCGACACCTATATGCGTGCCACGAACGATGCCGAGTTGTCGAAGATGATCCGTGATTTCGCGAAGGAGTTCGGAGATAAGGCCGGACTTTTTGCAAAGCCCAAATCCTGATCAGGGTTTGCGTGACGGCTTGAAATCCGCGGCGACGGAGAGGATGTAATCCAGGATCTCTTCCCGACCGTTCCGCATTTGAGCGGAGGTGATAAATAGCATCGGGAGTTCTTCCCAGGTTGTCCGCAGCGTCCTTTTGTAGGATTCAACGGAACGGATGACCTGTTGTTTGGAGAGTTTGTCAGCTTTGGTAAAGACAATGCAGAACGGTACTCCCTGTTCGCCCAGCCAGTTGATGAATTCCACATCGATCTTCTGAGGTTCGTGCCGGACGTCGACCAAGACGAAGACCGTCATCAGGTTTTCGCGTTTAAGCAGGTAATCGCGGATCATCTTATCCCATCCCGCTTTCGTGGATTGCGATGTGCGCGCGTAACCGTACCCCGGGAGGTCGACCAGGTACCAGGCGTTGTTGACCAGGAAGTGGTTGATGAGCTGCGTTTTTCCCGGTGTAGCAGAGGTCTTGGCCAGGCCTTTACGCACCGTCAGCATGTTGATCAGGGAAGATTTACCAACATTGGAACGGCCAATGAATGCGAACTCGGGCCGGTCCGCAGCCGGGCATTTCGCAACGGAAGTGTTGCTTACAATAAATTCCGCATCGCGGATCGTATAGCCGGCCATCAGTCGAATTTCAAGGTTACGCCCGCCTTGATGTTGATCATGTCGGTTCGGGACTCGTAAGGTGTTGCATTCACATCAAGCTCGTTCGCGGAGATGTTATTGGGATCGGTCGGCGTGGTGGTGAGGTTGATGTCCCAGCTTTCGGCTTGTTTGCCGGAGTAGTATTGGGCCTCACCGCCGAAGATATAAGCGCAGCGGACGTGGATGGCGAGTGTGGGTTTCAGTTCGTATTGCAATCCCAATGCGCAGCCGTAGTTCATGGTCCAGTCGTCGAGGTTGGTGTCGCGCGTGATCAGCCCGTCCTCCGCACTCGACAACTGCCGACGGGATGATTCGTCGTAGATGCTGGTCCCGGTCCGGAAGTAGGTGAAGCCGAAGATCGCGTCGACGAACGGAACCACTTTTTTCGTGGGAGCGATGAAACGCAGGAGCACTTGCGGGTCGACGATCGAACTGGCCGTTTCAACCCGGAGGGGTATTTCCAAGGTGCTGATGACCGTGTTTCCCGATTTCACTTCGGCATACAGTGTTTGCCGTTGGGTATGCATGGCGTAGGCCATGTAGCCCACATCGAACCCGAGTGCCACTGGAATACGGTGGCTGGGCTGCCAGGCGAACATGCCGTCGATACCGATACCGATGGAATTCAGGTTGTCCCGGAATTCAGCTTGTGGGAGTCCGAACGCAAGGCTGAAGCCGGCATAGAACCGGTGGTCCTTGTTTTTTTTGGCGGGAGGAGCAGGGGGTGTCGTCTGCGCACAGAGTTGCAGACAAAATAGCCCGGCCGGCAGGAGCAGTATCAGGCGGCGCATCGTGAGCGGGATTGTTGGGGTCAGAAACCTCGGCGCTTCAGCCAGTCATCGAGGATACGGTTGAAATCAACGGGCTGCTCCATCATCGGGGCATGTCCGCATTGGTCGATCCAATGCAGTTCGCTGTCGGGGAGCAGCCGTTTGAATTCTTCGGCGACTTCGGGCGGTGTGATGTTGTCCTGTTTTCCCCAAATGAGGCAGGTCGGCAGTCGCATGGCGCTGATGTCTTCGCTCATGTTATGCCGGATAGCGGACTTTGCCAGCGAGAGGATGCGAACCAGCTTGCCTTTGTCGTTGACGATGCTGAACACTTCGTCGACCAGTTCCTTGGTGGCGGTATTCGGGTCGTAGAAGGTATATTCGACTTTCGCTTTTATGAAGTTGTAGTCTTCGCGCTTCGGGAAACTGCCACCCATGGCGTTTTCGTAGAGGCCGGAGCTTCCGGTCAGCACCATGGCTTTCACCAGTTCCGCGTGGCGCTTCACAAAGACCAGTGTAACGTGTCCGCCGAGCGAGTTGCCGATCAGGATCACGTCTTTGAGCTGTTTGTGGACGAGGAAGTCGTGTACGAATTCGGCCAGTGCTTTCACATTGGTATTGAGCACCGGGAGCGTATAGATCGGCATTAAGGGAATGATGACGCGGTAGCGCTGGGAGAAGTGTCCCACCACGTCAACCCAGTTGCTGAGTGCGCCGAACAGGCCGTGCAAGAGGACAAGCGGTTTGCCTTGTCCTTCTTCGATGTACTGGAAATCGCCGTCGCGTTTGATCTCGTACTGCATATCCCAAATGTAAGACAATTACCGCAGGGGTGTTGCCTCCACGCGGTTCCTGCGAAGGAACGTCGCGTCCGTGGCGGTCTTTCAACCGGGTGGGAGAATTTTTCAACAAAGTGGTAAAAAATGGTAGGAAGTGGGAAAAATTGGATTACATTAGCGCAACGAAAAACGCGGCGCATGGCGGGGTTCATCGGGGAATTCCCATGTACAGTAGATGATAAAGGGCGATTTCTGTTGCCGGCCGGCTTGAAGAAGCAGGTTCCGGCCAAAGAGCAGAAGCGCTTTGTGATTCATCGAGGCTTTGAGAAACACCTGGTGATGTACACCCGCAAAGAGTGGGATCGCATCGTCGCCGAGGTGAACGATCTCAGTCTGTTCGTGCGCAAGCACCGGGAGTTGGCCCGTCAGTTTCACCGCGGTGCGACGGAGTTGGAAGTGGACGGTACGAGCCGTTTGCTGTTGCCGAAGGGGTTGACGGAATATGCGGGCATCCGGAAGGACATCGTCCTGTTCGCGTATGGCAACCGGATTGAAGTGTGGTCGGAAGAGGAGTACAAGAAAATGCTGAAAGAAAGCGGTGATTACGGCCAGTTGGCGGAAGAGGTGCTGGGAAAACGGAAAGGCGGAGATGAGCGCGACCTCTTACCATGAGCCGGTACTGTTGAAGGAAAGCGTTGACGCGCTGGATATACTGGCGGACGGCATTTATGTCGACGCCACTTTGGGAGGAGGAGGCCATACGCGGGAGATCCTGCGCAGGCTTGGGGCGAAAGGGAAGTTGTCTGTTTAAGATCGTGATGAAGCGGCGGGTGCGAATCTGCCGGACGACCCGCGGGTCGTGTGGGTCCGGCACAATTACCGGTATGCCTGGCGGTTTCTCCGTTACTACGGAGCGCTACCGGTGAACGGATTGCTGGCCGATCTGGGAGTTTCTTCTCATCAGTTTGATTCGGGTGAGCGGGGATTTTCCATCCGTTTCGACGGGCCGCTGGACATGCGCATGGCGAACGCATCGGAGCTTACCGCTGCCGATGTCGTGAACCGGTATCCGGAAGACCGCTTACTCAAGGTGTTCTCGGATTATGGCGAGATCCAGAACGCGCGACAGTTGGTCAGGAAGATCCTGGCGGCACGCAACCTGCAGCCGTTGACGACAACCGGGCAATTGCGCGAGGTGGTGTTGACGGTAGCCGACCGGGCACGGGAGTCGCAATACCTGGCCCGTGTGTTTCAGGCCTTGCGCATTGAAGTGAACGACGAGCTCGCTTCGCTGCGTGACCTGCTGGAGCAGTCGCCTAAGCTCCTTGCTCCAAAAGGCCGACTGGTGTTCATCACGTACCACTCTCTTGAAGACCGGCTGGTGAAGCGTTTTATCGCGGACGGACAATTCGAAGGAGAAGTGGAGAAGGATGTTTACGGAAACATACCGCAAACGCCTTTTCGGGCGCTGACCCGGAAGCCGCTGGAACCTTCGGCGGAAGAATTGGAACGAAATCCCCGGGCGCGCAGTGCGCGACTCCGGATCGCAATACGAACTGATCAAAATGGCTGAGAACAAACTCAGAAAAAGTGCAGAAGTAGAGGATGAGCCGGAGGCCGGAGAGCGTAAACCGCGCACCCGAAAGTCGTCCCGGCGCTTTTTCAAGATGATGAACGTATTCGGCATGTTCGACCGCGACCAGGTCGTGCACGCGATGCCGTTCATTGGCTTTGTGACCTTGCTGACCATCGGATACATCGCGAACAGCTATTACGCTGAGCGGGTCGTTCGGGAAATCGGAAAGACGAAGAAGGATATCCGGGAGCTCAATGCCGAATACATCTCGACCAGTTCTGAATTGATGTACCGCAGCCGTCCTTCCGAAGTGGCGAAAGCCGTGGAGCATATGGGTCTTAAGGAACCGGTAGATCCTCCCGGAAAAATTGTGATCAATCAACAACCTTCAAAGAACGACTGATCGGGACGAGCCGTATGAGCAAGAAGCGCGACATTTTCTGGAGGATCAACCTCGCGTTCCTGTTGCTGATCGTATTCGGTCTGGTCATCATCGGGCAGATCGTACGGATCCAGTTCGTGGAAGGCGAACAATGGAAGGACCTCGCCCGTAGCCAGTCGCTCAAGTATCAGCAGATCGAGGCGTCCCGCGGCAATATCTATGGTAGCGACGGCAAGATGCTGGCCATGTCCACGCCGATCTACGATGTCCGCATGGACACACGTGCCGACGGTCTGACGCAGGAGCTGTTCGATGCCAAGATCGATTCGCTGGCCATGGGTTTGGCGGCCATTTTCGGTGACCGCTCCCGTGCCGATTACAAACAAGACCTCAAACGCGCACGCGCCGAAGGCGCCCGTTACTTTTTAATTCGGAGAAATGTCGGCTATCGTGACCTGCAACGGGTAAAGGCGCTCCCGATTTTTCGCATGGGTCGCAATAAAGGTGGATTGCTGGTGGAGCAGCGGAATGTCCGTGTGCTGCCGTACCTCGACCTTGCCGCACGGACGATTGGGACGCTTCGCAATGTGAAGCCGGTCGGCATCGAAGCAGCGTTTGATGATTACCTGAAGGGCGTCAGCGGGAAACGGTTGATGCAGCGCATCTCCAGCGGTGATTGGATGCCCGTAACGGACAAGGATGAAATCGAGCCGCACGACGGAAATGATGTTCACACTACGATCGACGTCAACATCCAGGATGTTGCGGAGAGTTCCTTGCGCCGCCACCTGGAACTCAACAAGGCTGATCACGGTTGTGCGGTACTGATGGAGGTGGCTACCGGGGAGATCCGGGCGATCGCCAACCTCTCGCGTACGGAAGGCGGTGATTATGTGGAAGACTTCAATTATGCCATCGCGGAAGCTGCCGAGCCCGGCTCCACCTTCAAACTGGCTTCCCTGTTGGTGGCACTTGAAGATCAGTTGGTCGACCTCCAGGATACGGTCGAAGTCGGCAATGGTGTTTATGTCTATTCCCGTAAGAACGGGACCATGCGTGATGCGCATGCGCCGCGCCGCAGCCGGATGAGTGTCCAGGAGATCTTCGAACATTCATCCAACGTCGGCGTTTCCCGGATCATCTTTTCCAACTATGCCAAGCGACCGCAGGAGTTTGTGAATCGCCTTCGAAGCTTCGGGCTGGGGGAAAAACTCGGCCTGCAGATCGACGGCGAAGGTGCTCCCTTCATCCGGAACGCGAATGAAAAAGGCTGGTCCGGCATTTCGTTGCCCTGGATGTCGATCGGGTACGAGTGCCTGATCACCCCCTTGCAGACACTAACCTTCTACAACGCGGTCGCTAACAATGGCCGAATGGTCAAGCCGCTGCTGGTGAAAGAGATTCGCCATCGCGGCCAATTGGTCAAATCCTTCGAAACGGAAGTGATGCGTGACTCGATCGCTTCAGCCGAGGCGCTTCAGAAAGCGCACATCATGCTCGAGGGCGTTGTCCAGAACGGAACGGGCGACGTGCTGAAGGATTCTCCCTATCGCATCGCGGGAAAAACCGGTACCGCCCAGATCGCGCACAGTCGCTTCGGGTATAACAAAGGGAATGCCCAATACCAGGCGTCTTTTGTCGGGTACTTCCCGGCAGACAAGCCCGCGTACAGTTGCATCGTGATCGTCAACGCCCCTTCGAATAGTCTTTACTATGGTGGCGCAGTCGCCGCGCCGATCTTCAAGGAGATCGCCGACAAGGTCTACAGTTCCCGGCTGGATCTGCACAACGGCGACGTGCCGGTAGATTCGAACGTGTACACACCTGTTCCTTATGTCAGGGCCGGTGCACAAAAGGAGACGCGGCAAGTATTGGCGGGATTGGGCGTAAGCTACCACGCGGCGTCTGAAGAGGCGGCGTGGGTCAGCGCAACAAGGGGGAAGGATGAGGTGGAGTTACAACCCCGTCGTGTGGCGCAGGGCGCCGTACCGAATGTGATCGGTATGGGTCTTAAGGATGCGTTGTATTTACTGGAGTCTTCCGGACTACTCGTTCGTGTGACTGGAAAAGGAAGTGTAACACGGCAATCCATTGGCGCGGGTACGCCTGTTCGGAAAGGTCAACAAATCGTCATTGAACTGGGTTGATGAAGCCGCTGAAGGACATACTCTACAAAGCCGGCATACTCGATGTCTTCGGTTCCACCGATACCGAGATCGTGGATGTCTGTTTCGATTCGCGAAAGGCGCGGAACGGATCGCTCTTTGTAGCAGTGCGCGGAACGCAGGCAGACGGGCATGGCTTTATCTCCAGTGTCGTGGAACAGGGTGCAGCCGCCATCGTTTGTGAAACACTTCCGGAGCAGCGTGTCGCCGGCGTAACCTATGTACGGGTGCAGGACAGTGCCCTGGCCTTGGGACAGATCGCGGCCAATTTCTTCGGCAATCCTTCTGAAAAACTGAAGCTGGTCGGCGTAACCGGAACGAACGGCAAGACCACCACCGTCACCTTGTTGTTTCAACTGTTTCGCCGTCTGGGCTATGGTGTCGGCTTGTTGTCGACTGTCCGCAACCAGATCAACGACCAGGTTATTCCTTCAACCCATACGACTCCCGACCCGATTCAGTTGAATGCGCTGCTCTCCGCGATGGTCGACGAGGGTTGTACGCACGCCTTCATGGAAGTGAGTTCGCATGCGGTCGCACAAAAGCGCATCGCCGGGCTTCGTTTCGCGGGCGGGGTCTTTACCAATATCACGCACGACCATCTCGATTATCATAAGACGTTCGAAGAGTACCTCAAAGCCAAGAAAGGCTTCTTCGATCAGCTTTCATCCGATGCATTCGCGCTCGTCAATGCCGATGACCGCAATGGTTCCGTGATGCTGCAGAATACGCGCGCACGGAGATACACCTACGCGCTGCGTACGATGGCCGACTACAAGGCGCGGTTGGTGGAGAATCAGTTTTCCGGACTGCTCCTGAACATCGACGGGCAGGAGGTGCTGTGTCGCCTGGTCGGCAGTTTCAACGCCTACAACCTGACCGCTACCTACGCTGCAGCCGTGCAACTCGGCGAAAGCAAAATGGAAGTGCTGACCGCCCTGAGTCTGCTGGCGCCGGTAGAAGGCCGATTCGATTACGTCGCGTCACCGGCCAATGTGATCGGTGTGATCGACTATGCACACACGCCGGATGCGCTGCAGAATGTGCTCAGCACCATTCACGATGTCATGGCCGGACAAGGGCGCGTCATTACGATCGTCGGGTGTGGCGGTGATCGCGACGCAGCGAAGCGTCCGGTGATGGCGAGGATCGCCTGTGAGTTGAGCGACCAGGTCATCCTGACCAGCGATAATCCGAGGTCGGAGGATCCGGCCGAGATCATCCGGCAAATGGAACGCGGCATTCCACCGACCGACAGCCGCAAATCGCTCAGCATTGCCGATCGCAAAGAAGCTATTAAAACAGCGGTCACACTCGCGCGGTCTGGAGATATCATCCTGGTCGCGGGCAAGGGTCACGAAAAGTACCAGGAGATCAAGGGAGTGCGTCATCCGTTCGATGACAAGAAAGTAATCGAAGAGCTTTTTAAATCCGGAAACTGAACATGCTCTACTA
>ERZ724519.950-NODE-950-length-12251-cov-4.605116_pt1 | contig 12251 bp, 8 predicted proteins | sample MGYA00376052_ERZ724519 | MGnify/ENA primary metagenome ERZ724519 (study PRJEB28724, sample SAMN07190883) | activated sludge metagenome | isolation source: activated sludge of sewage treatment plant in Hong Hong | place: Hong Kong | collected 2016-03-17 ... | reverse complement strand
TGAATATTGGAAAAATGAAGTCGTTGAAGATAGTGAAATATTGAAAAAGTTAGGTGAGATTGGAGAGTTAATTCCTATTAACAGAACGCATATTTTAGGTGATAATCCTTCATACAATTATTATAAGATTGGTAATTATGATGTAATAGTAGGAGTATTAGCAATGTATACGTGGAAATACAGGTGCGGAGGCTGCCACAAACTGAGAGTAAAACCTAATGGAAAAGTATCAATCTGTATGGACTATCCTGAAGCAGATGTTATGTTAGCAGGTAAGCCTTTAGACGATAAAATTGAATCGATAAAAAATGCTATGAACTTCAGGGAGACAGACTTGGAGAGTATTCGACCGATAGAAATTAGAAAACATTACAATAATCAGCTTGGTTCACAGCGGTTTGGAGCGATTGGAACTCCTAAACCAATGGAAGTTTTCTATCCACAAACTATTAAACATTAATATATCAATTTATGATTAGTATTAAAGAAATCCGTGACAATAAAGATGCGATATTACTATCGTTGAATAAAAGGGGCGGTGATTTTAGTGATATTCTTTCAGAAATTTTATTCATTGATTCAAGATGGAAAAAAGCCAATCAAGAATATGAGGAGTTAAGGAGCAGACAAAAACAGTTGACTAAAAATTATTCAGCAAATGAAACATTACATTCTCGACAGGAAGAATTGCAGAAACTTTCAGAAACTGTCAAATTTTTGGAAAAGCAAGCTTCTACCTTGAAAGTACAGTTGGATAGTTTGCTTATTACATTACCTAATATACCTGATGAAGATTTAAAAAATGGAGGAAAAGAGAACAATGAAATTATAAGTATATTTGGTTCTGTAAAACAGAAAGCCTTTAACCAACTGGATCATGTTTCATTATGTAGAAATTTGGGTTTAATCGACTACGATCGTGGAGTTAAATTAGCAGGTAGTGGTAACTGGTTGTATTGCGATAAAGGAGCTATATTAGAATGGGCTCTGATTAATTATTTCATTGCAGAACATATCAGCGATGGATACAAATTTATACTGCCACCTCATATTTTGAACTATGAAAGCGGAGTTGGAGCCGGGCAGTTTCCTAAATTTATTGATGATGTTTTTACTATTAACAATGACGGGAAAGAAGGGCAAAAATTTCTTTTACCTACCTCCGAAACAGCATTAGTTAATATTTATAGAGACGAAGTTATTGCTGAAAATTTGTTGCCTATAAAGTTATTTTCATATACCCCCTGTTATCGCAAAGAAGCCGGAGGGTATGGAAGTGAGGAGAAAGGTACTATTAGAGGTCACCAATTTAACAAAGTTGAAATGTTCCATTTTGCCCACCCAAACAACTGGCATCAATCTTTTGACGAACTTGTCGAAAAGGCTTCTAAATTAGTAGCTAACTTAGGGTTGCACTATAGAGTCACAAAACTTGCAGCAGGTGATGTAAGTGCTTCAATGAAACGAACATATGATATTGAAGTTTATATACCATCACTTGGATTTAAAGAAGTAAGTTCTGTTTCAAACTCAGGAACTTATCAAGCAATGCGTGCTAATATTCGTTATAAAGATACGAAAAAAGGTAAGTCAGATTTTGTTTATACCCTGAATGGCTCGGGACTCGCGACAAGCAGGCTATTTGCCGCGATTGTTGAGCAAAATCAAGATTCACAAGGTGGGATAGTGGTTCCAGAAATCTTACGTAAATGGGTTGGCCAGGAATATATTGCCAATAAATAAAAGCTTTCTATTATATTACACTCTCAACTCTCCTTTTTATTTGTATAATTTATTTTGATTTCATGAAGCCAAAATATATTATTGGAATAAATTATGGTTCACATGATGCAAGTGTGGTGCTGTATTCAAAAGGGAAAATTCTATTCGCAGCTGAAGAAGAACGTTATAATCGAGAAAAGCATACAAAGAAATTTCCTCAAAAGTCTTTAGAATATATCATAACCAAGTTTTCGCTTAATGATGAGAGTAAGGTATATGTAGTATATTTTATGAATCCTTTTGTATCTTTTATTGCCCCTCTGAAGATGTTTATACATTATCGTAATTATGTTTCTTTAAAATATGGATTGAAAAAATCTTTCAAAAGATTAAAAGAATGGTTCTATATAAAAAAATACTGCATAAATAAAAATTGGAAGGTTTTTTATGTAAATCATCATGAAGCTCACGCAGCTTCATCTTTTTTTTTATCCCCATTTCGGAAAGCAACAATTGTTACAATTGATGGTAGAGGTGAATATCTGTCCGTAGGTTTTTTTAAAGCAGAAGACAGAAAGATACAATCTTTAGGAGGAATTAGTATACCTTTTTCAGTTGGATATTTTTATTCTTATTTTACAGAATATTTAGGATTTAAACCACAATGCGATGAATATAAAGTTATGGGTTTATCGGCATTTGGAGAACCGACATACATAAATATATTATCTTCGATATTTAGTTATAGAAATAATAACAAACCCAAAGTTGACTTAAATGTTCTTGATTTTTGGAAAGTTAAAGGTGAAAATACATTTGCTGGTTTAATAGAGATATTCGGACCAAAGAGGGAAATGGGCAGCTCAATTTCACAAAACCATAAAAATATTGCATCATCTCTTCAAAAATATACTCAAACAATAATATCTAATTTAGTTTTAGAAGCAATACGAAGAGCGGGATATAAAAATGTATGTCTATCCGGTGGTGTTGGATTAAATTGTGTTGCCAATTCTTATATTGCAAAATTTAAAGAAGTAGAAAAACTATTTATTCCCCCAGCCCCAAACGATACAGGAACTGCATTAGGAGCGGCATTAATTATTGCTAATAATTTTTGCCCTCATTTTACTAAAAATATAACTTGGAATCCTTTTTTAGGAGCTGAATATTCATCCTCGGAGATATTGGCAGAAATTTCCAAATATTGTGATTTGCTTGAAGCAGAATTCGTAGAAGATCCAAGTTTGGTCGGCGCAAAGTTATTGAGTCAAGGAAAAATAATCGGTTGGTTTCAGGAAAGAATGGAGTGGGGACCTCGAGCATTAGGAAATCGTAGTATCTTTTCGCAAGCTTATCCGATATCAATAAAGGATAAATTGAATGTTCTTATAAAGGAAAGAGAGACTTTTCGTCCATTTGCTCCGATGATACTTACAGAGTACTTAAAAGATTATTTTACAATAGAAGAATCACTGGAATCAATATTGAACTATATGCTCTGCACTGGTGAAGCGAAACCTATAGCACTAAAAAATATTCCTGCAGCACTAAATGTAGATGGGACTGCCCGTATTCAAACCGTTAGTTCAAACTTTAATAAAAAATGTTGGGATTTATTAAACCATTACAAGAAATTAACTGGTATACCTGCTATAATTAATACATCATTTAATATAAAAGGAAATCCAATAGTTAATACTCCCAAAGATGCATTAGCTGATTTTATTGACAGTAGTTTGGATTATTGCATAATGGGTAGTTATTTAATAAAACGGAAGACATTAGCGTGGCAAGAAATTCAATTTCAAAGATTGGCTTAGGTACTTCAATGTTATTTAATGGAAGATTAAGAAGTAATATTGATGATTTTCAGAGGGAGGTACTATTTAAAAAAATCATTAATAATGGCATAAATTTAATACACACAAATGCCAATCTTGGGACTCAAGAACGTGTATGCAAATTGCTTACCCGATTTAATAAGCAAGTTTTTCATATCACAAAACTGGAAAGCGATATTGTATCGTTATTAAAAAAAGACAGAACTCAGTTTACCGGCAGATTGAAAAATACGAAACAAAATTGCCCGCTTTATCTTCCATTTGCAGTGTGCATAGAGGTGGATCATCATAGAGAAGCTGCCTACTTAGATAATAAGCTTGCTTTGGTACAATGGGTAGAAATTGCGGCCATGAGTATTTTTGATGAATTGGGATATAAACCAAAAATAATTTTAATGTGCAAAAGTCCTACAGAATTTCGGGTTGCAATAGAGTCGAAGCATATAGATTATATCGGGGGTTACACTAATATTCTTCAGTCGGGTTTGTTAATGGAGATTTTTAGGAATAACAGTAATAAACCCATTATTGGTTTCTCACCATTCTCAAGAGGAAGAATTTTTACAATAAAAGGGAAAAATTATATTGTGAAAAAATTAATTGAAAAAAAGATGTTAGGTAATTTTGAAATTTACAAAACTAATATAAATGAATTAATAAAAGAAATTAGCTTCAAAATAGCTTTATCCTGTCCAAACATAGTTTCGCTTATAACTGGAATTTATAGTTTCCAATCTTTAGAATGGGTACAAACTAAAATTAACTTTATTCCATATGACTCTAAATTTTGTATCGATATTTTGAGAGCTGTATCTAGAGATAAATACGATTGGAATTAATTTTTTAAAAAGTTAAAACATACATACAGGGGTTTTCTTTTAAAAAAATCTTAATGCTTTATTTCATTTTGCAAAATGACATAATAAACCGTACGAAATTTTTCATAAATAACAAAAAAATTATAGAAGTGTAATTAGATTTTTTGACCTAGATCCACCTGATGTGTTATGTGATGACGTATAAAAACTAATACATTTTCGAGGTCTTTTTGAACACCTCAAAATCTACAGGAATATTTAAGTATCTTGAAGATAAGAGTTTTTCAGTAAGGTCATCCATGAATGTACAATCTATGACAATGAACTTCGCTTCGTTCTGTTTCTCTTTACCTGAAATTTTATCATTAACGAGACGGATAGAGTCATAGATAATTTCATTGGAACCTGCAAAAACAAATCCTGGCTCATAATAGTCTCTTTTAGAAAGGATTACAGTAACTTCAAAAATTCCTTTGTCGGTGAAAATATCAGCATGCTCACGAGCTTCTCCTTTTGCCTGACCTATTTTATTGATCTTATATCCATTCTTGTGAAGAAAATAAGCAAATATAACCTCGCTCCACACACCGTGAAAATCATCTTGCTTCATTGACTTTAGCTTATTCTTCGGAGTTGTAATGTAAATGTTCAAATGAGGTTCAGAGTGAAAATAAGTGAGCATTGCTTCCAGTTCGTCAAAGAAAATCTTGTGTTGTTGTTGGTAAGCAAATGCTATGAAATATGCGATAAGGTAAGCGGGTTTATTCGCATCAATACGGTTATAATATTGCTTTAGAATTTTTAACAAAAAATTCTCACCGAAATATGAATAAAGCCTAGGATAACCTTTCAAAAACAAAAGAACATTTTTTCGGATCTCTGATTCTTCATATCGAATGAACGGTACTTCTTTATTTGATTCTTCTTTCTTATGATTCACATTAAAAAAGTATGAACAAAAAATTCATAGGGTTTGTACGTTATGTCTTTAATATTATAAAAAGCCGCATAGAAATAGATTGAATATAAAATCTTTTGAGGATCTTTATGATACTCAATTGCTGATTTTAATTCATTAAGTATCAAAGAGGAATTAACTCTAGCACTAATAATGTTAGGGAAAAAATATTGATGTTCTATCATTGTCTCTACATATCTACTTCTCAAATATTGGTTGAAACCGTTGCAAAAAAATTCTTCATCCAAAAACAATAGAATTGGTATAAAGCGATAATTCACACTTTCATCTAATCCAGTAACTAAACAAAATTTCGCATAGTCATCATTTATTTCCTTAAGAATTTTTAATTGTTGGATTACTCCTTTGTTTACAAATTTGTTATCAAATCCTACTTTAAATTTATCAAGATCCTGCTCATATTTTTCAGCCAAACTTAATGTTCCTGATTTGATTTCAAACAAGAAAACCAGCTTATCCATTACAATACCGAAATCTCCATATTCTTTATTGTCATCATACTTCAAGTTTATCGTTTTGCAGGTTTCATTGCTCAGAGCTTGGCCAAGATACTCAGAAATAACTTCCTCGACTATTTTACCAAATTCATTTCCGAACTTTTGTGCATCGATCTTTCTAAGGATAAAATAAATCTTTTTCGCAATAGCTAATGTTATGAAATATTGTGAGCAAACTATGAACTGCTCATCACCCGATTTAATTATTGGCTTTTCCATAAGAAGCTTATATTCAAAAGGAATTGGTATCTTGGGAATTCGGTTACTCCAATATAAATAAGTGTCATCAAAGTCTATTTCAAAGTTTTCTTTCATAATGGATTTATCAAAATTTCCAGTTCTCATATACATAGCCTCCAAAGAATTCGTAAAATCTTTCAAACTAACATTAACTTCTTCTATCACAGCTGTATTAAACGCTTCAAAGTGCATTGATGATTCAAGCTTTCGATAAAATTTACTATAGAAATAGAAAATGTTTTGAAGGTCAAAATTATCTATGTAATCATTTGAATATTTGTAAGAATTAAAAAATACCTTAAGGTCAGAAGAATAATCTTCCCTTTCTGCTATGCTTAGAATTGTATTTGCATATAAATATAGATTCAATGTATCTGCTGTTCTCACTATAGAAGAACTATCGCTTTCAGAAAAGTCATTGTACGAATAAAACATTTGCGATAATAAATGAGTGGCTCTTCTATGTATAATGTTAATTACTCCACCCATTCGTAAATATCTAGTATGAACATATGCGAGAGCTGTTTCATCATAATTCAAAGTTCTGTCTAAATCCATTAAAACACTTGAAATGAATCTTAGAATTAATTTCTTGGAATATTTAGAAAAAATAATTCTAATTTGGTTGTAAGCTTCCTCATGTAATATGTGAATTTTGTAATAATCGGAATATGTTTGATAAACGTACAAATTATTTAGTTAAATTATGAAATAAATGAGATATAGAATTAGATAATTAACCTATTTTTTTATATTTTATTCAGCAATCAAATAGCAATGATATTCACATTAGATTCTTTCTCAAAAACTTCTTTGATATTTAATAATTGTTTCTCATATAATTCAAGCTCTCTTTCCTGATTTTCATATATCAGAAAAATAGAATAATCAACTTTGAAATTTTCCCGGTATGTAATGAAACTTTTGTATGATTTGGTATTTTCAATTTCTGAAACATTCAAATCCGCATGACTGCTTAATTTCAACTCAACCAAAACTGGCTTAATTAAACCATAACCAATAAGAAAATCCGGCTTTTTGTCATCAAGAGATTGAACTTCTCTATATATGTATATTTCTTGTGGTCTGATACCGGTTCTCAATAAAATTCTTTCTAGTTCCAATCTGATCAACATTTGCAGCTCAGTTTCTTTCGCTTCTTCCTTTTTCTTGATAGCATCTATTAATTTTCTTCCCTCTCCTTTTAACCAAATGTTCAAATCTTTCTCAATTGAATTTTTTATTAACAGGAATAAATCTTTGCTATCATATACATCAATATATTGCTTTGCTTTTAAATGATTATATTTTGTAATACAATCTTGAATATTATCTCCCTTTCCGAAATAGTCTAAATATTGGTTTTTAAGTTTTTCAAGTTGATATAAATTGGTTTGATAAAAAATTTCCGAGTCGTACTTTTTTACTTCTGATTCAAAAAGCAAGTAATATTCATAATTACTATATTTTTTCAAATTATTAAAAAAAGCAAATACTAGCTCATGTATATAATTTACATAGCTCTCATAATTTTTTCCTTTTTTGGCAATTTCAAAGGACTTGGAGTATAATTCTAAAAATAATGTAATACAATCTTCTCTAACAACCTGAATCAAAGGAGCAGCATATCGTTTGTTTGTTAACTCTTCCTCTTTTTTGTCAACTGTATGTGCACCTTTGGGTGGCTTGAATTCAAAAGCTTTTTCGGTTATGCTTTCAATTCTCCATTTTATCGCATTAAATTGTGAATATTTTTCAATAAGAAGTTTATTCGCTTCATTAGCTAAAAACTTCTTTTCAGGAATAAGCAGATATTTATCAAAAATTTTTTGCAAGAACTCCTCACTATTCATGAACTGGCTTATTAAATTCAGTTCTTCAACTTTATAATATGGGTAATGTTCTAATTCATTCTCGTCAGAATTAAATTTTTCTATTAGTTGAGGAAGGAACTGACTTAAGTTATAATGCTGAATTACTCTTATAAAATATTCAGGATTATGTTTCCATAAATCATTTTTTCTTTCCAGATAAACATTAATGACCTCTTTGGCTTCATCGAAAGAAATAATTTTTATAAGATTAAAAATAGAACTTAATTGTCCACTATAAGCAAAGGGAATATAATTAATTATATTCATTCTATAATTACGAACATTCATATTCAAAGTATCAGCACAAGCAATGGCAGGCCCGTAATGCTGAATATAAGGGTGAGTATTAAATTGAACAGAATTTGGCTCACGTTTAATGATTGTAAAATCTGCTGTTGAGGGATTAAAAAATGAAAGAAATTTTTCTGTAAAATACATCAATCTCTTTTTCTCATCCTCAGTAATATATTTTTCAATTATTTTACTCTGGTATGAATACAAATCAAACATATTCAAAGAATAATTTTGATCTGTTGAATCTTTTAAAAATTCTGAAAATTGATTATAGATTTTTTTATTCTCTTTTTCTTCCCGGTCTTTTTCTTCTTGAACATATTTGTCGTTTTCTGCATACAACAATGGATATAATGGTCTTCCCATTTCAAATAATTTTTCAGCATCTTTTCTTTTGGAATATTTAAGGCTATAAAGAGTGGCACCTACTAAAAATGTATAATCAGGAAAATACTGTTTTACTTCTGCATCAAATCTTTCAAAATTATCCAGGGTAACACAGTTTGAAAATATTGAGGAAAGCTTAGAAATAAATATGTTCTCAGAATTTTTAAATGCCTCAATTAATTCAAAAACAAAATTATCCTGTATAGAAGATATATAATCTATCAATAACGGTAAAACTTTTGAATAATATGCACTAATGTCCCTGTCATAGATATAACTACTTATAATGAACGTTTTTACTATAGTAATTAATTCCTCGTCGTCAGTACCTTTTAAAAAATCAATAAACTCTAATAATTTGTTTTCGGAATGAATACTTCTGCATATTTTATGAAAGTCATGCATTAAATTTTCGTTTCCAGAAATGTCAATAAAAAACCTTTTCAAAAAAGCTAAAGACCTTGTCTCAAAAAATGAATATAATGTATTGGAATCTTCATCTGAAATTCCATGTAACATTAATTTATATGTAACGTCACTGTCTGGATCTATTCTTTGTGCCGCTTCAAGCAAAGAATACTCTTCGTTATCAGTAATATCGGCAGTCTCTGACAAAGCCTGTATAAGAGCTAATATCTCAATGCTCTTAAAATATTTGGTCAAAATTAATATTTGATACTTCAGGTAAAAATTTTCACTGATACTATTTAATGTGAGAATTAAATTTTCTTGCCATAATTCTTTATCGCTATCTGATAATGAACCTCTTTCCAGGATTTGATAAATAACATTAAATATATTTCTTTTTAAGGCGAACGATTCACTCTCATTTTCAAAATCACTATTGAATAAATCTTTTAATAATGCTGAATTATTTTCTGTATAGTAATATGAAAGATTCCTGGCTAAAGTATAATCCATAAACATCTTATTCTGCTGATGATAAATTACTATCTCAGAGAAAATCCTATTTTTGATTTCATTAGATAAAGTATTAGCATTTATGTTTGTAAGTAAATTTAAAAAACCTTGGTTAATTATTTTTCCATTATCAAACCCGAAATCTAATAATTCTTCAAGTAAATCTGGTTTTAATTCTACTAAATAATTTAAAACATTAAACCAGGAAGGGTAAATGTCTCTGGTTTTTTCGGTTACCATTAAATCAAAAACTACTTGCTTATATTTAGGTAGCTTTGACAGTGCTTTAGCGGACAAATATTCCTGGAATTCAGTATTTTCAAACTCAATTTCACTAATATTATTCTTTAAAACACTTTTATAAAGAAATTCTTCAATACTTATATCAGAAATAATGTGTAATTTCAAATCGTTTTTTATTTCGGCAAAAAAAGTAGTTAATTCTTCTCTTGTAATGTTGTTAGTTTGGTAAATTTCCATAGTAAGAGCCAGTGTTTCTAGTATATTCTCAAATATGTTGATATCAATATTCTCTAAGATAGATTTTTCTTTTTTTAATTTATTATAAATAAATAAATCGAACAGATCGCACCTTGATATATGCGCAAGACCAGTAAAACCATTATCAAGAAGAAAGGCGGCCAAAAGGACTAAATATCTTGGGGTATGTAAGACAGAAGATTTTCCTGATTGAAAAAAATTATGAAATATAATGTCGATTTGTTCTTCTGTAAACGAGAGCTTCTTTAAGTACTGATATATTTGCTGATTATTAAACTCCTCAATTCTGAGAAACTCAAATAAATAGCCTCGAAATTCATCCTGGAAAGCATCAAAATATAGTGTGCGACATGAAACAATTACCTTTATGCTAGAAAAGTCAGTTACAAGTTCTTTAATCCTTTCTATGATTGTAGAGATTTTATTTTTTCCGACTTCATCAAGTGCATCAAGACAAATGGTAATAGAGGCATCGTTAATTAACTGAAAGTCATCAGTCTTTTTAATTTCAGGGCGAGACATTATTCTATTAATGTATTCTGCTAAGGAAAACCCACCAGTAACTTTTTTCAGATCAATGATAATAGCTTTTTCCTTATAATCATTTTTAAATTTTATTATTTGATTTAAAAATTCTGACTTTCCAAATCCTGGCTCAGCAAGCAAAAATAAGAATTGAAACTTTGATAAATCTTGAAACTTGATTCTCTTATCTTCATACCACCATTCAGAACCTAAGGTTGGTTTACTTTCTTTTAAATCTTTATATGCTTTAAAATGACTTAAATTCGGTTCAATATAGTTCATTGTTTATTTAAGGTAAATTATACAAGCAAATCCAAAAATGAGACATGTAAGATTTCTTGACTGGATTTGAGAAACTTCAAATGGTTATCTATAAAAATTGTTTTAATAATTCCGGAGTTTCAAAAAGCTTATCTAGTATATCTGTTTTAAAATATTTACATTTTTCAATATTCGAGGTGAGATGCTCATCTTTATTCACCAGTCCAAACCAATTAAAGAATTTTTGAAACACACGTAAATTATAGCAGGATATAAATTGATCATTTTTAGGGAAAAACCGAGAATCTCTGAGATGATTTTCCAGTAGAGGAAAAGCCTCCTTATACTTATGTGCATAGAAATTTGCTTCATGGCTATCTGTGCCAAAATGTTTCAGCATTGAAATAGAAAAAACAAAACCTAATTGGCCAATCAATTGACTTGTATAGCCATCTAAATACTTCCAAAGAAATTCATCAGTAAATGTTTCAAATATAACAACAAAAAGCTCTTGTCTATTTTTCTCTTCCAGAAGCTGAAAGCCATATTGAGATATTGTCAACGTATTATTCTTGCACGTTACTAGACCTCCAAGCATCAGGACAATTCTTACCGCTCTAATCGATGGCAGATAATCTTCTCTTATGATCTTTAATGTCTCATGCTCATAAATACTTTCGTTGATGATTTTTGTTTTAACTAATTCTTCGCAGTATTTAAGCGGTAAACAGCCTTTTTTAGTTAGTTTTATCTTTCTATCCCGATAGAGTATCAGTAGCAAATATTCTGCTAAAAGAAAAAAAGGGATTTTATCAAGAACATCATTATCAACTCTCTTAATTTGAAATTCAGAATCTTCTCCATATGGGTCATATATAATCCAATGCATTTCTGAAGGAGTTAACCCAAGAAATTCCTTAAGTGGATAGTTATTGAGCAATATCTGATAAGGGGCTTGGTCTTCACTGATCCTACTCAATTTTAAAAAATCTTCGTCTTCAGCACTCATATTTTTTTAATAGTAAAGTAAGAAAATAAATAATTTCTAAAATATAATGAATGCTTTATTTGAATGGTGTAATATTTATATTCATACAAAATTTGCAAGTAGTAATTGAGATTTCTCGCTACGATTTGGCTACGATTTATAGAGAAATGAATATTAATTAGAGAGAATACTCCTTTTTATAGAAAGGTAATTCTCATATATATAGAGTAGTTAATATTTTAGGATATTTTTAATTGAATGGCATTCAAAAGGTCAGCGGTTCGACCCCGCTATGCTCCACGAATATAAATCCCATAAAATGAAAAGGGTTGGCAGTTTTGCTAACCCTTTTTTGTTTAGTAGCGGAAGCTCTTTCGGACGGCTTTTTGTAAACGGCGTA
>ERZ724519.949-NODE-949-length-12254-cov-7.679728_pt1 | contig 12254 bp, 8 predicted proteins | sample MGYA00376052_ERZ724519 | MGnify/ENA primary metagenome ERZ724519 (study PRJEB28724, sample SAMN07190883) | activated sludge metagenome | isolation source: activated sludge of sewage treatment plant in Hong Hong | place: Hong Kong | collected 2016-03-17 ... | reverse complement strand
GTTGGGGCTGTGGAAGCCAAGCAGGGGAATGCCGAAGTCGCGGCAATTCTTCTCTAGTTGGGCGATCTGCGCCGCGGCCATCTGGTCAACGATGGGCAGGTGCAGGGGGGTGGTGGGAATGCTATGATCCATCGTGGCGACGGTCTGCTCCGGCCGGCGCACGGTCAACCCGCGCTCGCGCAGACCGGTGAAAGCTTGCGGCGAGGTGACCTCGTGAACCAGGTGCAGGTCAATATAAAGAACGGCCGGGCTGCCCGGCTGCTCGGTGACGATATGGTCGTCCCAGATCTTGTCGATAATCGTTTGTGGCATGGTTGTCAGCTATCTGTTGTCAGTTCTTCGCTGTTGCTGTCTCTCGCCCTCAGGCCGTCTCTTCCAGCGGCCGGATGCCGCCAAAAAGCGCCAGCTCGAACACCTTGAAAAAGCAATCGACGTGGACGAAGCCGATTTCGCGTAGCCAGTCGCATTGAATTCCGACCGGCGCTAGCAGGTTCGCGACCTTGTCCGGACGATGGTAGAAGTCGGCCGCGACCTCATCGCGCGTCTTGCCCCGCACCGCGTGGTAGCGGTGCAGCGCGTCGATAAAGTACGTCTCGAACTGCTCTTCGGCCCAGCGCGAAGGGGAGGCGACATGTTCGAGGTTCAGGAAGATGCCGCCGGGCGCGAGCAGGGCGAAGACGTCGGCATAGAGGCGGCGCTTGCGGTCGTCGGGTTGGTGGTGGATGGAGAAGCCGGAGACGATCACATCGTAGCGGTCGGGCAGGGGCGGGACGGTGACGAGGTGGGGCCAGGCCGGGTCGGCGTAGTCCACCTCGATAAAGTGAGCGTGGCCGTAGCCGCGAAGTCGGCCGCGCGCCGCGTCGAGCATCGGCGGTGAGAAGTCGACCAGCACCGCTGTCGGCCGCGCTGCTTCGTATGTGTCGAGCAGAGCGTGGCCAAGAATCCCGTCGCCGCAACCGAGGTCGAGGATGGCCCGCGGTTCCGGACGCGCCGCCCGCGCCAGCCGCACGAGGATGTCGATTTGCTCGGCCGCCAGCGGGATCGCGCCGCGCACGCCGTCGAGGTAGGTGTTGCTGAGCGCTTCCGCCTGCCAGACGGCGTCGCGGCGGTGGTCGGTGGTCGTGGCCGCGGCGCTGACGGTGCTCATCGTGTTAGGCGACGGTGGCATGGTCATGCCGCGTGGCCGTTGCCGTTGTGCGGCGCGACCTGGCTCTGGCGTTCGGCCAGCAGTTTGTTGAGCGCGCTCAGGTAGGCGCGGGCGCTGGCCACGACGATGTCGGTGCTCGCGCCGTGGCCGCTGTAGGTGCGGAACATCGGCCGATTGGTCTGCGGATTGACGACATAGGCATCCTCGTTGTCCGGCTGGATGCGGACGGTCGTCTCGGCGACGGCGTCGATCCCCTCGGTGACGGCGTTGATGCTGAACTCGGTCAGCCGGTTGGTGACGCCGACGATGCGGTTGATGGCCTGGTAGACGGCATCGACCGGGCCAGTGCCCAACGCGGCATCCTGGTAGCGCTCGCCATCGGGGCCGATCATGGCTACGCTGGCTGTCGGCATGCTGTGGTCGCCGCAGGAAACCTGGATGTGTTCTAGTTCCCAGATCGTCGGCGGCTGGTAGATCTCGTCGGCGATGAGCGCCTCGATGTCGGCGTCGGTGACGATCTTCTTCTTGTCGGCCAGCTCTTTGAAGCGCCGGAAGGCGGCCGTCACCTGATCCTCGTCCATGTTGTCGTAGCCCATTTCGCGCAGGTGGACGCGGAAGGCGTGGCGGCCGGAGTGTTTGCCCAGCACCAGTTGCGACTGGTTCAGGCCGACCGTCTCCGGGCGCATGATCTCATAGGTCAGGTGGTGTTTGAGCATGCCGTCCTGGTGGATGCCGGCCTCGTGGGCAAAGGCGTTGGCCCCGACGATGGCCTTGTTGGGCTGGACGACCATGCCGGTGTAGGTGCTAACCATGTGGCTGGTGCGGGCCAGCTGGGTAGTGTCGATGTGGCTGCCGACGTTGAACGTCGCCGGGCGCGTTGTCAGAGCCATGACGACCTCTTCCAGCGCTGTGTTGCCGGCGCGCTCGCCGATGCCGTTGATGGTCACTTCTGCCTGCCGCGCGCCGGCCTTGATGCCGGCCAGCGTGTTGGCCGTGGCCAGCCCCAGGTCGTTGTGGCAGTGGACGGACCAGACGACGCGATCGGCCCCCGGCGTGTGGGCGATCAGGTAACCGATCAGCCAGCCGAACTCCTCCGGCGTCGTGTAGCCGACGGTGTCGGGGATGTTGAGCGTCGTCGCCCCGGCGGCGATGGCCTGCCCTAACACCTGGACGAGGAAATCGGGGTCGGAGCGACCGGCGTCTTCCGGCGAGAACTCGACATCGTCGCACAGCGAGCGGGCAAAGGTGACGGCCTTGATGACCTGGTCAACACATTCCTCACGGTCGATGCGCAGCTTGTGCTTCAGGTGGATGTCGCTGGTGGCCAGGAAGGTGTGGATGCGATGGCGCGGCGCGGGGCGGACGGCGTCATAGGCGCGGCGGATGTCGGTCTCGTTGGCGCGGGCCAACCCGGCGATGACCATCGGCCGGCCGTCGCGTCGCCCCTCGGTCAGCGGCCCGACCTCCTCGGCGATGCGGCGCACGGCCTCGAAGTCGCCGGGCGAGGCGATGGGGAAGCCCGCCTCGCAGATGTCGACGCCCAGGCGCGACAGTTGCCGGGCGATCTCCAGCTTTTCTTCGACGTTCAGTGTCGCCCCCGGCGATTGCTCGCCGTCGCGCAGCGTGGTGTCGAAAATCAGAACCGTATCCGGTTGTACGCTCATTCAAAACCTCTTTATGATGGGGGCTAGGGGCCAGGTTCAAGGGGCCGGGTTCCAGGGACTAGTCACTGACCTACCGGCTACTGACCTACTGACCACTGACCTCTGACCACTAACCACTGACCGCTGAATACTGACCACTGAATACTGACCACTGAATACTGACCACTGACCACTTCCCTACGCCTCCCCTGGCATAATCTCCTTGGGGTTGATCCACGGCATCATCCGGCGCAGGTCGCGGCCGACCTGCTCGATCTGGCTGTGGCGGGCCTCTTCGCGGCGCTGGTTGAACCACGGCCGGCCCTGGGCGTTCTCGTCGATCCAGCCCTCGGCGTAGGCTCCCGACTGGATGTCGGCCAGAATCTGCTGCATGGCCTTGCGCGTCTGGACGGTGACGATCTTCGGCCCGGCGCTGTAGTCGCCGTGCTCGGCCGTGTCACTGACACTGTAGCGCATGTAGCTGAGGCCGCCCTGGTACATCAGATCGACGATGAGCTTTAGCTCGTGGAGGCACTCGAAGTAGGCGATCTCCGGCTGATAGCCCGCGCCGACGAGAGTGTTGAAGGCCGCTTCGACCAGGGCCGTGACGCCGCCGCACAGGACGGCCTGCTCGCCGAAGAGGTCGGTCTCCGTCTCCTCGGTGAAGGTCGTCAGGATCGTGCCGGCGCGGGTGCAACCGATGGCCTGGGCGTAGGCCAGGGCTGTGGCCAGGGCCGTGCCGCTGGCGTCCTGATGCACGGCCACCAGGCCGGGCGTGCCCTTGCCCTCGACATACAGCTCGCGCACGCGGTGGCCGGGCGATTTGGGCGCGACCATGCTGACGTCGACCGTCGCCGGCGGGATGATCTGGCCGTAGCGGATGTTGAAGCCGTGGCTGAACATCAGCGTCTTGCCCGGTCGCAGGTTGGGGGCGATGGCGGCGCGGTAGATGCCGGCCTGGGATGTATCCGGGGCCAGCATCATGATGATGTCGGCCTCGGCCGCGGCCTGCTCGGCGGTCATCACCGCCAGGCCCTCGGCTTCGCACTTCGACCAGGAACGGCTGCCCTCGTAGAGGCCGACGCGCACGTCGACGCCGGAATCGCGCAGGTTCAGGGCGTGGGCGTGGCCCTGGCTGCCGTAGCCGATGATGGCGACTTTCTTGCCTGCCAGGCAGGCGGGGTCTGCGTCTTTGTCGTAGTAGATTGTGGCCAAGATGTTGTGCTCCTTAGGCGCGAGCGCCATTGACGCCGTTGGCGTTCTCGGTGTGGCCGTTGGCGCCGTTGGCGTTCTGGCCGTTGTCGGGGGTCGCATGGCCGTTGGCGGCGACGGTGGCGACGCCGTGGCTGTGGCCGTGGCGCGAGCTGCCGCGCACCATCGCCACCTGGCCGGTGCGCACCATCTCTTCGATGCCGTATTGATCCAATAGCTGAATCAGCGAGTCCACGCGGTCTTCCGGGGCGACGATCTGGATGATGAGCGAGGTCATATCGACATCGACGACGCTGGCGTGGTAGATGCTGACCAATTGCATGATCTCGCCGCGCGTCTGGCTGTTGGTCGTCACCTTGATCAGGGCCATCTCGCGGATGACGGTCGGTTCCTGGGTCACGTTGGCGATGTGGATGACGTTGATGAGCTTATCGAGTTGCGTCTCCACCTGTTGCAGGTCGCGCTCCGTACCGCTGGCGACAAAGGTCATGCGGCTGATGCCCTTGGCCTCGCTGTGACCGACGGTCAGGCTCTCGATGTTGAAGTTGCGGCGGCTGAACAGGCCGGTGACGCGGTTCAGGACGCTTGGCTTGTCTTCCAACCAGGCGATGATCGTGTGTTGTTGCGTTTGTGTGTCAGTCATGGCGCTCCTCCCTAGTTCTCCACCGGCCGGCCGCGGCGAATCATGTCGGCGTTGCTCTTGCCCGGCGCGACCATCGGGTAGACGTTGGTGAATTCCTCGACCTGGAAGTCGAGCAGGTACGGACCGGGGATGTTCTGGGCCTGGCGGATGGCGTCGAAAACGTCCTCCTTGCTGGTGACGGCCCGACCGGGGATGCCGTAGGCGGCGGCGATCTTGACGAAGTCGGGGTTGAACAGCGGCGTGCCGACGTAGCGCTTGTTATAGAACACGTCCTGCCACTGCCGCACCATGCCCAGATAGCCGTTGTTGATGATGGCGATCTTGATGGGCAGGCGCTCCTGCATGACCGTCGATAGCTCCGGCATGGTCATCTGGAAGCCGCCGTCGCCGGCGATGACCCACATCTCCTCCTGCGGCTTGCCCATCTGCGCGCCGATGGCCGCCGGCAGGGCGTAGCCCATCGTGCCCAGGCCGCCGGAGGTCAGCAGGCTGCGCGGCTTGGTGTGGTAGAAGTATTGCGCCTCCCACATCTGGTGCTGGCCCACGTCGCTGACGACGGTGCAGTTGCCCTGGTTGGTGGCGTGCCACAGTTGGCGCATCACGTAGGGGGCCACCAGTTCATCGGTCTCCTGCGCCAGGATGTCGCGCTCGGTCGTGTCGGTGCGCCACTCGTTGATCTGGCCCAACCAGGCGGGGTGCTCGTTCGATTCCACCTGTGGCAACAGGGCGCGCAGCGTCAGCAGCGCGTCGGCCACCACGGGCGTGTCGATGATCAGGTTCTTGCCCATCTCGGCCGGGTCGAGATCGACGTGGATGATGCGCGCCTTGGGGGCGAAGGTGCTGAACGCGCCGGTCAGGCGGTCGTCGAGGCGCGCGCCGATGGCAAACAGCACGTCGCACTCCTGCAGGGCGTAGTTGCAGTAGGCCTCACCATGCATGCCGCCCCAGCTAATCGACAGCGGGTGCGTCGCCGGGAAGGTGCCCACGCCCAGGAGACTGGTGGCCACGGGGATGTTGGCCTTCTCGGCCATTTGGCGCAACTCGGCCTCGGCCCCGGCCATGGAAACGCCCTGCCCGGCGATGATGACCGGTCGCTGGGCCTCGTTCAACAGTTGGGCGACGCGGTCGATGACGTCGGGATCGGGCGTCAGCCGGTTGGGGCGGTAGCCGGGCAGGTTGACCGTCGTCGGATAGGTGAATTCCATCGATGCTTGCTGGACGCACTTGCAGATATCGACCAGCACGGGGCCGGGGCGGCCGGTGCGGGCGATGTAGAACGCTTCCTTGAGGGCGTCGGGCAGGTCGCGGATGTCGGTGATCAGATAGTTGTGCTTGGTGACGGGCATGCTGATGGCGCGGATGTCGGCCTCCTGGAAGCCGTCGCGGCCGAGCAGCGACTTGGACACCTGGCCGGTGATGGCGACGAGAGGCGTCGAGTCCATGTAGGCCGTGCCCAGGCCGGTGACCAGGTTGGTCGCACCGGGGCCGGATGTGGCGATGCAGACGCCGACGCGGCCGGTCGCCCGCGCGTAGCCGTCGGCCATGTGCGCCGCGCCCTGCTCGTGGGTCACCAGAACGTGGTGGATGGGGTAGTTGTACTTGTAGAGGTCATCGTAGGTCGGCAGGATGGCCCCGCCGGGCAGGCCAAAGACGACATCGACCCCCTCATGAATCAAGCTCTCCCAGATAATCTGTCCGCCTGTTTTTAACTCGCTCATTTCTTCTCCTCGTTGTGAACGGCAACAAAAAACCGCCCTGTTGGGCGGTTCGTCTAGAGCTTCCGGCTTGGTCGTGTACCTGGTTCGCTCTCACCCAACAGCGATTGTGTCCTTATCAATAATAAGGACCAGGCCAATAAGGATGAGGGCGAATACGCTGCTATTGGTGTAAGGTGTCATACGTTAGGCCTATGTCGGGCAGCCTTAGAAGAGTATAAGCGACGGGTTGCGCGGGGGGCTATATGCAAAGCGCCACAAGGATAAAACGCCGGGTTGTAGAATATGTACAGTGAGTTGCCAGGCCAAGCATAATTAGACCTCCTTAAAACCGAAAAGAATGGCCTTCGGTGAAGAAGAGCCATTCCTTTCAGTTCCCACTATTTCCCACTGAACCGCGCACTCTAGCGCAAGCCTATACAGAGTATACGGCCAGGGAGCGGCCGGGCGATACGGTCAACTTGGCAGAATCGGGTTGTTGGCCGGTTGTACACTCTCTACAACTGGCCGGCGTCGGACTCGTTCTCCGGGCGCAATTGCCATAGGCGCAGAGCCAGGTGCAGCGCCAGGCGCATGTTGGCCTGGTCGAGTTGTAGGCCGGTCAATTCCTGGATGCGCTCCATGCGGTAGAGCAGAGTGTTGCGGTGGACAAAGAGCGATTCGGCCGTCTGGCTGATGTTGCCGTGGTGGCTGAAGTAGGCCTCGACGGTCTTCACCAGGCTGCCGCGATTCTGCTCGTCATACTCGGCCAGCGGGCGCATGATGTCCTCGGCAAAGCGGCGCACCTCCGGCAGGTTCTCCAGACCGTAGAGCAGCCGGTAAATGCCCAGGCTGCTGAACTGCACGAACTGGTTGGTCAGCTTGAGCCGCTGGCCGAGTTGCATCGCCTGCAGGGCCTGGTCGTAACTCGCCGGCCAGTCGGTCAGGGCGCGCGCCGGGCCGCTGATGCCGCCGATGAGTTGCGCGCCGGGGAACTCGGCCTCAATCTGCTCATGGATGCGCCGGCCGAGCTGGTGGGCGCTCTCCATGTCCTCGGCGTTCTTCAACGCCTGGAAGACAACCAGATGTTGGTTGCCATAGATGTGGGCCAGCGCCGGGCGGGGGTGGTTAGACAGCACCCAGTGGACGGACGTTTCCAGCCGGCGCAGACTGATGTCGGGCGTCAGCCAGCCGAAGACCATGACGGCATGCGGCTCGCGCGTGTTGTGGTCGAGCCGCCCTTCCAGCCGCTCGATCTCCTTGGCCGGCATCGTCCCGGCCAGCAGACCTTCCAGAAAGTCACCGCGCAGGGCCTTCTTGGCCTCGCTGACGGCCTTGGCTTTGGCCATCTCCAGAGCGCAGGCGGCCGCGCCGTGCTCGACGGTCAGGCTGTCGAACATGTCCAGTTCGGCCGCCGGGCCGATGACCGACAAATAGCCGCGCGCCCGGTCGCCGGAGATGATCGGGCTGATGAGGCGGCCGAGGTTTTCGATGGGCAAGACCATTTGCCAGACACTCTGGCGGGCCTTGGCCGCGGCTTTGCGGTTGCGCAGCACCGGCGGCAGCCCCTCGCGCTGCTCCAGAGCGGCAACCACCGCCTCGCGGAGTTCGGGCGTCAGGGTGCTGGACCAGCTAATGGCGTTCACCTCCAGCCGCTTGTCCTGGACGGCCACGGTGTTGCCGGTCAGGTTGCTCATGATCTCGGTCATCGCCTGTAGCCCCAATCCCTCGCGTGACATGGTCGATAGCTGGCGATAGAGCTGCAAAGCCCGCTCGCTGGTGGCCTTCTGCCGATCGACGAGGAGCAGAGCGACCGACTCGTGGATGTCGCGCAGGGAAGACTTGGGCGGCGCGAGCAGGGCGGTTAGCCGGAGGGTGTTCAGCGCGGCCTCCAGTTCCGCGCCGATGGGGTCGAAGAAGAGCAGGGCGGCCACCGGCAAGTCGGCCAGCGGTCGCAGCAAGTCCGACGCGCCGGCGTCCGCCAACTGCCGTTGCAGCGTGGCCGGAATGAGGGCGAGGTCGTTGGGCTGCACCTGCTCTTCGACGTTGGCCCAGTCAACCAGAGCGGCTACCCAGTTGACATAATGGCGCGGCTCGGCGTTGTTGCCAACCAGGCGCGTGTCCAGTGGCAGCGCCAGCCGCAGCAGGTCGCCGACGTTGATGTCACTCTCGCTGTCGTGGTTCTTGTCCATTCGGGAAGAAGATTGGGAACTGGAATCGAGCGATAATGTCGCCATGATGATCACAGGGCTGGCCGCTGCCTGGCCGCGCCGGCGAGCTAGAGTCGCAGACCGGAAGCGCTGCTATCGGGGCGCTGGATGGGCAGGGTAATCAGAAATGTAGTCCCCTCATTTACCTTGCTGGCCACGGTGATCTCGCCGCTGTGCTGCTCGACGATGCGGTGGCAGGTGGCCAGGCCCAGGCCGGTGCCCTGGCCGGGGCCTTTGGTGGTGTAGAACGGCTCAAAGATGTGGGCCGTCTCAGCTTCGGTCATGCCCTTGCCGTTGTCGTGCAAGACGACCTGCACGGTCTGGCTCTCCCGGCTCCAGCGCGTGCTCAGTTCCAGTTGGCGGTCACTGTTGTTGTGCAGCAGGGCGTCGCGGGCGTTGAGCAGCAGGTTCAGCCAGACGCTCTTGAGGTGCTCCCAACTGGCGACGATGGGCGGCAGGCCAGCATCGAGGTCGCGCACAACAGTGATCTTGGCCGACTGAAGTTGGTAATTAACCAGGTCAAGCGCCTCGCGCACCGACTCATTCAGGTCGCCGGCGTTGAAGGCGTACTGCTCCTGGCGGGCGAAGTCGAGCAGGCCGCGCACGACCTTGGCCGCCCGTTCCCCGGCGCGGACGATGAGATCGACCGACTCGAAATTCTCGTCCTCAACGGGCATGACCATCTTCAGCATCTGGGCGTTGGCGTTAATGGCCGTCAGGGGGTTATTGATCTCGTGGGCGACGCCGGCGGCCAGTTGGCCGATGGCGGCCAGCTTGCCGGCCTGCATGAGCGAGCTTTCCAGCCGCCGCTCTTCCGTCCGGTCTTGCCAGACGATGACGGCACGGGCCGAACTAACCTGCTTGCCGGGGATGGGGTAGGCGCTGACCGCCCATTCGCGCGGCAGATGATCCTCGCCCAGCCAGCGCACGGGCCAGTGCTGCTCGGTCTTGTCGGCCAGCGTCAGGGCCACGGCGCAATGCTCGCAGGGCTGCTGCCGGCCATAGAAGACGCGGAAGCAGATACGGCCGCTCAGCGCCTCCGGCGTCTCGCCCAGTTGGTCGGCTTTGCTTTTGTTGACGGCGACCAGCTTCCACTCGTCGCTGATGGTGTAGATGGGGTTGGGGATGCCGTCGATCAGGGCCTGAAGCGTATTGCGCCCTTCCAGCAGTTCTTGGTGGCGCTGGCGCACGCGCTGGAAGAGCCAGGCGTTCTCGATGGCCTCGCTGATGGAACTGGCCAGGGAGGAAAAGAGGTCAACGTCGACGTCGCTGAATTCGCCGTCGCGCTTGTTGTAGGCCGCCAGCACGCCCACCGGCCGGCCGCGCACGGTCAGCGGCGTGGCTACCATCGAGTGGACGGTGTAGCCGATGGGCGAGTCGCGCGTGGCGTCGAAGCGCGCATCCGTATCGGCATGGTTGAGGCACATCGTCGCCTGCTCGCTCCACGTCAGACCGAGGATGCCCTGCCCCTTGTCGGCCGAGGGGAAGATGTGGGCGGGGATAGCGCCCTTGTAGTGGCGCACGTGCTGGCAATGGAGCTTGCCGCTCTCGACGATGAGCACCGCGGCCAGTTCGACGCCCAGAATGGCATCGACGCCGCGCACGGCCGTGGCGTAGACCTGGCTGGTCTCCAGTGTGGCGGCGACGGCCTGGCTGATGCGGTTGAGCGCGGCCAACTGGCTGCTCTGGCGGTGGAGTTGCTTCTCCAACTGCTGCGTGCGCAGAATGGTCTTGACCCGCGCCAGCAACTCCTGCATGTAGTAGGGCTTGGTGATGTAGTCGTCGGCCCCGGCCGAGAGGGCCTGCACCTTCTCGTCGTTGCTGGCCGCGGCCGTCAACAGCACCACGCGCGTGTAACGCATGTCGGGGTGCCGCCGAATCCGGTCGAGGACTTCCAGGCCGGAAAGGCCGGGCATACGCATGTCCAGCAGGACGAGGTCGACCTCGGCCTTCGTACCGACCGTGCTCTCCAGATAGGCGATGGCCTGCTGGCCGTCGTGGGTGATTTTGACCTGGTAGCCTTCTTTGCGAATGAGGAAGTCGGCCAGCGACTCGGCGATCTCGATCTCGTCATCGACGACGAGGATGCGCGTTGGCAGGGCCGGTTCGCTGGGCGTGAAGGGGACGCGCGGAAAGGTGACGGCGTCGGCCGTCGGGGACGGGGTGATCGCGCCCTGGCTCTCGGCCGGCGGTGGGCGGCCGGGCCGCCGCTCGACATCCGTGATCGGCTGCCTATCCACGCGTGGCCTCGGAGGAGAAGGAGTAGCCATGCCCCTGGATGGTCTTGATGTAGATGGGGTCGCTGGGGGACGGCTCGATCTTCTCGCGCAGATTCTTGATATGGGCGCGGACAAGTTCCGGGCTGCCCGTATCGCGTGGGTAATCCCAGACATCTTGCAGGAGCTGCTGGCTATTGAAGACCTGGTCGGCGTGGCTCATCAGGTGGTAGAGCAAATCGAACTGGACGTTGGTCAGCAGAACGATCTGGTAAGGCGTGGTCACCCTGAAGGTGCGGCAATCGAGGACGACGTCGCCGACGACAACCTCGTTGACGGTGGCCTCTGGCTCGATCTTCTCCGGGCCGGCGCGCCGCAGGATGGCCTTGACGCGCAATTCCAACTCCTGCATGTTGAAAGGCTTGACCAGATAGTCGTCGCCGCCGGCGCGGAAGCCCTCGATCTTGTCCTCGTCCTTGGCCTTGGCCGTCAGGAAGAGGACTGGCGCGTCTTGCAGCAAGGGATCGCCGCGAATCTGCCGGCAGACCTGGTAGCCGTCAACGCCGGGCATCATGATGTCGAGGATGAACAAATCGGGCCGGTGACGCCGCGCCAACTGCAAGCCTTCGATGCCGCTGCTGGCGGTCATGACCTGATAGTCATAGTGCTTGAGCGCCCGCTGAAGGGTGCGCGATACCAGGTCGTCATCGTCAATGACAAGAATCAGGGTCATACTACCTCCCCGTCTTCGCTGTGGTCATTTCTGCTCCCACCTAGTATAGCCGATTTGCCGTTTATGGGCAGCCTTACCGGGGGACAACCCGACCACGCCTAGACCAGCAAGCGCATCGGCTGCTCCAGCAGCGTCTTGAGCCGCTGCATGAACTTGGCCGCTTCGGCCCCGTCCGTAACGCGGTGGTCGGCCGAGATGGTCGCCTTCATGCGCGTGCCCACAGCCAACTGGCCACCGACCACTACCGGCACCTCGCGCGCCGAGCCGACGGCCAGGATAGCCGCGTCGGGCGGGTTGATGATGGCGATGAAGTGATCGACATCGAAAGCGCCCAGGTTACTGACCGTGAACGTGCCGCCTTCGACATCGTCGGGCTTGACTTTGCCCGCGCGGGCGCGGGCAATCATGCTCCGGTTGTCGCCGGCGATCTTCGACAGCGTGGACGTGTCGGTGTTCTTTTGCACAACGGTCAACAACCCGCCCTCGACGGCGACGGCCGAGCCGATGTTGATGCTCTTGTGGCGGATGATCTTGTCGCCGGCAAAGGCGGCGTTCAGGTTGGGGAAGTCGCGCAGGGCCAGGGCCGCGGCCTTGACGATCAGGTCGTTGACCGTCACACGGCTGTCCTCCGGCAACGTCTCGTTGATCTGCTTGCGCAGCGCCAGCACCGCGCCCATGTCGATCTCCGTGGTGACGTAGAAGTGCGGCACGGTGGTCTTGCTCTCAGTCATGCGCCGGCCAATGGCCTGGCGCAGA